>Ga0164243_10009477_pt1 | contig 14164 bp, 9 predicted proteins | sample OricompcompostOP_FD_108781 | JGI IMG/M metagenome (GOLD analysis project Ga0164243, IMG submission 108781) | Organic Plus compost microbial communities from Emeryville, California, USA - Original compost - Organic plus compost (OP) | ecosystem: Engineered > Solid waste > Mixed feedstock >... | reverse complement strand
TCTCACGCGATCGATGGCGAAGGCGAACTGGACATACACCGGCTGTTCCGCCCACAGGGTGCCATCATTGTCGAAGGTCGCGATGCGCTCCTCTGTCGGCACGAAGTCGGGTCCGCCCGCGCGGGTGACCCGATCCACGAAATCCAAGATGGCGCGCTTGGGGGCGCTGTCGTTCCACGAAGGCAGCGGGTCGACGGTGGGAACTTGCGCGTGTGCGCTCGGAACCATCGCGACCAGCATTGCGGCCAGGAGCAGGTAGCGGGCGAGCGCGAGAATCACAGAGGCCATCGTCTTCATCGCGTCGGCCGCTCCTTACTTGCTCATGGCCCCGGCCGCGTCCTGGAACTGCTGCATGATCTGGTCGATGGTGAAGCTTGCGGGACGTTGGCGCGGCGGAAACTCCTTGAAGGTGGCAAGGAACTTCTCGACCCCGGCTTGAGCGGCGTACATCAAATATGTCTGCGAGATAAACCAGTCGTAATAGGTGTTCGAGGTTACGTCGGCCCGCTCGTAAGGATCCGCATGCAGGTCGAACAGCTTGGGTACGCGCAGCTTGGTGAAGGGCTCGGCCCAGATCCGTAACGTCCCGGGCGCGCGCTGCTCCTCGAACACCATCTTCCAGTTCTCGTAGCGGATCGCGACAAGTTCGCCGTCGTCATTGAAATAGAAGAACTCCTTCCGCGCGCCGTGATCGTGCTGGCCGAGCAGGTAAGGAAGCTGATTGTAGCCGTCGAGATGCACCTTGAACGTCTTGCCAGCGGCCGTGTAGCCCTGAAGCAGCTTGTCTTTAACGTCGGAATCGCCGGCGGCCGCAACAAGCGTTGGTACCCAATCCAGGCCGCTGACGATCTCGTTCGACACGGACCCGGCGGCTATTCGGCCAGGCCACCGGATCATGCAGGGGACGCGAAACGCCCCTTCCCAGTTGGTGTTCTTCTCGCTCCGGAACGGGGTCGTCGCACCGTCCGGCCATGTGTTGGCGTGGGGGCCGTTATCGGTCGTGTAGAGCACGATCGTGTCATTGGCGATGCCGAGATCGTCGAGCTTCTTGAGAAGCAGGCCCACGTGCCCATCGTGCTCGACCATGCCGTCGGCATACTCGGTGCGAGCCGTCAGGCCGGGCGGACTGCGTCGATCTTCCCGGACATGCGTACGCAGATGCATGCGAGTCGCGTTGAACCAGCAGAAGAACGGCCGGTTGGCACGAACCTGGCGTTCCATGAAGTCCATGGCAGCAGCCGACGTCTCGTCGTCGATCGTCTCCATCCGCTTTTTGGTCAGCGGCCCGGTGTCCTCGATCGTCTGCTTGCCGACCCTGCCCCAGCGCGGATCGGTAGTGGTATCGTCGGTCTCGCTGGCACGGCATCTGAGCACGCCGCGTGGTCCGAACGTCTGCCGGAATTGCGGATCACGCGGATAGGTGCGCTGCTCCGGCTCCTCCTCGGCGTTGAGGTGATAGAGGTTTCCGAAGAACTCATCGAAGCCGTGCACGGTCGGCAGATATTCGTTCTTGTCGCCGAGATGGTTCTTGCCGAACTGCCCAGTGGCGTATCCGAGCGGCTTGAGTAGCTCGGCCAGGGTCGCGTCCTCCTTCTGGAGACCAACCGGCGCAGCCGGCATGCCCACCTTGGACAGGCCGGTCCGCAACGTCGTCTGTCCCGTGATGAACGAGGAACGCCCTGCGGTGCAGCTCTGCTCGGCGTAGTAGTCGGTGAACATCATGCCTTCGCGCGCGATGCGGTCGATGTTTGGCGTCCGGTAGCCCATGAGCCCGAACGAATAGGCGCTGACGTTGGTCTGGCCGATGTCGTCGCCGAAGATCACGAGGATGTTGGGACGTCGTCCGGGCTGCGGAGCCGCCGCCGGTTGCTGAGCGGAGCCGGACTGTGGCCGCTGCGCGAAAGTAGCGCTCGACCGGCCAACAGATGCGGCCAGCATCGAGGCGCTGGCCAGCAGAAGATTGCGCCGGTCGGGCCGCGGCTCGACGCGCCGCTCTTGCGAATGCTCCGATATTGTGTTCATGGCCTTGCTCCCGCCCATCAGATCGCGCTAGCCCCACGATGCTCCGTTCGGTGGTGTCCTATTCAACACACGTGATTGGCCAGGGAACGTGTGCGCCAATCCGACAATCGTCCGACCGGTAAAGAATCGGATCATCCGGCTCGTTCAATTCGCGTCGATCTGTCACAACCGATGCCACCAGCGCGCCGCTGATCCCTCCGACGCGAACCACCTTTTGCTGTGCACATCTTGTCGAATTGAATTTACCGGTGCTGCAAACTCGAGTTGTGATGACACGCATGGACTAACGTGCCGCGTGAGTGATTCCGGCGACCACGCATCGTGGATCGAACTGCGGGGCGTTCGATGACGGTCACCCAGCGCGTCTCGCTCTCGATCCGCGCCGCGTGCGTGGTCGGATTGCTTGCGTGCTCGCCAGCATCAGCCGACGAGGGGGGCGTTAGCTTCTGGATTCCGGGATTCTTCGGCAGCCTGGCAGCGACACCCCAGCAGCCCGGATGGTCGCTGGCGACGATCGGCTATCACACCTCGGTCAAGGCGGGTGGCGACATCGGCTTCGCGCGCCAGGTTTCGCGCGGGCAGCTTAGTGCAAACCTCAGGGGAACCATCGACGTCGACCTCGATGCGGATGCCACTCTCGCCATTGCGGTTCCAACCTACGTGTTCCAAACCCCGGTACTGGGCGGCCAGGCCGCGGTCGCGCTGCTGGTTCCCTATGGCCGCAACGAGGCCTCGGTCGACGCGACACTGTCCGGCGCGCTCGGGCCAATTCCCTTCACGATCTCGGGCGGCCGCAGCGACGGGGTGAGCGGCTTTGGCGATCTCGTGCCGATGTTCTCGCTGCGCTGGAACCAGGGCGTCCATAACTGGATGAGCTATGTTTCGGGCAACGTCCCGATCGGACGCTATGATTCCCGGCGGCTGGCCAACCTCGGCATCGGACACCAGTCGATCGATGCCGGCGGCGGATACACGTATCTCGACGAGCGGACGGGATACGAGCTCTCTGCGGTCGGCGGCTTCACCTACAACTTCGAAAATCCCTACACCGATTACCAGAACGGCGTCGACTTCCATCTCGATGCGGCGGCCTCGCGATTCCTGTCGAAGCAATGGATGGTCGGCGTCGTCGGATATGCCTATCAGCAGCTCTCGGCCGACACCGGGGCGCGCAACAGGGTTGGCGCCTTCATGTCACGCGTGTTCGGTGCAGGTCCCCAGATCGGCTACATCTTCCCGCTCGGTGAGCGGCAGCAGGGTTATCTCAATCTGAAGGCTTACAAGGAGTTCGGCGCCGAGCACCGGCCGGAGGGCTGGAACATCTGGCTCACGTTCGCCATCTCGCCTGCCCCGCAGACCACACAGCAGACCGCGAAACACTGACCCAACCCACGCCGGCTCGGTTTGAACCGTGGGCCGGCATTCGCGCCTACCAACGCCCCGGTCACGCGCGGCGGATTCTCGCCATGGCGCGAAACGCCTCGGCGGCGGGCGACAGCGCGTGACCGATCCGCGTGTACAAAAAGAAGCCGCGTGTCAGCTTGGGCTCACGCACATCCAGGAATGTCACGGCGAACTGATCCGAGAAGCGGCGCGCGTAGCGCGGCGCTGCCGTCACGCCCATTCCTTGTCCGACAAAGGCAAGCGCCGTGGTGAGATAACGCACGTTCGTGCTGCGCGGCAGGCTGTAGGGAATCTCCGCCCAGATCGTCCGCTCGAGGTGCTGGCTGAAGTCATCCGAATAGAGCACCCAGTTGCTGTCCGCAAAATCCGACCATTTCGCTTTCGACCGCGATCGGAGCTTGCGCGCCAAACCGGCGGGGCACACCAGCTGGATCGGTTCCTCCCAGAGCAGCTCGGCTGAAATGCCTGACGGCACCGGACGCTTCGGGCCAATCCCGATTTCCGCCTCGTTCTGGAGAACACTCGCCGCCACGTGATCGCCGGCAGTGTCGATCACGTGCAGGCTCACTTCGGGATGCTCCTTGCGATAATCGGCGATCGCCGGTGGCAGCCACGAGCAGGCGAGCATCTGCGGCACCGCCAGCCGAAGTTTGCCGCGACGAAGCGCCTTGAGATCGGCCGCGCCATCGTGCACCTGCCGCAAGTCGTCGAGGATGCGCTCCGTGATCGGGAGCATCTGCTGGCCCACTTCGGTGAGCTGCACCCTGCGTTGGAAACGATTGAACAGCAGCAGGCCAAATTCGGATTCGAGCTGCCGCACCAGCATGCTCACAGCCGACTGCGTGAGATGCATCCTGCGTGCCGCGCCGGTGAAACTCTTGGCGTGGGCGACCTCCTGGAAGGCGCGCAGTTGGCGCAGCGTGACATTCATCAGCTAGCCTTATGAACTCAAAAGCATTATGCGTTTGTATAATAGTCGCTTGACACCGACAATGGTGCCGGCTCCAAAGCCGACGGACGGTTTTGCGGAGGCATGCGCTTGCATATCGCGGTGGTGGGGACGGGGGTCGTGGGAGCATGCTCCGCGGCATGGCTCCAGCGGGACGGCCATAAAGTGACATTCGTGGACCCGCGCGATGCCGGCGAGGCGTGCTCGTTCGGCAACGCCGGTTCTCTGTCGCCCAGCGCATGTCTTCCGGTCGCCATGCCGGGCGTCTGGCGCAACGCGCCGAAGTGGCTGCTCGATCCGGACGGCCCTCTCACCATCCGTTTGGCGCACCTTCCGGTCGTGCTGCCCTGGCTGATCCGGTTCGTGCAGTATTCGAGCAAGGCGGAGGTCACCCGCATTGCCCGCGCCATTCGCGACCTGCTCGATCCCGTCTTCGCGTGTTACGAGCCGCTCCTGCAGCGCGCCGGCGCCATGCACCTCGTGCGCCGCAACGGCTGTCTCTACGTCTATTCGTCGCGCCAGATCGCCGACCAGTGGAAATGGGGAATGGACCTGCGGCGCGGCCTCGGCGTGGAGCTCAACGACGTCGGCGGCGACGAGCTCGCAGAGCTGGAGCCCGACCTGCGCGGCCGGTTCCGCTTCGGACTGTTCGCGCCCGATAATGGCTCCACCGTCGATCCGTCGGCGCTCGTCAAGGCGATCTACGGCCAGTCGTTGCGCGACGGCGCATGGCATATCAAGGCGAGCGTGACCGGATTTGATATCAAGGATAACGCGGTGCATGCGGTCCGCCTCGACAACGGCGAGGCGCTCGACGTGGACGGCGTCGTGATCGCCGCGGGCGCTTGGTCCTCCAGCCTCACGAGCAAGCTCGGCGTTCACGTACCGCTTGAGTCGCAACGCGGCTACCATGTGACAGTGAAGAACCCGAACGTCGAGCTCAACCGGACGGTGATGGCTGTCGAGCACAACATCATGATCAATCCGATGGCGATGGGCCTGCGCTTCGCCGGCACGGTCGAACTGGCCGGCCTGTCCGCGCCGCCGCGTTATTCGCGCGCCGAGATTCTCCTGAAGAAGGGGAAAGAGCTGTTCCCCTCGCTTCGGGACGACACGAAAAGCTACTGGATGGGTCACCGTCCCTGTCTGCCCGACAGCATGCCTGTGATCGGGCGCGCGCCGGCGATCGAGAACGCGTGGATGGGTTTTGGCCACGGCCACGTCGGAATGTGCGGTGGGGCTTCCACAGGGCGCGAGATCGCCAATCTCGTGGCACGACGGGAGCCGGAGATCGATCTCCATCCGTTTCGTCCCGATCGGTTCACACATTGGAGACGACATTGAGCCGAAGCGTGGCGCGCGAGCCGTCGGCCGCGCTGCCTCGCCGCAGACGAGTACAACGACAGAGTCAGCGCAACCTGACCACATGACCCGGATTGCCGGGAGCAGCCATGCCGGGGAAGACAGTCGATACGAACAGGAGACGACGAGCATGTCAGTGATTTCGAAGCGCCACCTCCTCGGCGCAGGCGCGAGGACGATGCTGTGTGCGCTTGCCTTACTTGCAGCGGGCAGCGTCCAGGCGCAGGACTTTCCGACCAGGACGATCACCATCGTGGTTCCCTTCCCGCCGGGCGGATCGACTGATCTTCTCGCGCGGCAGATCGCGGACCGGATTTCCGGCCCGCTCAAGCAGCCCGTCATCGTTGAGAACCGCCCGGGTGCAGGCGGCACGGTCGGCGCCAACAGCGTGGCCAAGGCGGCACCCGACGGATACACGCTCCTATTGGGTGTCACCGGAACGAACGCGATCAGCGCCGCGTTGCGTGACGACCTTCCATATGACCCGGTGAAGGACCTTGCGCCCGTCACCATGGTAGTGACGGCGCCGCTCGCGATCGTGGTGAAAGCGGACAGCCCGATCAAGAACGTGAAGGATTTCATCGCGACCACGAAGGCGAAGCCCAACTCGATCACGCACGGAACGCCGGGTGTTGGCACGTCCATGCATCTTGCGGCGGAATTGTTCGGCCTGGAGTCGGGCACCAAGCTCGTGCATGTGCCCTACAAGGGCAGTGCCGGCGCGGTTCAGGATCTGCTCGGCGGCCAGCTCGATGCCATGTTCGGCGACGTCCTGGTGACGGTGGAGTACATAAAGGGGGGGCAGCTGCGCGCGCTCGCGGTCACCTCGAAGGAGCGGCACTTCATGCTGCCCGATGTGCCCACGCTCGCCGAATCCGGTCTGCCTGGATTCGAAGCACTGTCCTGGCAGGCACTGTTTGCGCCTGCCGGAACGCCGCAACCGATCCTGACGAAGCTGCACGCCGAAGTCTCGAAAGCGCTGCGGAGCGACGATCTCAAGAAGTACTTCGCCGACCGCGGCTTCGTGGTGGACGATCGCTCTCCTCAGGCGTCCAAGGACTACGTCGAGGCCGATGTCAAGAAATGGAAGCGCGTGGTCGACGCGGCCGGCCTCAAGACCAAATGACGACGCCGGTGGCTCGCGCCGCAGCCCGGTGCGAGCCGCCCATTGCAGCTCACGGACGGCTGCTCAGCCGTCCGCCACCGGCGGTCCGTAACCGGCGCCGCCACAGCTTTCCACGATCAGGCGATCACCCGCGTTCAGTTGAAACGCGGAGCGCGCAGTGAGTTTGACCTCACTGCCATCGGCGCGCACGACGACGGCGCGTGAAGGTTTTGGCACACATCCGCCCAGGAGTCCCGCCGGCGTGCGCTGGAAGCGCTCCCCGCGCAATGACACCGATATATTGTCGGCGAGCGCTTCGTACTCGCGCAGAATGCCGTCGCCGCCACGGAACGCGCCCGCTCCGCCCGAGCCGCGCCGGATCGTCGCGGTGACGACCCGGAGCGGTGCCATCTGTTCAAGCGCCTCGGCCGGCATGTTCATCGCATTGCCCACATCGGTTGAAATGGCGTCTGCGCCCGCAGCGGAGGGACCGCCGCCAGCGCCGCCGGCGATGATCTCGGTCGAGACGAACGGGCGACCGTCGACGCCGCGGCCCGAGAATGCGAGAACATAAGACATGCCCGAGTTCGCGGCCGGCATGCGGTCGGGCAGCGCCTGCGCCATCGCCTGCAGCACCGCCGATGTCGTTGCCCGCACAAGTCCCATCCGTGCGTTGACGGCCGCCGGGGGCGATGCATTGACGACGCTGCCCTGTGGCAGAACAAGCGAAATCGCTCGCAACAGCCCGCCATTCCGGAACGTGCCCGGCCCCGCGATGGTCAGCAGTGCATAAACCACGGCCGACAACGGACCTGAGCGCACGCAATTGACGGGCGCGGCGACCTGCGGCGACGATCCGGCGAAATCCGCGCGAAGGCTCGCGTTTGAGAAGGTGAGAGCCACCTTGACGGTGACGTCTGGAAGTCCTGGAGCGGGATCGAGACCGTCACTGCCCTCGTGCGGCCCGGGGGGCAGTCCTTCCATCAAAGCCCGGATTTGTGCCTCACCGCGGTCCAAGCAGGCGCGCGTCGCGGAAACGAACGCTTGCGCGCCTTGCTCGGCGACGATCGCGCGAACGGCACGCGCAGCGCGGACGGCGGCGGCGACCTGCGCGCGCAGATCTCCGAGCACCGTGTCCGGCGTCCGCGAGTTGACCTCGATGAGGCGAATGGCGTCCAAGCCGATGGTCGCGGCGCTCCCCAGCCGCATCGGCGGCAGCCGCAGGCCTTCCTGAAAGATGTCTGTGGCATCGGGCGGAACCGAGCCGGGCCGCATCCCGCCAACATCCTGGTGATGCAGAATGCTTGCAGCAAAAGCGACGAGCCGCTCCTCCGCGTAGATGGGCATGAGGACGGTGATGTCCGGCAGATGCGTGCCACCGGCGAACGGATCGTTCATGCAGAACAGATCACCCGTCCGCATGTCCGACGCCGGATACGCCGACAGGATCCCCTCGACGGAGCCGGGCAAGGCCCCGAGCAGCAGCGGGATGGCCTCGGAGAGCGCCAGCAGTTCGCCGTCCGCCGTGAACAGCGCACAGGCTGCGTCGTAGCCTTCGCGCACGACGGGAGATACGGCCGTACGGAACAGCGTCTCCTGCATCCCCTGCGCGATGCCATCGAGCCGCATCTGGAGAATGTCGAGCCGCGAGGAGTTCATTGCCCGCCCTCCGGCCGCAGCAGATAGCCGTCGCGCACCGGAGTCAGCGACCAGCCGGACGGCTTCCAGATCGCGCCGGCGTCCGTTTCGACCAACGCCGGCTCGGTAGGTCCGAGCGCTGACACGAGGCGCGACGTCTCGATGACACCCGCCTCGCCTTCCCCGTGGGCTACGGCGTCGACCGTCAGCGAGAAGATGAAGGGATGCCCCGGCGGGTCGACGCCGAACCTATCGAGGTGCTGCGCGCGGAACGCCGCCGCGATATCGGCGGGATGTTTCGGCAATCCCTCGATCCTCACACGATGCGGATGCATGTGCGGATTGACGGCCATCTCGATGGTCGTATGCAGGATCGGAGTCTCGTCTGCCATCACGCGCGCCTGCGCGCGTACTGCGTCCGCCAGGGCGGCGACCGTGTCCGCGAGATCGGAGGCGTCGAGCACATCCGTCGTGGCGTTGATCCGCGCAACGGACTCAAATCGCGGCCGTGATGCGAGCAGCCCCAGTGCGCCCGAAGCTGCCGGTGCGAAAGGACACACGACCTGCGGAATACCGAGCAGCGCTGCGACGGGCGGTCCCAGTATGGAGCCAAGACCTCCCATTACGACAAGCGTCGTCAGTGCAGGGTCGACGTTCCGCTTCACCGTATAGTCGAGGAGACCGGCTGCGACCTTCCGCTCGGCAGCTTCGACAATCTCGAACGCGATCGAATTGTTCAGCTCTCCCCCGGAGGCTCCCTCCAGGCCGATGGGAGGCATGCGTCCGAGCGCCAGGAGGGCCTCGCTCAGGCTGGCGGTTGCTTTCGGTTCATGCGAGCGGGCGACAAACGCGAAGTTGCCGTGGTGATCGCGAACGGCGCGGCAATTTCCGCCAAGTGCGATGCTCGCCACGTCCGTCATGGCCTGGCGCAGCGGCACATCGGCAAACACCGCATGCTGAGCGGCTCGGGGCTCGCCATCTTCGATCAGGCACAAATCGGTCGACGTGGAGCCGATGTCGAGCGCAATCGCACTCCGCGCTGCCACGCACTGGGCGGCGACAGCCGCGCGCCGCGCCGCCGCCGCCGGGCCGTTGGCGACGAGACAGACGGCATGCGTCGCAGCCGTCGCGGCTTCGATGAGATCGCCGCGGCTGTCGGAAAACATCAGCCTGCCTGCGAACCCGCCTCGGCGCAGCCCAGCTTCGAGGGCAGACGCCGCGCGGCGGGTCATCGGACGCAGCCACGCTTCCAGGCAGACGGACGCCGTGCGTTCATACTCGCGCAGCTGTGGGTCGATCTCGTGCGAGAGGCACACGTCGACCTGTGGCAGTGCCGCGCGAATGAGTTCGGCGCAACGCTGCTCATGGCGAGGATTCACGTGTCCGAACAGAAAGCAGACAGCCACAGCCTCGATGCCGCGCTCGCGCATCGCGTCGGCTGCTGCACGCACGGCGCTCTCGTCGAGCGGCGCGACTTCCCTCCCCGCCGGGTCCATCCGGCCGCCGATCTCGAACGTGTCCCGGCGATCGACAAGAAACGTCGGGGCCGGCGAGCGTGCCACGGGATCGTAGAGGTCGGCTCGATTCTGCCGGCCGAGCCACAGACAATCGCCGAATCCCTGCGTGGTCACGAGCGCAACGCGTGCGCCACGCCGTGCGAGCAGCGCATTGACCGCCTCCGTGGATGCGAGACGTATCGTACCGATTTGGCTCAGAGGCATCGACCAGGCCATCAGCGACGCATCGATGGCAGCCAGCGCCGCCTCCGCTCCGGCACGGCCGGCAATCGGCTCCTTGCGGACGCTGCACCCGGCCGCTGACCGCAGCGCCAGATCAACGAACGCAGACCCGATATCGATCGCAAGCTCGTTCATGTGCCCACGGCTCTAGAACAACGAGAAGTATTCTCGTTGTTCCCACTCGGACACCGTGAGCATGTATCGGTCCCATTCGGCGCGCTTGAGCTGCGTCAGGTAACGGACAAAATCCGATCCGAGCTTGCTGCGATAGAGGTCGCTCGTCTCGAAGCGCTCGATTGCGGCAATCAGGCTCTTGGGCAGCGCCGCGGCGTCGCTGGTGTAGGGGTTTTCCACCGGCGGCGGCGCCGACAATCCACGCTCGATCCCGTCGAGGCCGCTCAGGATCTGCGATGTGAAGTAGAGGTACGGGTTGGCGGCGGGCTCGGCGACGCGGTTCTCGATGCGACTCGCCTGGTCTCCCGGTGACATCAGGCCGCGGATCATGGCGCCTTTGTTATCGCGACCCCACTGAATCCGGTCGGGCGCGAGTTGATGAGGCTGATAGCGCTTGTAGCCGTTGATCGTCGGCGTCGTCAGCAGGCAACTCGCCTCCGCATGCTCAAGCAGGCCGGCGATCCAGCCGTTCGCCGCGGGCGTCAGGCCATCATCGTTGTCTGGCACGAAGAGGTTGCGGCGCGTCCTGACGTCGACGAGCGACTGATGGAGATGCCAGCCGCTCGGGATCGCATTCTCGACTTTGGGCCGGCACATGAACGTAGCGTGCAGGCCGTTGCGCCGGCAGATATGCTTGACCATGGAGCGGAAGATGATCATCGCATCGGCATGCGCCATGGGACCGTCCGGCTCGAACGTGAACTCGAACTGGCTGCCGCCCAGCTCCGCTTCCATCGACCGCACCGGCAGATTCATCGCCTGCGCCGCGCGCCGGAGCTGATCCATCACCGGCTCGAGGGCGTCGTAGCGCGCTTCGGTCATGTATTGAAAGCCGTGCGACAGCAGGCTCGTCTCAGGCGGCAATGGCGGCATTCCGCCGTCGGCGTGCGCGAGATTCGGCTCGTCGATCTTGAACACGTAGAACTCGACCTCGAGGCCGCAAACCATCGCCATCCCGGCGTCGGCGAGGTCGCCGACGGCCCGCTTCAGGATGGTGCGGGAGCAGAACGGCATCGGCCGCCCATCCTTGAAGAAGACGTCGCACAACATCGCGCCGTTGTGCTTGGACCAGGGCAGGACTCGAAATGTCGAGGGATCGGGCACGATGAGCACGTCGCCGGCTCCCGTGAGCGTGCCTGCCCCGAATCCGATATCGGCTGTCCAGACCGGGAACACGGTCCGGTTCGAGGTATCCTTCAGCAACAGCGTCGAGGTCATCGCCATCCCGTTGCGGAAGGCGGACGCGAGTCCCGCGATCACCAGTGTCTTTCCCCGCAGCACGCCGTGCTGATCGACGAACGAGAGGCGAACGGTCTCCAGCCCGCGGCTGCTCGCCTCCTCGATGACGGCGCCAGCCTGCGCGAACTGCTCCCGGGTGAGTAGACCCTTGCGTCCCACGAGGCCGCCTTCGAGTGTGCCCGGTTTGACTGCCGACATGGGGTTTGGCCTTCAGCGGTAGCGGGAAAAAGAAAGAGGAAAGCGTTCGTCAGACGGGATGCTATCTGTAGCAGCCGACATGGACATGGCCTTACAAGGCGGCTGCCCACTGGCAGGCGGCGCGGCGCATGGCATCCGCCTGCGTCCAGACCGCCCCCCAGTTCTCCGTCGGCCCGATCGCATCGATCGCGACGGGCCCGCGAATGGCGGCAGTCTCGCCGTTGCGCATGAGAAGCTGGTCCTGCTCGCCGTTCTTCACCTTGCTGATCGCGTCGAGCAGCAGCCGGCGATAGCGGCTGATGGCGATATCGCTGCGGCCGAGATGTTCCTGCGTTCGATCCTGGATCTGTCCCATTGACTCCACCGCCCACTGATCATGGACATTGATGTCCAGACCCATGCCCGTGTAGGTGAGGCGCGCCTGCTCGTCGGGATCGTAGCCGTAGTTGTTGCGCTTGTTCTTGAGCGGCGCGTAATCGGGAAGCCGATGCTCCTTCAGCCGCTGCTCGCGCATGACGGCTCTGTCCACCGGCTTTCCGAAGCTCGTGAACATCGAGTACCAATAGCAATTCTCATCATCGATCGGGACGTGCCATTGCGTAATGATCATTTCGTTCGACATCGGAATACATATCGCTTCCGGAAAGACTTGGTTGGTCACGCGCACGTGGCTGCGTCCGTCCTTCATGTGGCGCAGCGACATGAGCCTAAGCCCGAACGGGGTCTGTTCGACGGTGATGTCGGGCCGCGGATATTCACGCAGAAGCTGCGTCATCGGGATTTCGGTGTTGGCGGCACGGTCGCGGAACTGCTGGCCGTAGCCCTGATCCGGGCCGGCGTCCTGCAGGAAGCGGTGCAGGAACGAGGCGTGCGCCGGATCGATCCCGACCTCCATCGCCTGCAGCCAGTTGCATCCCCACAACCCCTTGAACGCGAACACGTGGCTCTCCGGCGCGGCGAAACAGTCCAGCGCCGGAAACGGCGGCGGCTCGCCCGGTCCCATGTAGGCAAAAATCACGCCATTCTTCTCGACCACCGGATAAGCGACGGTGCGGATGTTCTTGTACATCTGGCTGCCGTCCGGCTCGGCCGGCTGCTCCACGCATTGGCCATCGCGGTCGAAGTGCCAGCCGTGGAACGGACAGCGCAATCCGTTGTCCTCGCGCCGTCCGTAACACAGGTCAGCGCCGCGGTGCGGGCAATGCCGGCCGATCAGGCCCAGCTTGCCTTCATTGTCGCGGAACAGCACGAGGTTCTCACCAAGCAGGGTCACGGGCACGACCGGCCGCGCCGACATCAACTCTTCGGAGAGCGCTGCTGGCTGCCAGTAGAGCCGCAGCACGGCACCCGCGGCGGACCCGGGACCCACACGCGTCAGCAGGTCGTTCTGTTCCTGGTTCATCATCGAGAGCTGTTCCTTCTCAACGTGGTTCGCCGCAGGACGCCGGCGCCGACATGGCTTGCAGCAGGGGAACGTCGGGACGCGCGGCCAATGTGCGGTCGATCCTTGCTCCGATGTCGATCAGACGACGCGCGGCCATATGATCCGCAGCCCGATTCACCGAAAATGCCGAGGTTAAGCGTTCGTTCTTGAGCTGAAGGAGCGTGAACGCGCCAGCCGGCGGGTCACCCCGAAGTATCTCCTCGCAGCCGGACGACATCAGTCCCGCCATCTGGATCTTGAGGTCGTACTGATCGGTCCAGAACCAGGGCGCTGCTGCCGGAGGCTGCGGCTGCTCTGCGCAATGCGCCGCGGCGGCGCGCGCCTGATCGACCGCATTCTGCACCGACTCGACGCGGACGATGCCGTCCGCAAAGCGGGTGCGCGCAGCTGTGCAGTCGCCAATGGCGTAAATGTCCGGCGCACTGGTTCGTGCATGGTCATCGACGACGATCCCGCCTGCGGCAAGCGTGAGGCCGACGGCCTGTCCGAGCTCGACGTTGGGCGCTCCGCCGACCGCAATCAGCACCAGGTCGGCCAAGATGCGTCCGCCATCGGCGAGCTTTACGGCGGAGACGCGCCCGCTGGCACCCTCGATGCCGTCAACGCGAACGTTGAACATGAAGCGCACGCCTTTTCCGGCGTGATACTTCGTCAGGAAATGAGAGAAGCGGGGCGGCAATGCACGGGCCAGCAGACGGTCCTGTGCCTCCAGGACGGTCACTTGCTTCGAGTTCGTCGCGGCGGTTGCCGCGACCTCGAGCCCGATGAAGCCACCGCCGATCACGACAAGCGAGTGGGCGGATTCCAGCGCGAGCTTCAGCGCTCGAGCATCCGCCATGTTTCGCAAAATGTGCACGCCGCCGAGCGCGATGCCCGGCAGCGGAAGATCG
>Ga0164243_10009476_pt1 | contig 14165 bp, 14 predicted proteins | sample OricompcompostOP_FD_108781 | JGI IMG/M metagenome (GOLD analysis project Ga0164243, IMG submission 108781) | Organic Plus compost microbial communities from Emeryville, California, USA - Original compost - Organic plus compost (OP) | ecosystem: Engineered > Solid waste > Mixed feedstock >... | reverse complement strand
GCTTTTGCAGAATGACGAACTGGCCTTTTCCTCCCTCGAGGCCTGGGTTCCTGCCGGACAAAATATACGGCCACAATATGCAGATGCTTTTTCTTTCCGTTTTCATAAACGGATACATAAAGGTTATATACGTGTGGACGGGTATTGGAAAAAAATGCACAATCAGGTGGAGCTGATTGATCATGCGCAGCTTATCCTTAACCCATTTATTGAGACGCAGATCAAGCAGGGAAATGGACGTATGTACGGGGTTGAATTTTCCCTGAATAAGAGGGCAGGGGCGGTTGACGGTACCCTATGCTATAGCTGGTCAAGGTCTTTCCGAACAATTCCCGGGATCAACAAAGGACGGGAATATGTTGCCAATGTGGATATTCCACATGTTGTAAAAAGCAGTTTGTCATATGACTTGAGTAGTTTCATCCACGTGAATGCTTACTATACGATACATTCAGGAAGACCACTTACATATCCAATGGGTTTTACCGAATATGAAGGTATTGTCGTTCCCATTTATACAAATAGGAATTCGCATCGGATGCCTCTTTTTAGCCGTCTGGATGTCAGCTGTTCATTGGATCTGGAAACGAAGAAACAAAGAGAGAAGGGGCGGCGGAGCACCTTGAATATCGGGGTATACAACCTGTTCGACCGGCGAAATCCGTTGTACTACAGTTTTTCCGAAGATGACAATGGCACTCCGGTTGTACAGCAGACGTCATTTTCAGGTCTTGTGCCTGCTATAAACTATGCAATTAGATTTTAATGTTATGAGAATATTTGTTCTGTTCGTTTTTTGCTATCTGTTTCTATCCTGCGAAAAGTCTGCGATTGAGGAGGAACAATCTTACGAAATGATAGTTGAGGGAGGCATTAATACGCTGTATAAAGAGCAGTATATTCAATTGAAGCGGCTCAACATATCCTCGAAGGGTAGCAGGACAGAAGGCATCGCCGCGGCTAAGGTGACCGTGTCAAATGGGGCAGCTATTATCGTTTTTGAAGACCTTGGAGATGGCCTTTATAAAGCTGAGCTTCCTAGTGTGAGCGATAGAGCTGACAGCCTCTTCCGATTGAAAATTGAATCGAACGGAAAGGTCTATGAAGCGCAGGACCAGCTGCTGTCCATAGTGCCGATAGAAAAGTCCTTTATTCCGGTCGAAAAAACAGATGCGCATAAAAACTGGCGAGTTAAAGTGTCTACTTATTTATTTGGTATGCGCAGTTCCAACAAATGGCTGATCATGCCACAGAAAGCATTTTCGGATGAAAGTATCACTGTTTTTAAAGCTCCGTATAGTTACAGTTTTAAGTCGGGTGCACCCAATGTGTTGAACAGTTTGCTGGCTTCTTCCTATACATATGAAATGAATAAAAAAGATAGCCTGATCATCACCAAATTTGCAGTTTCGCCCCGTTACGCAAAATTTCTTTACAATCTGTTTCAGGAGACAAAATGGAAAGGTTTACTTTCCGCGGTACCCGCAAATGTACAGGGTAATATTTCGGGCAATGCGCTGGGTTATTTTTACGTGATGAACGGGATCGAGAAAACTGTCCCTATGAAAAATATCAGAAATAGCAAATAGCAGTGTGCCCAAGCAGATAGAAAGCCTTATACGATCTTTGTCGTATAAGGCTTTCTATTCGTGTTACCTAAGGACTTCATGTAATCTTTTTCAAAATTAGAAAAATCTATTAGGACTTTTTCAGGATCCGGTTGTCACTATTACAGGTTGACCTGTCAGTAGCATGTGAATACCGGTTGTTCTTTATTTCTGAATTTTAATCGACGATTTGTACTAGGTCGGCACAGTTGCCGCTAAGCATCTGAAAGGTGAATCCTGTATCAAGTTTAATTTCCGCATAGGATGAGGTCCTTAGATATGCAGCTTTCCGGGTCAGATATTCAACTAGATCCGTTAAGGTCGGATTGTGGCCGACAAGCAGCACATTGTTGATGTGTTCCGGAATTGCATTGATGACGGATAATAAATGCTTGTAAGTACATTCATAAATGGACTCTTCGATCTGAATGTCAAATGAAGGGCTGCCGAGTACATCGAGGAATATGCGGGTTGTCTGTAATGCTCTATTAGCGGGAGAACTGATGACAACACAGTTGTCGTCCAAGGTCACCTTGGTAGCCAGTTTGGCAGCTACTTGTTTAGCATGTTGTATTCCTTCGGATGTCAGCGCGCGATCAAAATCACCGATTCCAGGAATGGTTTCTGCTTTGGCATGTCGGATAATATAGAGTTTTCTGCTGTTGTCCATGATTAAAATTTTTGATTCTTATAGTATTTAACGTTGCGTAAGCGTATTTCATTGTGTCGGCCTCGGGCAGCACGCCCGAAACTACATATAAATACAAGTCACAACGTATGATGTTTTAAAATGTATATAATATATGAATAATTTTTGCACCTTGTTCAACTCTATGTATCTTTCGAGGGGACTAGCCATGTACCGTTCGCTTGAAAAACATTCAAGGGACTTCCATCTGTACATATTTGCGTTTGATGATGAATGTTATGACATTCTGACAAGGCTATCTTTACCCAAAGCAACTATTATTTCCTTATCGGACTTTGAAGACGAACAATTGCTGGCCGTGAAACCGTCGCGTACAGCTGGTGAGTATTGCTGGACCTGTACTCCGTCCGTGATTTTATATAGCATTCAAGAATTTGGTTTATCCAATTGTACATATCTGGATGCAGATGTATTCTTTTATACCGACCCCAGCATGCTTATTGACGCGGCAAATGGGGCTTCGGTCATAATTACTCCCCATAGGTATACGCCGTTATATGAAGACAGTGAGTCTGGCGGCATTTATTGTGTACAATTTGTTTATTTTAAGAACTCATCGGAAGGGATTGCTGTGTTGGAGTGGTGGCGTTCAGCTTGCTTGGAATGGTGTTATAATCGCAGAGAACCCGGTAGATTCGGCGATCAAAAGTATTTGGATGATTGGCCCTCCCGATTTCCCGGAGTTTATGTTTCAGAACATTTGGGCGGGGGGGTAGCTCCATGGAATGTTCAACAATTTGACTTTGATCGTAGAATAGGGCAGATTTGGGGAAGGGAGCTTGTTAGCCAACAGCTATTCCCAGTAGTATTCTATCATTTTCATGGTTTGAAATATGCCGAAAAAACTTCTTTTACACTGGCAGGCGGGTATTCGGTTAGCGAGAATGATATTGAATTTTTATACAAGCCTTATATCAGAGCATTAAGAAGCGCTGGCCGCGAAATAAGAAGTTTATCGCGTACTATTCAGTTTCATGAAATGAACGAAATTCCCCGTATTAGAAAGTCTCTTCGCCGGATGTGTAAGCTTTACTTATTCGGAAAGTTCCGTCATTATTATCACCAATCCTACTTTTTAAGATAATGGCTTACCAGATTGACCTTAAAACCTTCACTGACGACCGTGGACACCTCACAGTGATTGAAAAAGTAATTCCTTTTGACGTGAAGCGGATATTTTATATTTATGGTGTGGACGGATCCACGCGCGGCGGCCATCGGCACCATCAGACTATTCAGGCGGCAATTTGTCTGAAAGGCAGCTGCGCCATTTATAATCAGGATCGCGACAACGAACGTGTTTTTGAATTGAATTCGCCGGACCAGTGTCTGATCCTGGAACCTAAAGACTGGCATCAGATGTTTGATTTTTCGAAGGACGCTATCTTAATGGTCTTAGCTTCCGAGTATTTTGATTCAGGAGATTATATTTACGAACCTTATTTTGTACATGATCGCTTACGAGAACTTACAGCAAGTCAATAAAGAATTTATGGAACAATATACCAGTGCTTTTCAGAAGGTATTACATGGAGGCTGGTATATTTTAGGAAACGAAGTGCGGCAATTTGAGGAATCATTTGCAGATTTTTGTGGGGTAAAACACTGTATCGGGGTGGCCTCAGGTCTAGATGCTCTTGTGCTATCCTTGCGGTACTTCGGGTTTGGTCCGGGAGATGAAGTGATTGTACCATCCAATACCTATATCGCTTCCATACTGGCAATTATGCAAGCAGGGTTAAAGCCTGTTCTCGTAGAACCGGATTTAAGTACATATAATATTGATCCAAACAAGATTGAGGCCGCCATTAGCAAACGAACCAGAGCAATATTGGTCGTTCACCTGTATGGTAAAATGTGTGATATGGATCCGATTCTTCAATTGGCAGATCAATATGAGCTTAAGGTTGTCGAAGATTGCGCACAAGCACATGGCGCAATTTACAAGGACCGAAAGGCAGGCGCTTTTGGTGATTTTGGAGCGTTCAGCTTTTATCCAACAAAGAATCTCGGGGCTTTGGGAGATGCAGGTGCAATAACTTGTCGGGACGAAACGATGGAACAGTCCATACGTACACTGCGGAATTACGGCTCATCCGTTAAATACGTGTTTGATGAAGTCGGCTATAACTCCAGACTAGATGAAATACAGGCGGCTTTCCTATCGGTTAAGCTAAGGCATCTTGACGAAATTACGGTGCACAAACAACGGCTTGCTGCAATTTATAGACAAGGGTTAAAAGCTGATTTTATTCTGCCAGCAGTGCAGGACGGTCATGTAGATGTGTATCATATTTTTGCTGTTCGGCATTCGCATCGGGACAGGTTAAAGAAATATCTATTGGAGCACGGGATCGGGACAGAGATCCATTATCCAATAGCTCCGCACCGCCAGAAGGCACTGAAAGGCCTGTTTCCCAGTTTAGATTATCCCATTTCAGACGAGATTCACCGTACCGTGTTGAGTCTACCCATTTCGTATGGACATACCGAAGATGACATTTTTAGGGTTGTCGAGGTAATGAATAAGTTTTCATGAAATTTTTTTTGATTTGTCTGCTAATTATATTGAGTAAAGGTGCATTCTTAAAAAAAAGAAATAGACGGCTCCGTTTTCTGTTGGTTCTGACCTTACGTGAGTTGCTGTCCTGCCAGGTTTCAAAGGTGACATAGTGCAAACCTAGAGCCGCAAGAAAATCCAGATCCTTTGGCTGTGGTGATGAACTAAAGAACGTACTGCCATTTCGGGAACTATAAAGTATTTCCGCGGGATCGGTCCGTAATGCAAAGCTTTCTGGATCTGTTGAACGAAGGAAGTTACCGTAAGTTTCGTATTCCGAGAATCCCGATAATGGGAGGTCTTCTGTTTTTATGTTTTCTAATATATGATAAGGCCACGCACGGTCATCGTCATCTGCGCGTAGTTTAAGGAGCATGGTTCTCATCAGCGATGTTCTAACCATAAGATGTTCTGAAATAAACGAATAGTCTACTGCTTTAGATAAACCCAATATCCTTTTTAGTGTCTCAAAATAGGGAGGATGGTTTTCTTCACTCTTGTGGATCAACACCCTGTTTTCATTATTAAAAAAACGAATTGGTTTTAATGGAACTGTATCTGCGTCCCAAATTAAATAATATTCATTTTGTATGATTTTGGCAATTTCCATTTTTAGAAATTGTTGAAAATACCATCCAGCCCTTTCCTTTTTGTTTATTCTCTCTTCCAGATAGTTCGCTACCGATTGCAAATTGAAACGCTCAAATAGATCATTTTCGTTCACAAGAATTAAATCCAGTTCTGGTATCAATAATTGAAAATCTTTGAAGTGAGATTCATTTGTTATAACATAGATATGCTGTGGATGGAAAAATAACTTAAGACGTTGGATGACCGTTTTCGCAATTGCGATATGCTGGGGGCCCACACATATGATCGCATCATATTTTGGAGAGGTGGTAGGTACTTGCATGAGTAGAGAATTTAAAGGACTAAAATGTGATAAAATTAGGTAAAACTAGGCCTGTAGTATCTATGGCTGCGTCATTAATCCATTTTTTAGGGCAAACAACGATTTTGTCTGGCCGCTCATTGAGCCAAGCTCCCCACCAGCTAAAGCTGCTATTGGCAATAATATGGTGATTACACATTGACATAAGTTGTAAGTCTCTAAAACTGTTGATGCCAGTATTATGGTCAACAAAGACAGCATGCAAGTCCTTAAATACTGTTTTACACCATTCAATATCATTGGAAAATATAACAAATAATGGCGATTCTTGGGTCTCAAGAATATAGCGTATGCTTTGTTGATAATAATCTTCTGTGCAGATGTCTTTAAACAGCGGCTCTTTTAGGTAATCTCCCCGCCGTACATGAAGTGACACTGCGTTACTCTGATGGATTAATTTCTGTATAAGCTTGTTTTCGATATCTTCAATTGTAGGAAAGATTAGCTTCTGACGAAGAAGCGAAGCAACCGGTGTGATGTAATCGATATGTTGCCAATATCCCCAGTAATAACGGCTTTTGTGGTCATTGAAAAGTTCCGCTGAGTACGAGAAGGGAATTTTTTCTTCAAAATAACAACTTCTTGTGTTCAGAACTCTTCTTAATTTTCGCCACAACCACTTTCTATTATTTCTTGTATATAGGTTCTGCTCAAAAGCGCTGATTTCAGTTAATTTGATGTTGAAAATCGCTTCCAGCTCGAAACCATTATGTAATGTGTATTCTTCAAAATCAAATAGATCAGCCTTCACCTTTTCGAATTTCTGCTCTAAAGCTAAATAGAACGCGTACTGGAATAATTGATTGCCGAGGCCTCCTAGAAATTTAACTATTTTCATTTTATAAACAAGCCTTTTAAAGAATTTTTTAAACTACGTCTAACTTGTTTACTACTTAGTCGTATGAAGAGGGGAAAGGGTAGTGTAAATACATGATAAAAAGAAGAAATCCTTACTGTGTTCAATACAGCTTCGTACCATATATCCAAAATCTTCTTTTCGAACATTGTTTTTTCCAAGAAGTTGTTCTTCCTATTTATGTGGATTAGCAATTTTAAGAAAGATTTAAACGATGTGATATCTTTGTCCGCTACAGTGTTCGGGTGTAACAACCATTCAATTTGTTCAGATTTTGCATCTATTCCAAATTGTTTAATTCTACTTTTAACAATAGGAACATGGAGATTCGACATCTCCTCCTGTTTTCGCAAACTGATGTTTTCTCCATGAATCCGATATTCGACCAATACCTCTGGTAGATTGTCAGATTCAAAGTCATGTGATAACCTGGAAAACAATGCATAGTCCTCGGCCAATTGGAAATTCGGATATCCACCAAGTTTCCTAAATACTTCCATCCTAATCATTACTGTAGAATGTGTAAAACTGTTGCCGAACACTAATTTTAGTTTTACCGCATCAGAACCCGTCTTTTGTATTAAGATCTCTCCAGTTTTTCTCCCATCTTTGTCAATCACTATTCCTTGTCCACCGAGTAATGCTAAGGATGGCCGTTTTTCGAATGTTTCCCATTGTAATTGAAGTCTATTAATTATTGCTATATCGTCACTATCCAATATTGCCAAGTATTTCCCTTTCGCTTCAGTCAGCGCGATGTTCCTGCTGTATATTAGTCCTTTGTTTGAATTATTGTTAATTAACCTAATTCTTGGATCACTATAAGATTGAATAATATCAATTGTATTGTCGGTCGATCCATCGTTAATTATTAGTAATTCGAAGTTTTTGAAGGTTTGCTTCAAAATACTGTCAATTGCTTGTTTAATAAAAATAGCACTATTATAGGCAGTCATTAATACTGTTATTTCAGGCATTGTTATATTATTTAAGTATTAATAAATCTCTATATTTTTTTGTAAACGATTCTTCATTGAAGGACTTCTTTATGAGATTAATTACGTTCATTGACATTTCAGGTAACAATTCTTTATGATTCGCAATGAACGTTAATTTGTCCACAAACCCACTGATAAGATGTTCTGTATCTGAGTAGTTTTCTACAATAAATCCCGTGCCAGAACTTTCATTTACCCAAGAAGATACTTCACCTACATCAGTTATTATAGGTATGTTTCCAAGTGCCATTCCTTCTAATAACACCATTGGAAAGCCTTCATAGCTAGAAGTTAGCATAACGAGATGGCTTTTAGCGTAATGCAAATTTAACTGTGACTTATCCTTTATTCGTGGAATGAAGTTGACATTTTTTGTCAATTCATACCTATAGTTCTCAAAATCTCCAATCATCGTAAATATAAACGGAAGGCCCAGTTCTTCACACTTGCTGGCGACTTTAAGGAATACAGGAATACGTTTTTCAGGAGAATCTCTTGCTATGAATAAAACAGTTAAGTTGTTTTCAAAACTTTTTTTTGAAAAGTTCGTTGGAATTTCGACTTTATTTGGAATGATAAGTACTCTTTTAAGATATTCTTCATTTATATTTTTTTCACTGTAGTAGGAGGCGAGTTTTAGTACATGTTTGGGCCCTAAAACAATTCTTTTATCTATCAGAGAAATTAATGGTATAGACCATTCTTCAAATGAATTGTTCCCAATAAATGCGTGAATCAGATCAATCTTTTTAACATCCTTTTTTAATAAAGGCAATAAATCGTAAAAGAAGTGACTATTACATCCAAAGACTACCGCATTGTTAGTCTTGTTTATCTTAACTGCAATTTTCTTCTGCATATGCTTTTTGAAGCTTTTTTTCTTTCCCCAACGAAATAGTTCGATTAAAGTCGAATTTTTAATGTATTGATTCTTAAGATCATTGTTGGTGGATAAATCGGTGATAAAACATACAGGCTTCTTATGGTTTACTGCACTCAAAATGTCTAAATGTACCCTTTCTGCACCACCAATATGATAATAAGGAAAGAAAAAGAAAATAGAAGCCTCCGATTTGTTTAGGCGTTTTATGATCGATGGGTACTTTATAATAGACTTGAGCGTCGCAAGCCAGTTTCGGATTCTTAGCATAGAAATGTTTAATAATTTATCAATATGCAAATTACAAAGAATTCTATATATGTTGAGTGGAAAGATAATCTAAAATGACTGTTGGAATCACTAAGTTTTAATTGTTAACCAAAAAACACAGAATTTAGTTGACATAAAGTAAGGAGACAACCTTAAGTCTCACAAAAAGCATTAACTTTGTTTAATCATGAATTTGTTACAAATTAATTATAAAAGAGAACGAATCGATGTTTCAAAAAGATTTAGTGAGTATTGTTATACCGGCATATAACGTAGAAAGTACAGTCATAGACACGCTAGAGTCCGTCACAAATCAGCTGTATAAAAATTTAGAAGTGATTGTTGTTGATGACGGCTCAACAGATAAAACATTTAGCATCGTAGAAGAGTTCGCGCAGGATTACTCAAATATAAAGATATTTTCAAAAGCTAACGAAGGACTACCAGCAACTAGGAATTACGGATTTCAATTTGTTACAGGAGAATTTCTTCTTTTTTTGGATGCGGACGATTTGTTAGACAAATCTTATGTCAGTTCATGCGTGGAAAAGTTTACAGAAGATAGCAGTCTAGATATTGTGTATACACAAACGCAGTTTTTTGAGAGAGAAACTGGTGTCTTTAATTTAGATGAATATTCTAAAGAAACAATACTTAGGACAAACTGTTTTACGGCGACGGCTATGATGAAAAGCGAGAACTTTAAGGCAATTGGATTGTACGATACGAATTTGAAATTTGCTGAAGATTGGGAGATGTGGATTAGAATGACACAACGATTTGATCATGTATATAAGATCCCAAAGCCGTTGTTCTATTATAGAAAGCGTCATTCTAATGACTCAATGACTGACCAGAATTGGAGAGAAAATATATCTGATGAAGCAACGCTATATATTTATATCAAACACTATTCTCTATTTAAGGAGTTTAATTACGGAATAGAACGATTATTAGAACGAGTTTCTTCAGAAGAACGATATAAGAAAAAGTATTATAATATTTGGTATAAAAAGCTGTTCTATTATTTTAAGAGAAAGAAGTAGCGTAAATGAAAGCCGTGTCGTTATATATTTCGAGTGAGTAGAGCAATATTTTCGACAAGTCGATGAAAAATATGGTGAAAAAAAAGAGTATTATATTGATTATTCCATTACATTTCCAGTTTTATAAGGAATTGATTCTCTCGTTACAGAATGCTGGCTTCGAAGTGATTTTTCTATTCATCACGGATAAGCCTTTTAAGTACGCGAGTGTGTTTGAAAGAATTCGGAGTTTTCTCCACAAAAATATTTTATTGCAACGTAACTACAAAAAGCAATTGATTTTCGACAGAGAGAATAAAACCTTATTGTTTCAATTGGATGAGATTCAAAAAAGAGTGGATTATGCCTTAATTATTAGATCGGATCTACTGGGCATAGAGACTTTACGGCATATAAAAAATAAGGTAAACAAAATGGTCGGCTATCAGTGGGATGGGCTTAATCGCTTTCCTGCGGTATTTGATCGTATTAATTTATTTCAAAAATTTTTTGTTTTTGACGAAAAAGATTATTTAAAATATAGAAGGTTGTACAATAATATTGAACTAACTACAAACTTCTATTTGGAAATTCCTCCTGATACAAATGTAATAGTTAAGCCTAAAAGCTTATGTTTTGTTGGTAGCTATCTTGAAAGTAGAATGCCCTTCATTATAGAACTAACCGAGTTCTTGATGCAGGAAGGGTTTGATGTTAATGTGAAATTACTTTGTACAAAAGATAGGACTATTGGGAAATATAGTGACTCTGGAATTGAATTTATAGCTGATCCTTTGACTTACAAGGAAATGCTTTGTCATGTTCAACATTACGAAGCTTTACTGGATTTTGATAATTCGGCAATACATAATGGGCTTTCGTTTCGCATATTCGAAGCGCTATTCTATCGAAAAAAGATCATTACCAATAATCTATCTATAAAAAACTATGATTTTTATCATCCAAATAATATATTCATCTGGAATGGTGACAATCTATTAAAATTGAAAGAGTTTTTGAATATACCGCTCGTTGAGATTGACTCTTCGATTATTGAAAAATATTCTTTTAGGAATTGGGTAAAAAAAGTATTGGACTAGCTGTAATTGGAGGTATAAAATAGGTATTTTCGTATTTCAAATTTAGAATATGAAAAATTTAAATATCATATTTGATGCCGAGCGGATGAAATATCCTCATACAGGTCTATATCATTTTTGTAAACAACTAGGTCAAGCTTTATTAAAGAAACAGGTATCGCCGTTTGAACTGACGTTTTACACTAATAATCCTGATAATGAGGATTTCGGAACTGATGTGAGATACTTCCGGCAAAAATCAATTCAAAAGTTCTGGATGCCGCGTTTTGCGAACTTTAACCTTTGGCATTCTTCGTTTCAATTAAGCGATTATTTTCCTAGAAACTCTCGTATCAAAGTTCTTTCAACGATCCATGATCTTAATTTTTTAAAAGAAGGTAAGTCAGTAGAAAAAGAAAAGAAATATTTAAAAAAACTACAAGCGAATTTAGATAAAGCCGACATTGTTGTGGCTATATCTCATTATGTTAAAAAAGATCTAGAAAACTACTGTGATTTAAAACGGAAACCGCTTCATGTAATTTATAATGGCAGTAATATCGATCAAAAATATTTGAAAACGATTGATAAACAGTCTCGAAGGGACAAGGAACGCCCATTTATCTATTCGATTGGGACTGTAAACCGAAAGAAGAACTTTCATATTTTGCTCTATCTACTTATTGAAAATGATCTAGAGTTGAAGATCAGCGGCATTATTGCTGAACCTAGTTATCATCACTATATTCTTGATCTAGCGGCTGAGTTAGGCGTAGCAGAACGTGTTCATTTAACCGGCCCCGTTTCTGAAGATGAGAAATACCAATACTTAAGAGATTGTGCTTTATTTGTCTTTCCTTCAATCGCCGAAGGTTTTGGGCTACCTGTTATTGAGGCCATGTCTTTCGGCAAAAAAGTGCTTTTGTCTAAATATACATGCCTGCCTGAAATCGGAGGGCCAGAGGCCTTCTTTTTGGATTCCACTGATCCTGATTACATGATCGAATTTGGTAAAACCACACTTCTGGATATTATTAATGGCGAAGATCGTGCTAATGAAATTAAAAGATGGGCGGGGCAGTTTTCCTGGGATAAGGCGGCTAGTGAATATTGGGAACTTTATAAAGAACTTTTGAAATAAGATGGCTATACCGAAAGTAATATATCAAACATTTAAAACGCAACAAATTCCTTGGTTAACGAAACTGTATATTAAGAGCTTTAGGCGTAAGAACAAGGGGTACAGCTATGAATTTTATGATGATAGAAGAGTAGATGAGTTTATCAGAGATTCGTTTGATGAGGAAGTATATAAAGCCTACTCCAAACTACAGATCGGTGCGGCCAAAGCCGATTTTTTTCGCTATGCTATCCTTTATAAAAAGGGTGGGATCTATTTAGATCTGGATAGCGATATTCTTGTCAACTTAGATAAACATCTTAAGGATGAAGACTATGCCGTTATTACGCGTGAAAAAAATCATCAAAACCTTTTCGCACAATGGGCCTTAATTTTTGAAAAAGAACACCCTTTTCTGGAGCGCACTATCGAGTATATCGTCGAAAATATTCAGCAAAATAAATTTCCACATGACGTACATGGAATGACGGGGCCAACGGTATATACACGTGCTATTAATGACGTAATTGCTGAGAATCCGGCGGTTTCGTATCGTATTGTGCCAGATGACTATCGAGGTATAATGAAGTTCAAATATAAATTAGGTAAACTGCTCATTTATGGAGACCGATCACAGCATTGGAAAAAATTGCAAAAAGTGATTCCTGTGATAAAGACTGTAGATTAGAGTGCTAAATATTGTGTCTCCCATTGATGGGCCAAATATTCATCATTAAAACGTTGTGCATAAATTAATCCATCGGCTACCATTTTATTCCGTAAAGAGGTAGAAAAAATTACGCTCTCAATAGCATATTGAATTTCGTTAATGTCATGTGGTGATACATATAGGGAAGAGGGGCCTCCAGCTTCTGGAAATACCCCGGATTTTGTAGTTATTACCGGTGTGCCTGAATACAAAGCCTCGATTATTGGGATTCCGAATCCTTCATAAATGGATGGATATATAAAGGCAAGTGCGGATGCATAGAGAACAGACAGTTCCTGCATATTCAATCCGCTGAGAAAGTAAACACGATTTTTCATTTGATGTTGCGCAACAAAGTCTTGTAACTGCCTGCTATATTTCGTGCTTTTACCAACAATTACTAATGGAATGTCTATGTTGGTGATAGCTTTAACAATAGATAATGCATTCTTTCGCTCTTCTACTGTCCCGACGTTCAATAAAAATTGATTCGGAAGGTCCAATTTCTTCTTTAATATTTGCTTTTCTTCATTGGTTTTCTCTAATTTAAAAGCCTCATGACATCCCTGGTAAATTACTTCAATTTTTCCTTCATGAATATTGAAGAATTCGATGATATCCTCTTTTGTCTGCTTGCTAATAGCAATGATACGGTCTGAAGCCTCGCACGCATGTCTGAACTTCTTCTTATAAATCCATCGGTCAATAGGATGGTAGAGCTCAGGGTGCCGCATAAAAATAAGATCGTGAATCGTTACGATCGACTTAATCCCTGTTTTGGCCAGCCCTAAAGGGATTTCGCCTGACAGCCCGTGAAAGATATCAATCTGGTCTTTCTTCAGATCCTGCACAATACGCCGGTTGCGCCATAGATTAGGCCAGGTTGTATTGATAAAACCTTCCGGCAAACGAGTTGTTTGAGCAATTTCCGGATGGTCAATTATGTAGCTGCCTGTTTTCGTGGTGTATTTTATATAGTCGTTCTGTGGAACATACTTCTCCAGAATACGTACCAGATCCCGGCTGTAATTACCCAGTCCGGTTTTATTCAAAAAATAGCGTTTTGCATCAAATCCTATTCTCATCTTATCGCCGTTATTTTTTCGATCACCATTGCCGGAGTAATTAAATCAATCGCCTCTATACCATTACAGTCGCAGGGTTTGTTGCCGTACACCGAACTGGGACGGTTGGGATGTTCAACCTGGATGCAGTCCGCCAGCTGCTGCCCATATCCTGTAAATCCTGCATAGGGATGCGTGGCGCCCCATAAAGAAAGACAACGGACACCCATTAAAGAGGCCATATGCAGCCCGGACGAATCCATGCTGATCATCAGGTCTAGATTGGATATGATATCCAGCTCCTCGCGTAAACTGAACTTTCCAATGGTATTGAAG
>Ga0164243_10009475_pt1 | contig 14165 bp, 12 predicted proteins | sample OricompcompostOP_FD_108781 | JGI IMG/M metagenome (GOLD analysis project Ga0164243, IMG submission 108781) | Organic Plus compost microbial communities from Emeryville, California, USA - Original compost - Organic plus compost (OP) | ecosystem: Engineered > Solid waste > Mixed feedstock >... | reverse complement strand
TGGTTTCGGCCATAGGTGGGAGAGAATATAACAGTATCTTTTTCCGCCCCTTGCAGGGCATGTACTGTGCCGACGGTTATTTTAACACTTACATTATGTTTTTTCAATGCCTTTTTAATTTCCGTTTTCTGGGCCGCAAATGGTGTAACAATAGCTAAACACTCTTCTACTTTCTTATGTGCACCATTGGGCTTATCTTTGTTCATCGAGGGCAAAATCACATCGCTATATCGCGCTATCCATTTAGCGATTGCTTCCGCCTCATACTGGTTTCGGAGACTCCCCGAAGAATGATTGGCGGACTCCCCGGCTACATGGATATAAGATAGTGGAGGTATAAAAATTGAGGACTCCCGGTTTTCATAATTAACTCCTTCCGAGCTGCCTACCATGGGTCGAAGTGTGTTTTTGTAAACAAAATTATTGCTGAATGAAATGAGTTCATCCACACATCTCCTATGCTCGGTTAAAAGTGTACCGTTAAAGCCATCAACCTGCGAATAACCGGAAGCATGTTGGGCCAGATACATTAAATTCCCGGAAGAACTTAAAACACCTTTTTCCTTTAACTGGTCAAAGGAGTACCTTTGTAAAAGATTGGCTTCTTTGAGATTTCCTTTGTCAATATTGTCATTTCTAACATTCCAGACAGGTTCTATCTGATATACATCGCCAACAACAATTGCTTTCTTTGCCAGACTGAACGCCGGAACCCCCACTTCTGGAGATACCTGCCCGGCCTCGTCAACAATAAGTACATCAAATAATTCATAAATAGGTTTAGATACCCACTGTTCATTTACCTTCATTGAATAAGAAGCAAAATTTGGCAGCGAATGAAAGGTGGAGATAAACAGTGGCGTCAGATAGCTCATCCTTGAAAAAAGGCTCTCCTTTGCCGGCTTTCCATTATTAACCTTAAGCTTGGAGCCTTTTTGTTCCAGTATCCACTTGCCTTCCCAATAGTGTACAGCGTTGACAAATGATTCATATCGAAGGGAGACATCCAACATGCAATTAAATTGTTCTATTGCTTCGAGATCATGGAACTCTTTTCGTACAACGTTCCTTTTTTTATCATCCAGTTGCCCGAGATAACTGTTCCATAGGGTTTCAAGTCTTTCTTTGTACTGATCGAACCGGCGCTTCAGCTTATACAAATAGTTATAAATCTCCTGCTGTTTCATGACCTCCTGCTTTAGTCTGACTATTTCCACTTCCATATTCTGGTATACGGCAATAAATGCTTCTTCTGCTTCCGCTATCGTTTTAACATTTTTAAGCGCATCAAAAGGGACATCTATTAGGAAGAAAGAAAGCTTCCGCTGAAGTTGCCTCTTAAAATAGGGAATGAAACTGAAAAGATGGGTGAACCTGACCGACTTTGAAAATAGCTGGAACCGGGTCTTAAATTGCTGTAATGAGTTCTTTTTATTTTCCAGTTCGTTCAGCTCTTTCTCTTTCATCTCAGTTTTTTTGCTGAATTCCGGTAAAGAATCCAGTTTACAATGTTGCTTTTCAGCATGGTGAACCTCTTTTACAGTAGATAAAAAGTGATCGATGTAGTTACAATTATCAATTATGGTTTTTTTGAGATAATCTGTAATTCCATCCAGGTTATGGCGCAGACCTACTTCTGCAAAATTTTCAAAACAGTTGACGTAATTCTTTTCGATCAGGTCAATATCCTGTTCCAGATGATGCTCAAAGTAATGCCCTGCTAAATCGTACTTTTGTTTAAACAGAAGCTGATATCCCTTTTTTAAGGCTTCATTCTGTTTATTCTGATCGGTTGAAATCATATAGGTCCCTAAAGAGCCTAAACCAGGAATCCATCGCTGAAAGTGACCCGCTACGCTTCCAAAACTATCAAGAATATTGGTGATAGCCTGGTTATTTGTTGAAGAGGCTATCAATCTGGGAGGTCTTGCACTGTTAAGAACGGATTTTACGAGTTCATTCGCGAGGATACTTTGTAATAATGTTGTTTTACCTGTTCCCGGTGGACCATTTACCGCCAGCACCTTGCCATTTGTTTGCTGTTCGTATACCAAGAGTGATTTCCGCTGGGAATTGCTCAGTGGGAATTGATTGTTGAACTGTCCGTAGTGGCCGGGTTCTGCAAAGAACAGGTTGTCATCAGGGATTTTTTTTATTGATCTAGGTGTAAAATCCGTTATCTGCGTTAGTAGTAAAGGAAAGGTTCCGCTTTTCTGAAGGTCAGCATAGGTGTTCAGGATAGTTTGCGCGGAAATTAATTTATCCGATTTGATAACACAGACTTCCTGTTTCGCATTAAATTCATCGAACAGTACTTTATAGTCCTTATAACCTGTTATCTTTTCAAAGAACTTAGCGGCGCTTTCCCAATAGTTATCAAAGGATTTATAATCAAAGCGATGGTTCTCTAGGGCTCTGTCATACCTGTCCATCGTGCTGAGAACGGGCCAGTTAACCGATGCTAGTGAAATAGGTTCTAAAAAACTTCGGCATATCCAGGGCTTACGCAGGGATTCGTCGACTATAATCGTTCCTTGGCTGGTTAACTTAACCTCTATCCAGAAAGGGAAATTCTTTTTTATTTCACCTTTGTTCTTTCCATGCGCTACTTTAGTTGATATATAAAATGGAGAGATTAGTATGTTGATGGTGGGTTGGTACTGGTTCTGCTCTTTTTTCTGTTTTACAGCCTCCTTTTCATCGGACACATGGTTCCTGGCATAAAAAGATTTTAGATTTTCAGTTGAAAGGTCAGATTTTGAATCAAGGAAATGACCTTGTTTTTTACAGGTTTCTGGTGATATATCAGAAAGCTCGCCATCTGCCAGGCTATTTCTATAATATTTTATCCAATTACCAACAAGCGTATTATTCATTATAATTTATAACCGATATTTTAGATTTACGTAATAAGTTTGTCACAGCGTTAAATTTAAATAAAACTTTAAGAATGTAAAAAGAATTACAGTATACCCATAATAGATGCAGAAATGTGCATGTAAATTTATTTTAACTAGATTTTCAGTTAGTAGTGTAAGATCGAAAATACTCATCACATTTTGTTACTCCATCTTTTCGCTACTTTGAAAATCCTTACCTCTGATATAATGTCGCTATAAAACCTTCACATGTAGAAAAGCGACATTCACATATAGAATCCCGCCATTCAAACAAAGTTAGTTGAACAGAACTCTCTAACGCTCGAAATTCGCTATCGGATATCCAGAAAACCCGTGGCCAACGGTAGGGCGTAACCGAAAACCCTTGATCAGAGTAGGCAATGGTTTAACTACAGATATACAAAAGATGAAACCTAGAAAAGGAAAATACCGGATAGGCAAACTGTTCTGCCGACCCATTACGTTGCTCGCACTGGAGGCTGTTATGTTGGTAGCGGAAAAGGAAGATAAATGTATCCCTTATGAGGGACTTTAGAAAATAATGTTTACCGCCCGGCGGTTTTTCGCCGCTGGGCTAAATCTTTTGAAAATGGAAAATATCCTAATGAAAAGCCACAATCGCTATTTTATTGGCAATCATAAAAAGATTCTGTTGGATCCCATGGACCCGTTCTGGTACAAATTTCAGGTGGTAAGTGCAAGCTTCCGTAATTTTCTTCCATCACTAAAATACACGGAGCACGAGTCAAATTTCTTTAAATTATTAACCAACCAGCGGCAAAGCTATTTTGAACAATCACTCCAAGACGTACCCGAAAACCTTAAAGTGCGCTTTCATGGCTATGCTTTGCAGGATATAAAAGACAGCCCCGGAGTAATTGCTACTTTTCATAGCGGATCTTTTCGGATGATCGGGCATTACCTGGCAAAAAATGATATTCCGTTTGTACTGGTGGTTTCAAAAGACGGCATGCAAAAGGAAACAGAGCTGGTTGATTTTAAATATGACAACAAAAAAATAGAACACCTCGGTTTTAATCTGATCAATGCCAATGATAAAAACAGCCTGTTGCGAATAAATAGAGAACTAAGGGAGGGGAAAAATATTTTGGTTTATGTAGATGGAAATACCGGAACAGGAAATGACCTTACAGGCCGTAACCTGTTATCCATCCCTTTCCTTAACCAACATATCAAAGTAAGAGCGGGAGCTGCTTTTATTTCTTACCTGAGCAAATCCCCGATTTATCCGGTAGTTTCTACACGGCAATGGAAGCGTGTTCCCTGTCTCGATTTTTTTTCTCCGATATTACCTAACAAGGAGCGCAATAGGCAGATATTTATAGAGCAGGCCATTTTAAGAATTTATAAACACCTTGAGAAAGCTGTCTCCAAAAAGCCCTGGCAATGGGAATCATGGCTGCACTTGCATGAGCATGCGGATATCGTCAACCCGATAGCGGAGCAGATATCCGAACCCATTATCACAGAAGGGAAAAAGAAAAGACTGGTCAGATTCAATGAAGAGGATTATAGTTTTTTTGGTATAACCGGCAAGTATTTTCTTTTCCGCAAAAGTGATTATCAATGTTTCGGTATCGAACGCTGGTTATATAGGCGGCTGGAACAGATTTATAGAAGGGATTATCCTTTTACAGTCCCTTTATTGCAGCGGAATCACATGAAAGATCTCATAACCAATAGAGTTGTATTAGAAATCTAAAAAAGAAGAGAATATGCAATCATTAGATGCGATCGCTGCACAGGGAAATAACGTCCTTTGCACACTTTTTTACGGAAAATGGCCTAATTTTTTTATCTTGTGGAATGATGAACCAAAAAATCCGGAAGATATGGCCACTTTTTTCCGTAAACACCCTCTGTTGTCCAATTTTATCTGTTGGATAATCTATGCCCAGTTTGTATATATCTACAACCTACCCAAAATCAGCTATGTGGACTACAGTCATATACTTTTTCTCTGTTTATTGTATTCGATTATCTTTTACAGTAATTTCTTTCTCTTTAAATTTATCGAAAGCCGGAAAATAAATATTGGGATCGCTATATTATTGGTAATCTCCACTTTCTTTATGCTGGCAGTACTGGGCTATGTGTGCATCTATGGAATATTGCCGCTATTTGGGGCTAAGTTATATTATGAAGATGTACCGTTTAAACTGAGCCTGTACCTGCGCAATATACTTTCCCCTTATATCAAATACGCCAGCTATGCCATTATCGTGTATTTTATACTGAAATGGTTTGCCAATCTGGCCTACAAGCGCCGTATGGAAAAAGCCCATTACGAAATGGAACGGGAAAAGTTCGAATATGAACAGGCCTATTTAAGGGCCCAGGTCAATCCGCATTTTCTGCATAATTCGCTGAATTTTATCTATACCGAAGCCCTCTCTTTATCAAAATCATTGGCCGAGAGCATCTATCTGCTTTCCATGATGATGCGTTATTCGTTGGACAATGCAGTGAAAGGCAAACAGTTGGTGCCCGTACATAAAGAGCTGGAATATCTGGAGATTTACCTTGAAATCAACCGGAGACGTTTCGGCAAAGGGAAAAATATAGCGTTTGAATTTGAAGGAGACCGCTATCTGCATTCGATTCCACCTTTATCCTTTATTACGCTTGTGGAAAATGCTTTCAAATATGGAGACCTATCAGTTCCACTATATCCCTTGCAGATCAAGATCGTAGTCAATCGGGATAAAATTTATTTCTATAGTTCCAATAAAAAGCGGGTCAGCAAAGCATTGGATACTTCGGGCAGCCATGTTGGCTTGAAAAATGTGGAACGGAGACTGAAAGGTGCTTTTAACAACAAAGCGAGACTTAGGCGTACAGAAGACAGTGAGATTTATACAGTTGAGCTATTTATTGATTTTTCCGCTGATACAAAAGAAATACCATGATAAACTGTTTCGCAATTGATGATGAACCTGCCGCACTGGAACAGATTTCCCGTTATCTGGAGCAGGTCCCGAACGTCCATTTGATAGGAACCGCCACAAGGCCCCTTGAAGGTCTAAAGATGATCCAGAAACTAAAAATTCAGGCGGTCTTTCTTGATATGGAAATGGACGAAATGACGGGTACAGAACTGATGCGCCAGCTTGATCCTTCTGTCAAAGTGGTGGTCTGTACGGCTTATACTGAATTTGCAATCGAAAGTATCGAACTTAATGCGGTGGATTATCTGTTAAAACCTGTACAGTTTGACCGTTTTGTCAAAGCGGTGGAAAAGCTAAAGGAAAGGATATTGCACAGAACGTTGGAGCTACCCGTAGTCAAAAACGATTACATCTTTGTACAGATCGAACATAAAGGGAAATTAAAGAAAATAGATTTCAGCGATATCATTTACGTGGAGGCAAGGGGAAATGATGTAATATTCCACAAACATGATGAATTTGTACTGACATCCATGCGTATGGACGATATTGAGTCCGAACTGCGCCTAGCCGATGGTTTTATTCGGATAAACCGATCCTATGTCGTATCCATAAAGATGATTGAGGTGATCGATGAAGGTATGGTTATTCTGAAAAATAAAACAGGGCTGATAATCGGAAAAACATATAAAGATTACGTTCTGAAAACACTGTATCCACATTAATTCCTAACATGAATGTATGCCCGATCAAACCGAATTGCGCGAGCCGATGATCTTCATGAACTCATTGATGAAGTATTATTGGTATCAGAAACGTATAAAGAAAGCTTCACGTCCTATAAACGGACCATAAAGCAATATTTTTTAAGTCTGGAAACAAATATCTCGGCTACAGTCCTCCATGAGCCGTTCAGCAGGTATACATTGATTGAAAAATACCAACTCAATATAACCGATGTAATGCAGGAGTGGTGGAGGAAACTTGAACAGGAAAAGGAAAGAAGAATAAAGAGAGCTTACGGGAATAACTACCGGGCTGCGGTCTATTACTATGCACTGAACCAGGGAATCCGGTTTCTGGAAGGCTTATTTCAGCACTATCCCGATTGTTTTCACGAAGACAGACCACTGCCCCCTTTTATACCCTATTTCAGGTCAACAACCTTTTTGAGGAATGTACGCACATTATTGGGAGAGCTATATAAAAATCGCGTGGATCGACAGCTGATCGTCTCCCTACAAAACTACTATTCCGGGTTTTCCGATAAAAGCATGATGAGTTATTTTAAATGGCATCATTGGCATTATGCCATCAGGCTTGCAGCTGAATTGCCTTCACGTCTGTCTTACCTGAAATATTCGGATCGCTACGAACGGGAGCTGATCGAACAGCTGATAATCCTGAATTTCAATTATGGCCCCTTCTGTCATCTTATCAAAGAAAAAATGGCAAAGGCTGTGGAAAATCTGGACGATGAATATAAAAAAGAAGAACAATGGCTAATTTACAGAAACCAGTTGGCGCTGATCCCTGAAGTAAAAAAACAGGCCGCCGATAACCAGATGCCGTCCATAAGGCAACAACTTTTAACATACAGTAAACGTAAGCGTAAAGAGCTCCGCAAGCGTCGAAGCTTATGGTCAAAATTTCCGGTGGGTGCAATTGATCCGGCAACGGGCCGCTACCATTTTCAGGTTTCCCTTACCGAACGGCAGCTACTTTTCTTTTTCCGCGTGCTGTTGGAAATGAAAATACTTGTGGTGGATACCAAGAAAATGTTATTTGCTTTTATAGCAGACTTTATCGGAACACCCAACAGAGAACACCTGGCGCTGCATAGTTTACTGAGTAAGGATACCATTCCCTCTCAACAGGTGATCAATAAAGTAAAACAGATGTTAACCTCAATGTTGAATTACATAAATTCCAAGTATCCCTGATCAAGGGTTCATCCTATATAGCATCCCAAGCTCTCTCAGGTAAGCCAACAGTTCATCAAACCATTCGTCGTTGATCTTTGGATGTTCTGCAACCTTTTCCAGTCCGGCATTGAAAATATCTTCTATCGTTAGCCATCCAATTTTGTTGCACGTTTTAATAAAACTAGCGCTTAAGGGGTGCTGGTTCAGGGGAAGTGTCTCCAAGCCCGTTAATTTTTCCAGTTCCGACATCTTATTCATCTGCATAAAAATAAAAATATTTTACTACTTATTAGTAGTATCTAATTAGTAGTAACTTATTAATGGTAACATATAAATATCCTTATGGCTTATTTTGTTTGTATGTCGCAAAAGGAAATATCACCATCGGAAGATGAAGATTTAAGAAAACTGGGAGAAAGGATAAAAGCACTCCGGATCAAAGCCGGATATGCTAATTACGAAAAATTTGCCAATGCCCATGATCTAGCGCGAGCACAATATGGTCGCTATGAGGCAGGCGAAAACCTACAGTACAAAAGCCTTTTGAAAGTCATGAAAGCACTTAATGTGACACCCAAAGAGTTCTTCAGTGAAGGTTTTGACTAATATTGCACATTTTTTCTCATTTTTTCACCACCTAACACCTTTAATAGACCGTAAACAAGCTCTGATATTACACAGGTAGTCGTTCCGACACCACCTTCACCACTTTATTTCCATCCGTAAAACCTGAGTATTTGTAGCGCACCAAAATTTTTGCTTATGATACTCGAAATCGCTAATAATCTTTACCGGCAACTTTCAGATGAGCTGGTAATGATCGAACAGGAAGAAATAACAGATAAGCTGGAAATTGCGAAAAAATTGCTGACTGCGCGTTCTTATCTCGTTGAACTTAAAAACAGGACTGTAAAGTATACCTTTAGCAGTGAACAGGAAGAAATAGCTTTTTTTAAGACTAAAAAGCCTACGTTTATAAGTCAGGTACTTTATTATTCTGCCAGACAACGGATTGAATTGACGAAACCGGAAGGCACGGCCGATCAACTTAAGAAATATTACCGTTATCGCCTCAAAGGGATCGAGAAATTCTATCGCGACAACCGTGAACTTCACAGCTATCATCGTTCCGGAGCTGACCACCTCGACCGCCTTCTGTTTATGCGTTCGTCTACAGAACCACCGTCATGGCTCTGTCCGGTACGGATTGACTACGACGAACGTTTCTCCACCCCGGCAGATTATCTCATCGGTAAGATTCTTTCCAATGAGCGTATGACCACCTATCTACGGAAGCTGATAGATGGAAAGGACAATGTTACCGACACCGAAGCGGGGAACGACATGGTTTGGACCGGAGAAAGCATTAATTTGCTGGAAACTGCCTACGGATGGTACTGTACCGGACAGATCAACAAGGGTCAGGCGGGAATAGGTGAAATTGTCCGTAAGCTGGAAACCCTCTTCAATGTAAAAATCGGACGCCCTTACAGAAGATTTGCCGAAATCAAGCAGCGCAAAAGGCTCAGTCGTACCAAATATATTGACGAAATGGGTAAAGCTATAATCCAAAAGCTGGATGATGAAGATGCATATCGCCCGGACATCCAAAATAGACGATTTTAAATCAGCCTGTCCTTCAGGTGTTTACGCGTTTATTTTTAGGTACCACCCAAAGGGTTGTCAAACAAAAGAACGCAGTCTGCCAAACTTTGCTTCGTAAAAGCTGCACAATGGGGTGCAGCTGAAAGCAACGTATTATGTTAAAACATATCACATGGCAGGAGTTCTTACTTGCCGCCACCTTGTTGACATTACTATGGTATATCAGCATCATCCTGCTCCTTTTCAGGAAAGAATTAAAAAGGTTGTTGACAGGTAAAAAACACGGCGTTGAAAAAAGAACTCACAGCGTAACAAAGGAGGATGAGCTCAACGTAGAGCAAACGGAAAGCGTGGACGATGACCTGATGGGGAAAGCCAAACTTCCTGAGGGGATGAGTACCATGGGCATGGAGGAATTCTCTTTCCGGAAAAGAGATGAAGAGCACAAAGAAAAAATGCTCGGCAGCATTCCCGATCTACTGGAAGAGATGAAACAGCTTTTTCAGATCCTAAAAGACGAGGAAGGGACAAAAGAAGATTTCCTCGTCCTGATGGATGGATTCAGACCGCGCCTCAAGGCTATCCGTACCGACTCCAACTGGCAATCCCTTAATGAATTTATTACCCTGCATGCCCCTTTTCCCCTTTCGGAAAGAGACCTGGAAAACCTTTGGAAATAAATTTTAGCGAAACTTAAAATCACCCTAATATGAATCGCAACAATCATAATAAACAGGCTATTGCCAGGATACTCTTTGCCCTGTATATCTTTTTCACTTATCAGTTTTTACTATCCGTTCCACTATTTGCGCAGGACGGGGACGCCGGTATCCGGTCGGCAACCGATAAGGTCAAGGGATATTTTGATTCGGGAATTGACTTGATGTATGCCATCGGTGCAGTGGTAGGCATTATCGGAGCTGTCAAGGTTTTCAATAAATGGAACGCGGGGGAACCTGATACCAATAAAGTGGCTGCTTCATGGTTTGGAAGCTGCGTCTTTCTCGTCATTGTAGCCACGGTTCTCAAATCATTTTTTGGTGTATAAAAAGAGCAGACTATGAGCGGCATTTATTCCATCAACAAAGGTGTTTCGCAGCCAATTGTCTTCAAAGGCCTCAAGGCGCAGTATATTATCTATCTGGCAATAGGGCTGGTTGTCCTTCTGATTCTCTTTGCGTTATTGTATATCATAGGTACCAGTCTGCTGATCGTTTTACCCCTGATTCTGATGCTGGGCACAGCACATTTTTTATTGGTTTTTCATTTAAGCCACCGCTTCGGAACGCACGGCCTGATGAAATATCTGGCAAAGAGAAGGCTGCCCCACACCATACGGTTCCGCTCGCGCCGTCTATTTACTTCTTTAAATGCACACACGCATTCTGTTAACCCTAAATAAGAAAATGATATGATAGCCGAAGCAACGAACATATTTCCTATTTACAAAGTGGAGCACGACTGTATACTCAGCAGACAGGGAGATATTACGGTAGCCTATGAACTGACCCTGCCCGAAATTTTCACTTTATCGGAACGGGATTATACGGCGTATCACAGCACCTTTGTTAAGGCAATCAAGGTACTGCAAAGCCACACCGTCCTACATAAACAGGATTGGCACACACAGGCGAGCTATAAAGCAGACTACGAAGGAAAGGATGGTTTCCTTGCCCGTAGCAGTGAAAAGTTTTTTAATGAACGGTCTTATCTGGCTCATTCCTGCTATCTTTTTCTGACAAAAAAGCCAAATGGACGGAAACCTACTACATCCGCCTATAGCAATCTTTTACGGAGGACGATTGTTCCGGCGCAGACCGTGGATGAAAACCTTTTCCAACATTTTCTGGACAGCGCGGGACAATTCGAACGGATATTAACGGATAGTGGGTTTGTAAGTCCTAGGCGATTGAAAAATGATGAGCTAGCGGGAACGTCGGTAAAAGCAGGGATTATAGAACGTTACTGTTTTCTGTTAACAGAAAACGAGCAGTCGATAGTACGTGACATTAATCTGCAAAATGGTTTGAAAATAGGTGACCGGTACTGTCAGCTGTATACACTTGCTGATACCGAGAACCTTCCTGCCCTGTGCGGAAGCCGAATCAACTATGAAAAATACAGTACAGATCGGACCAAGTTCAGTGTTGGTTTTGCAAGCCCCTTGGGGCAGCTCCTAAATTGTAACCATATTTACAACCAGTATATACTGATCGAAGATCCGCAAAAAACGATCAAGGCGCTGGAATCTAAAAAGCTCCGGCTACAATCCCTTTCGATGTACAGCAGGGAAAACGCGCTGGCAATGGAGGCAGTCAACGGCTTTCTGAACGAGGCCATAGGTGAGCAGCGGCTGCCTATTAAAGGGCATTTCAATGTGCTGGTATGGTCGGATAAACCGGAAGACGCAGAACTTAGAAATCTGGTCAGTTCGGCACTCGCGCAAATGGACTGCACAGCCAAGCAGGAGACAGACGGCATGGCCCAGATATGGTACGCGGGACTGCCCGGAGCAGGAGCAGATTTCCCCATTAATGATACCTTTGACAGCTTTGCCGAGCAGGCTGTATGTTTCTTCAATCTGGAAACCAACTACAAAGATAGCATCAGTCCGTTCGGTATCCGTCTCGGAGACCGGATAAGTGGTAGACCCGTGCATGTGGATATTTCGGACGAGCCCTGGAAACAGGGATGGATCACCAATCGGGCAAAATTTATATTGGGCCCTTCAGGTTCGGGAAAAAGTTTCCTGACCAACCATTTCATGCGGAGCTACCATGAGCAGGGGGCACATATCATTATCGTGGATATCGGCCACAGCTATAAGGGATTGTGCGATCTGGTAGGCGGTTATTATTTTACCTATTCGGATGATGACCCCATACGTTTCAATCCTTTCTACCTGCCTGAAGGTAGCTTCCTCGACACCGAAAAAAAAGAAAGCATCAAGACCTTGCTGTTATCCTTATGGAAAAAGGATAGCGAACCTTACAAAAGGTCCGAGTATGTTGCGATATCCAATGCCCTAACCTTTTACTACGCTTACTTAGACGAAAATCCCGACATTTTTCCCTCATTCAACAGCTTCTTCGAATTTCTCTTATCCGAATATTCGCCGGTACTCAAAGAAGCACAGGTAAAGGAAAAAGATTTTGATCTGGGAAGTTTTCTTTATGTACTCAATCCTTACTACAAGGGCGGGGAGTTTGATTACCTGTTGAACGCCACAGAAAACCTGGACTTACTTCATGAGCGGTTCATTGTGATGGAACTGGATGCGGTGAAAGATCACCCCGTACTTTTTCCTGTGATTACCCTTGTCATAATGGAAATGATTATATCGAAGATGCGGAAAATACCGCAGATCAGGAAAGTTGTGCTGCTGGAAGAAGCATGGAAGGCAATTGCAAAAGATAGTATGGCCGAACATGTGCGCTACCTATGGAAAACCATGCGCAAGTTCTTTGGTGAACCTATCGTAGTGACGCAGGAAATCGAGGACATTATCAGTTCGCCCATCGTAAAAAATGCCATCATTAATAATTCTGACACGAAGATATTGCTCGATCAGTCCAAATATGCCAACAAGTTTGATCAGGTACAGGAACTGCTGGGCCTTACGGATAAGGAGAAGGCACTGGTGCTATCCATGAACAAAGCTAACGATCCCGACCGCTCGTACAAGGAGGTGTTTATCAGCCTTGGTGGACATAGTAAGGTCTACCGTACCGAGGTATCACCAAAAGAGTATTGGACCTATACCACGGAGGCCAGTGAAAAAGCTAGGGTACAGGAATATGCCCTGCGGTACGGAAGCATGCAGAAAGGCATTGAAATGCTTGTGAAAGAAATGTCGGGCCAATAACGATAAAGCAAATGGAAATGATAAAAAATTTGACGCATAAAATCAGCAAAATTATGAGAAAGTATATGATTATGCTTCCCCTTAGCGCAGCCACATTGTTTGTAGGTGTACCGAAAGGGGCCAGCGCACAGATTGCCATTGCGGAAGTGATCCGCACGGGCGTAAAAAGGGTCATCAAAGCGATAGATCTAAAGATACAACGCTTACAGAACGAAACGATATGGTTACAGAATGCTCAAAAAGTATTGGAAAACCAGCTTTCCAAACTGAAACTTACAGAAATCGCCGATTGGACGGAAAAACAGAAAGAACTCTACCGTAAATACTATCAGGAACTTTGGGAAATCAAATCGGCTGTTACCTACTACAAACGTCTCAAGGAACTCACGGCAAAACAGGTTGAACTGGTAAATGAATATAAGTGGGCATGGAACCTCTTTAAACGCGATAAGCATTTTTCACCCGAAGAAATCTCCGTTATGGAAAAGGTATATACGGGAATACTGGATGCAAGTGTCAAAAATGCAGACGAGCTTTTATTGGTTGTAAACAGCTTTAAAACCCAGATGTCGGACGCCGCCAGACTGGAAATCATTGCCGGTGCAGCCGATAAGATCGATCAGAACCTTTCCGATCTAAAAAAATTCAATCATGAAAATATCAAACTGAGTATCCAGCGGGCAAAGTCATTGGATGAAGTGGTCACTTTAAAGGAGATTTATGGAATACAGGAATAAGCTATCGGTATTTCGCAGCGTACTGCGCAGCTCGTTATTATACTGGATTTCAGTATTGTTTCTTTCTGCTGTGGTTAATCCTGCCAAGGCTCAGACATTCTCGGAGTTTTTCAAACAGAAAAAGACGCAGAAAAAATACCTGCTGACACAGATCGCAGCCTTGCAGCTTTATTCGGGTTATGTAAGAGACGGTTATAATATTGCCCGTTCGGGACTGCAAACAG
>Ga0164243_10009474_pt1 | contig 14170 bp, 14 predicted proteins | sample OricompcompostOP_FD_108781 | JGI IMG/M metagenome (GOLD analysis project Ga0164243, IMG submission 108781) | Organic Plus compost microbial communities from Emeryville, California, USA - Original compost - Organic plus compost (OP) | ecosystem: Engineered > Solid waste > Mixed feedstock >... | reverse complement strand
TCGCCTTCGCCAGCTCGCGGACCGCGGCGAGGATCGCCGCCGGCTCGCCGGACTGCTGCTCGAGCACGTGCCGGAACGCCTCGGCGTAGAGGCCGTCGCCGGCGAGGATCGCGACGTTCTCGCCGAAGGCCTTGTGGCAGGTCGGTCTCCCCCGCCGCAGGTCGTCGTCGTCCATCGCCGGCAGGTCGTCGTGGATCAGCGAGTAGGTGTGGATCAGCTCCAGCGCCGCCGCGATCGGCAGCGCCTCGGCGGCGTCGCGGCCGAGCGCGCGCGCGGTCGCGAGCGCCAGCACGGGGCGGATCCGCTTGCCGCCGGCCAGCAGCGAGTAGCGCATCGCCTCCTCCAGCCCGGCGACGCCGGAGGTCGCGGCCTCGGCGAACTCGAGCTGCTCGAGGTAGGCCTCGACCTGCTCGCGCAGGTCGTCGGGGTAGGAGCCGCCGCTCGTCTGCACGGTCTCGGGGGCGTCGGTCGTCATGGTGCGGCTCTCTCGCCTCAGGTCTGCGTGGGAAGGGTCGTCTGCCCGGGGGCGGGCGGGTCGGCGGCGGCGCGGACGCGGCGGTCGAGCTCGTTGGCGGCGTCGCCGGCGAGGCGGGCGCACTCCTCGACGAGGCGGGCGGCCTGCTCGGGCTCGAGCTCGCCGGCGCGCAGCTGCGCGGCCGCCTCCTCCAGCTGCCGCGTCCAGTATTCGAGCTGGTCGACGCTCATCGCGCTGCACCTCCGCCCTGTCGCCCGTCGGAGCCGTCGCCGCCGTTGGAGCTCGAGCCCTGAAGCGGGCGCTGCTCGCGCAGGATCGCGGCGAGCACGCCGTTGACGAATCTCGGCGCCTCGGCGCCGCAGTAGGCCTTCGCCGTCTCGACCGCCTCGTCGATCGCGCCCTCGGGCGGGATCGGGCGCTCGGCCGGCACGTCGGAGGGATGGAGCATCTCCAGCAGGCCGACGCGCATGATCGACCGCTCCAGCGGGGCGATCCGCTGCAGCGTCCAGCCCTCGGCGTGGCGGCTGATCAGCCCGTCGAACTCGGCCTGGCGGGCGAGCGCGGCGCGCGCGAGCGCCCGCGTGAACGGGGCGGCCTCGCGCGCGAGGGAGTCGTCGAGCGGACGACCGGTGAGATCGTGCTGGTAGAGCGCGAAGACCGCTTCGCGTCGCTGATCGCTGCGGCGAGCCACGGCGGCGCCCCGCTAGGCGCGGGACACGTAGTCGCCGGAGCGCGTGTCGACCCGCACCTTGTCGCCGATGTTGACGAACAGCGGCACCTGGATGCGCGCGCCCGTCTCCAGCGTCGCCGGCTTGGTGCCGCCGCCCGACGCGGTGTCGCCGCGCAGGCCCGGCTCGGTCTCGGTGACCTCGAGGTCGACGGCGCTCGGCAGCTGGATGTCGGCCGGCTGGCCGTCGATCGACAGCAGGTCGACCATGTCGCTCGCCTTCGTCCACTGCAGCGCCTCTCTCAGCGCCGCGACCGGGATCGCCGACTGCTCGAAGCTCTCGACGTCCATGAAGTGCGCGTCGCTCTCGTCCGAGTAGAGGTACTGCATCTTGCGCACCTCGGTGCGGACGGCGCGGAACTTCTCGCCGGCGCGGAAGGTCTTGTCGATCACGGCCCCGTCGCTGGAGCGGCGCAGCTTCGTGCGCACGAACGCGGGTCCCTTGCCCGGCTTGACGTGCTGGAACTCGACGACCTTGAAGATCGTCCCGTCAACCTCGATGTGGTTGCCGTTCTTGAGCTGATTCGTGCTGATCACGGGGAGGATTGTAGGCGGGACGGCCGGCGCATCGCGCCCGGTCGTCAGCGGGCGCGCACGGCGCACGCGCGCGAGCGGCCGCCGCCTGGCCGACGGGCGGGCGCCGCGGCGCAGGCGTGGCAGAGGCGCGCGGTGCGCTGCGGGTAGCCTGGCAGCGGTGCGTCCGGCCCGTCCGCTCCCGCTGCTGGCCCTCGCCGTCGCGTGCGCGGCCGGCGTCGCGGCCGCCTACGGACTGCTCGTGCGGACGCGCCACGGACAGCGGCTCGACCAGGGCGCCTTCGACGGCCGCGGGCTGGCGACGCCGGGCGCTCACGAGGCCGCCCAGCAGCTGCTGACGACGATCTCCGTCGGCACGCTCGCGCTCGCCACCGCGGTCCTGATGGCGCAGGCGCTCGTGCGGCGTCGGACCGACCTCGCGCTCGTCGCCGGGACGGTGATCGGCGGCTCGGTGCTGACGACCGAGGCGCTGAAGCGGCTGCTCCCCCGCCCCGACCTCGTGATCGACGGGCGGATCTGGGAGAACAGCTTCCCCAGCGGTCACGCGACCGTCGCCTTCGCCGTCGCGGTCGCCGCGACGCTCGTCGCCCCGCGACGGGTGCGGCGGGCGGTCGCGGTCGTCGCCGTCGTCTACGGCGCCGCGATCGGGATCGCCGTCGTCGCGGCGGGCTGGCACCGCCCCAGCGACGTCGCCGGCGCCTACTTCGTCGTGACCTTCTGGGCCGCCGCCGTCGCGCTCGTCGACAGCCGCGCCGAGCGCCACCGGCTCGACCGCTCGCGCTGGCCGCGTCCGGCCGTCGCCAAGCGCTACCTGCTGGTCGGCGGCGTGCTGCTGCTCGCCGGCTACCTGGCCGCGATCGCCGTCGCCGCCGCCGGACAGGCCGGCGCGGTCGACTGGTCGGCGGTCGACGGCGCCTTCGTCGGCGCCTGCGTGACGCTCGCAGGCCTGGCGGCCGTGCTGATGGCGGCGCTCCTGAGCGCGATGCGGGTCGCCCTGCCGGAGCGTCCCCAGCCGGCCGAACGCCGTTCGTCCAGAACCGCGGCCGGTCGCTGAGCGATCGGCTACGGTGGCCGCATGCGCCGGCTTGCGGTCGCACTGCTCTGCGCGCTCGGGACCGGGCTCGCCGTCGCGCCGGCCGCGCTCGCCGCGCCCGGTCCGGCGCTGCGGGTCGACGCCGGCGCCGACCGCCGGCCGATCTCGCAGGACATCTACGGGATGAGCTTCGCCGATCCCGTGCTCGCAGCCGAGATCGGGCTGCCGTTCAACCGCTGGGGCGGCAACCACGCCGACCGCTACAACTGGCGGATCGACACGTGGAACACCGGCCGCGACTGGTTCTTCGAGAACGTCCCCGGCTGCTGGCCCGGCTGCGCCGGCGCACCGCCGGCCGAGCCCGCGCGCGGCTGGGAGCGGATCCTCGACGGCGACCGCGCCGTTGGCGCCGACACGCTGCTGACGCTGCCGATGGTCGGCCGGGTCGCGAAGGAGGCGCGCTACGGGCATCCGCTCGCGTGCAGCTTCCCCAGGAGCCACATCGCCGACCAGGACGCCTTCGACCTCGAATGGGTGCCGCCCGGCAGCGCGGGCGAGGCCTGCGGCGACGGCAGACGCGACGGCGCGTGGCTGCGGGGCCTGAACGACCCGAGCCTCGCCAACGCGCCCTCCGGACCGGAGCTGTCGGCCGAGTGGATCGCCGCGATCGGCGCGCGATACGGCCCCGGCGCGGTGCGGCTGTACGGGCTCGGCAACGAGCCCGGCCTGTGGGACGACACGCACGTCGACGTCCACCCCGACCCGGCCGGCTACGAGGAGATCGCGGCGAAGTCGATCGCGCTGGCGCGGGCCGTCAAGGCCGCCGACCCGGCCGGCGAGACGGTCGGCTTCTCCGAGTGGGGCTGGCCCAACTACCAGTGCAGCTCGGTCGACCTCGCCGCCCATCCGTGGCGCGCCTGCACCCCGGACGGCCCCGACCGCGCCGCCCACGGCGGCCAGCCGCTGGCGACCTGGTTCCTCGACCGGATGCGGGAGGCGAGCGAGGCCGACGGGCGGCGCCTGCTCGACTACTTCGACCTCCACTACTACGCGCAGGGCGGCTCCTCGACCGACGTCTCGCGCTCGCTGTGGGACCCGCAGTACGTCGACCCGAGCTGGATCGACGAGCGGATCGCGCTGCTGCCGCGGATGCGCAGATGGGTCGCCGACCACTACCCGGGCACGAAGCTCGCGCTGACCGAGTACGACCTGTCGCTCGACGGCGTCGACCCGGCCGTCAACACGCTCCTGCAGGCCGACGCGCTCGGCATCTTCGCGCGCGAGCGGGTCGACCTCGCCGCCCGCTGGGGCCCGCCCGACGCCGGCGACCCGGAGGCGAACGCCTTCCGGCTCTACCGCAACTACGACGGCGCCGGCGGCCGCTTCGGCGAGACGTGGGTCCGCTCCGAGAGCGACGACCAGGGCGCCGTCGCCGTCTACGGGGCGCTCCGCGCCGCCGACGGCGCGCTGACCGTCGCGCTCGTCAACAAGCGCGGCACCGCGCAGGAGCTGCCGCTGGCGGTCGACGGGTTCGACGGCGCGCCGGTCGCCCGCACGTGGCGCTGGACGCCCGGCACGGCCGCCTTCGCCCCCGGGCCGGAGGTCGCGCGCACCGCCGGCGGGTCGCTCGCGCTGGCGCTTCCGGCCCGGTCGCTGACGATGGTCGTGCTGCCGCCGGCCGAGCCGGGCGGCGGCGATCCCGGCGGGTCGGGCGATCCCGGCGGGTCGGGCGCGCCGGGCGGTCCCGCCGAGCCGGGCGGCGGCGATCCCGGCGGGTCGGGCGATCCCGGCGGGCCGCTCGGCGCCGGAGGCGGCCGGCAGGGCGGCAGATCGAGGACCCGCCCGCTCGCCGATCGGCTCGGGCTGCCCCCGAACGGCCGCTGCGTCCGCGGCCGGACGCTGCGCATCCGCGTCGGATCGCCGAACGGGCGGACGCCGACGGCCGCCAGGGTCCGCGTCGCGCCCTCCCGCGGCCGCCCCGCCCCGCGCACGCTCCGCGGCCGGGCGCTGCGCAGGCCGCTGACGCTGCGCGGCCTGCCCCGCCGCGGCTCCTACGCCGTCGCGCTCGCGGTCAGGACGGCCGGCAGGGGCGGCTGGACGAGCGCCTCCCGGCGGTATCGCGCCTGTCGTTGACATAGCCTCCCGGCCGCCGATGCACCGCTTTGCGCTCCTCTGGTCCCATCGCGACTTCCGCTGGCTCTTCCTGAGCCAGACGATCTCGACGACCGGCGACCGGATCGTCGTCGTCGCGCTGGCGCTGCTGGTGACCGAGCGGACCGGCTCGACCGCCGACCTCGGGCTGGTGCTCGGCGCCTACACGGCGGCGCAGGTCGGCTTCCTGCTGCTCGGCGGCGTCTGGGCCGACCGCCTCCCCCGCCACCGCATCATGCTGTCGACCGACCTGCTGCGCGGCGGCCTGCACGCTCTGCTGGCGGCGCTGATCCTCGCCGACGCGATCGAGATCTGGCAGCTGGTCGCGATCGAGGCGCTGTTCGGCGCCGCCGAGGCGTTCTTCCGCCCCGCCTTCAGCGGGCTGGTGCCGCAGACCGTGCCGGAGGAGCTGATCCAGGAGGCCAACGCGCTCAACAACCTGACGCAGACGATCGCCGAGTTCGCCGGGCCGGCGCTCGCGACCACGCTGGTGCTGACGGTCGGGGTCGGCGCCGCCTTCGCCGTCGACGCCGGCACCTTCCTGCTCAGCGCGCTGCTGCTCGCCTTCGTGCGTCCGCGCAGACGTGGCGAGCCGGCGCAGCGGACCTCGCTCGCGCGCGAGCTGGTCGACGGCTTCCGCGAGGTCCGCTCCCGCACCTGGGTGTGGGTGACGATCGCCGTCTTCTCGTTCCAGCTGCTCGGCGCCTACGACCCGTACATCGTGCTCGGGCCGACGGTCGCCGGCGAGCGCTGGGGCGACCCGGCGCTGTTCGGCTGGCTGGCGGCGTCGGTCGGGTTCGGGACCGCCGTCGGCTCGCTGCTGGCGCTGCGGCTGCGTCCGCGGCGGCCGCTCGTCACCGGCATCCTGCTGGTGCTGCCGTTCTGCCTGATGCTCGTCGTCTTCGCCGCAGGCCTGCCGCTCGCGGCGCTGCTGCCGATCGGGGCGGCGACCGGCGTCGGCGTCGCGCTGTTCGGCGTCTGGTGGCAGACGGCGCTGGCGCAGCGGATCCCGCCGCGGGCGCTGTCGCGCGTCACCTCCTACGACTGGATGGGCTCGCTGGCGCTGATGCCGGTCGGTTACCTGCTCGTCGGGGTGCTCGCCGACGAGCTCGGCGCGACCGGCGTGATGGCGGGCGGCGGGCTGCTCGCCTGCGCGGTCCTGCTGCTCGGGCTGCTGCCGCGCGAGTCGCGCGAGCTGGGGCGCACGACGCGACCGCCGGAGGACGCGGCCGACGGCGAGCCGGCCGCCCCGCTCAGCTGACGACCGTCAGCTCCTTCGGCAGGCCGTTGAGGATCTCGCGCCCGTCGCCGGTCACGAGCACGAGGTCCTCGATCCGCACGCCGAGCACCTCCGGGATGTAGATCCCGGGCTCGACGGTGACGACGTTGCCGGCGGCGAGCGTCGCGTTGGAGGACCTCGACAGCCGCGGCGCCTCGTGGATCTCCAGCCCGACGCCGTGGCCGAGGCCGTGGCCGAACCGCTCGCCGTGGCCGCCGGCCGCGATCAGGTCGCGCGCCGCCGCGTCGGCCGCTCTGGCGCTGCGGCCGGGGCCGACCGCCTCCAGGCCGGCGAGCTGGGCCTTCAGCACCAGCTCGTAGACGTCGCGCGCCTGCTGGTCGACCTCGCCGGCGGCGAAGGTGCGGGTGCAGTCGGAGCAGTAGCCGTCCAGCTCGGCGCCCCAGTCGATCACGACGAGCGTGCCGGTCGGGATCGCGACGTCGCGCGGGACCGCGTGCGGCAGCGCGCCGTGGCCGCCGGCGGCGACGATCGTGTCGAAGCTGGGCCGCTGCGCGCCGAGCCGCTGCATCTCGTGCTCGAGCGCCAGCGCCACCTCGCGCTCGGTGCGGCCGACGATGCCGTCCTCCAGGATCCGCTGGAGCGCCGTGTCGGCGAGCCGCGCGGCGGCGCGCATCCGCTCCGCCTCCTCGGCGTCCTTCACCAGCCGCAGCTGCTCGACGAGCCCGCCGGCGGCGACCAGCTCGACCCGCTCGGGCAGCAGCTCCCGCAGCCGGCCGTGGGTCTTGACCGAGACCTGCTGGTCGTCGAAGCCGAGCCGCACCGGGCCGTCCGGCAGGCCGGGCGCGACCTCCTCCAGCAGGTCGGTCTCGCCGATCACGCGGTCCCAGCCGTGGACCTGCTCCTGCGCCTGCGTCTCGTAGCGGAAGTCGGTGACGAAGCGGCGCAGTCCCTCTGCGCCGAGCACCGCGATCCCGTTGGAGCCGGTGTAGCCGGTCAGGTAGCGGACGTTGACGAGGTTCGTCACGAGCAGCGCGTCCAGCTCGCGCTCGGCCGCGAGCGCGGCGAGGCGGTCGGCGCGGGTGGCGGTCTGGCTGGCGGTGCTCATGCGGCGGAGTCCTCTCTCGGCGGCGATTGCAACGCTTCACGTACCCGTTCGAGCGCCTCGCGGTACCCGTCGGGCCCCTTGCCGGCGACGGTCGCGACGCACAGCTCGCGGATCACCGACAGCTGCCGCCACTCCTCGCGGGCGTGGACGTCGGAGAGGTGGACCTCGACGCTCGGCAGCTTCGCGATCTCCAGCGCGTCGCGGATCGCCCACGAGTAGTGGGTCCAGGCGCCGGGGTTGAGGATCAGCGCGTCGGCCAGCTCGGAGGCGCGGTGGAGGTACTCGACGAACTCGCCCTCGTGGTTGGTCTGGAAGAACTGCACGCGCAGGCCGAGCCCGGCCGCGAACTCGGAGATGCGGCGCTCGAGCTGGTCGAGCGTCAGCGCGCCGTAGTGACCGGGGTCGCGGCGGCCGAGCTGGTCGAGGTTGACGCCGTGCAGGACGGCGACGCGATCCCGGCTGGTCACGGCGCGGCGCTCCCGGGCTGCGCGAGCTCGCCGACCGCCGCGCGCAGGTCGGCGTCGCCGACCTGGCAGCCCGGCCGGGCGGCGCCGGGGCCGTCGAGCAGCACGAACGGGACGGGCTGGCCGGTGCGCCGCTTCTTGTCGCGCGCGGTCGCGGCGACGACGGCGTCGAGGTCGACCTCGCGCGTGTCGAGCCAGACCGGGAGGCCTCTGGCGGCCAGCAGGGCGGCGACCTCGTCGCGCAGCTCGTCCTGGCCGGAGAGTCGCAGCGCGGCCAGCAGCCCCAGTCCGACCGCCTCGCCGTGCCGGTACCGGGCGTATCGGGTGACGGTCTCGATCGCGTGGCCGACGGTGTGGCCGAGGTTGAGCACCTGGCGGACGCCGCCGTCGCGCTCGTCCATCGCCACGACCGCCAGCTTCGTGCGGGCGCACTCGAAGATCGTCGCGGCGTCGAGGTCGGCGCCGGTGCGGACCCGCTCCCACAGGTGGCCGCCGGCGATCAGCGCCGTCTTGACGACCTCGGCGTAGCCGGCCGCCGCCTCCTCGCGCGGGAGGCTCGCGAGCGTCGCGACGTCGACGACGACCGCGGAGGGCTGGTGGTAGGCGCCGACGTAGTTCTTCGCGCTCGGGAGGTCGACGCCGGTCTTGCCGCCGTAGGCCGAGTCGACCTGCGCGACGACGGTCGTCGGGATCTGCACGACCGGGACGCCGCGCTGGTAGGTCGCCGCGACGAAGCCGGCGAGGTCGCCGACGACGCCGCCGCCGAGCGCGACGAGGTGGTCGGACTGCGTCATGCCGTGCTCGCCGAGCGCGATCCAGACCTGCTCGGCGGTCTGCAGCGACTTGTTCGTCTCGCCCGCCGGGATCTCGATCGTCGCCGCCAGCTCGCGGCCGAGCCGCCGCGCGTAGAGCGGGCCGACCTGGTCGTCGGTGACGAGGAAGCCGTCGCCTCCGACCGGCGACAGCGTCGCGCCGAGCAGGCCGCGGCCGACGAAGACCGGATAGTCGCCGGAGGCGCTCGTCGCCCACAGCAGGCGGGTGCCCTCCGGCGCGTCGGCGAGCGCGACGATCGACGGCAGCGCGTCGTCGATGCGGTCCCTGCGGTCGGCCGGGAGGACGACGTCGGCCGCCTCCATGTAGATCGGGCGGCGGCGCAGGTAGAGGTCGCGGAACTCCTGCGGGTCGCGCGCCAGCGGCCGGCCGCGGCCGGCGGCCCGCTCCCAGGCGACGTTGACGTCGACGTCGAGCAGGATCGTCGTGTGGCGTCTCAGCGCGGCGCGGATCCGCGGCGAGTGGAGCGCGCCGCCGCCGAGCGAGAAGACGCCGTCGGCGGCGGTTTCGAGCAGCTCGCCGACCAGCTCCTCCTCCAGCGCGCGGAAGGCGGCCTCGCCCTGCTCGGCGAAGCAGCGGTCGATCGGCATGCCGAGCCGCTCGGAGATGCGCGCGTCGGCGTCGACCACCTCGACGCCGAACCGTCTCGCGAGGCGGCGGGCCGCCGTCGTCTTGCCGGCGCCCATGAAGCCGACGAAGACGAGCGCGCCCTGCGCCGGGAGCGCCGGCTGCGCCCTGTCGCTCACCGCGTCCACCCGATCCGCTGCTCGTAGGCGCGGACGGCCTCGCGCACGTCGTCGATGTGGTCGCCGCCGAACTTCCTGCGGTAGGCGTCGGCGAGCACGTGGGCCAGCATCGCCTCGCCGACGACGCCGGCCGCCGGCACCGTGCAGGAGTCGGTCCGCTCGCGCAGCGCCTGGGCCGGCTCCTTCGTGTCGATGTCGACGGAGCGCAGCGGCTTGGTCAGCGTCGGGATCGGCTTCATCGCGACCTTCACGACGACCGGCTCGCCGGTCGTCATGCCGCCCTCGAGGCCGCCGGCGTGGTTGGTCTCGCGGTAGTAGCCGCGGTCGTCGTCGTAGAAGATCTCGTCGTGGGCCTGGGAGCCGGGGACGGCGGCGACGTCGAAGCCGTCGCCGATGCCGACGCCCTTCATCGCCTGGATCGACATCATCGCCATCGCGATGCGGCCGTCGAGCCGCTCCTCCCACGAGATGTGCGAGCCGAGGCCGGGGACGACGCCGAAGGCGATCACCTCGAAGATCCCTCCCAACGACTCGTTGCTCTTGCGCAGGACGGTGATCTCTCTGACCATCGCTCTGGATGCCTCGTCGTCGAGGCAGCGGACCGGGCTGTCGTCGACGCCGGCGAAGTCCTCGACGGTGAGGGGCCGGTCACGCTCCGGCGCCGTGACGGAGGTGATGCGCGTGACGTGCGAGCGGATCTCGACGCCGACCGCTCTCAGGAACGCCTTCGCCAGCGCGCCGCCGGCGACGCGGGCGGCCGTCTCGCGCGCGGAGGCGCGCTCGAGGATGTTGCGCACGTCGCCGGTGCGGTACTTCCACGTGCCGACGAGGTCGGCGTGGCCGGGGCGCGGGAGATGGACCTCGGGGATCTCTCTCTCGACCGGCCACGGGTTCATCCGCTCTTCCCAGTTGGCGTAGTCCCTGTTGGGGATCTGCAGCGCGACCGGGCCGCCCATCGTCTTGCCGTGGCGGACGCCGGCGGTGACGTCGGCGCGGTCTCTCTCGATCTTCATGCGGCCGCCGCGGCCGAAGCCGAGCTGCCGGCGCGCCATGTCGGCGTTGATCGCGTCCTGCTCCAGCTCAAGGCCGGCGGGAAGCCCTTCGACGATGCATGTGAGGCCGGGACCGTGCGACTCGCCGGCTGTGATGAGACGGAGACCCATAGGGCGTGAAGGTTAGTTGGCTGACCGCGGCGGAGGCTTCGCCGCGGGTTGCGCAGGATCTCCCCGGCGAGCGCGCCGCCCAGCGAACCGCGCAGGTCTGCTGTCGCTCAGCGACACCGGACCTGCGGAGTCCCGGCGGCCCGCGCTCAGATCGCCTTGCCGGGGTTGAAGAGGCCGTGGGGGTCGAGCGCGTGCTTGATCGCGTGGTGGAGGGCGTGCGCCTCCCCCAGCTCCTGCGCCAGGAAGCTCCGCTTCAGGAGGCCGACGCCATGCTCGCCGGTGACGGTTCCGCCGAGCTCCAGCGCGACCCTGACGAGGTCGGCGAACGCCTCCTGGGCGCGCCGGATCGAGTCGGGGTCGTGGTGGTCGAAGACGATCGTCGGGTGCATGTTGCCGTCGCCGGCATGGCCGAAGGTGCCGATCGTGACGCCGTGGCGGGCGGCGACCCCCTCGATCCCGTCGAGCAGCGCGGGGATCTGGCCGAGCGGGACGCCGACGTCGTCGAGCAGCGTCGCGCCCTGGCGCTCCAGCGCCGGGTAGGCGAGCCGTCGGGCGGCCATCAGCTTCCGGCCCTCGGCCTCCTCGTCGGTCGTCAGCGCGAGCGTCGCGCCGGCCTCCTCGCACCATCTCGCCATCTCGTCGACCGCTCTCAGCGCGGCGGCGCCGCCGAGGTCGGAGCGGGCGAAGAGCAGCGCGGCGACGGAGTCGTCGAGGTCCTGCGGCGCCATCGCCTCGACCGCCCGGATCGTCGTGCGGTCCATCAGCTCCAGGACGGAGGGGGTCGCGTTGCGGCTGATCTTCGCGATCGCGGCGCCGGCTGACCCGAGCGTCGGGAAGGAGGCGGCGAGCGTGGCGGAGGAGCGCGGCGGCGGGATCAGCCGCAGCGTCGCCCGCGTGACGATCCCGAGCGTCCCCTCCGAGCCGCAGAAGAGGCCGGCGATGTCGTAGCCGGCGACGCCCTTGCGGGCGCGGCGGCCGACGGTGACGGCGCGGCCGTCGGCGAGCACGACCTCCAGGCCGAGCAGCGCGTCGCGCGTGACGCCGTACTTGACGCAGCAGAGGCCGCCGGCGTTCGTGGCGATGTTGCCGCCGATCGTGGAGAACTCGTAGCTGGCCGGATCGGGCGCGTAGAAGAGGCCCGCCCGCTCGGCCGCCTCGCGCAGGCTCAGGTTGACGAGGCCCGGCTGGACGGTGGCGAGCAGCGAGGCGTCGTCGAGCTCGACGACGTCGGTCATCCGCTCCGTGGAGACGACGAGGCAGCCGTCGATCGCGTTGGCGCCGCCGGAGAGGCCCGAGCCGGCGCCGCGCGGGACGACCGGGACGCCGTGGCGCGCGGCCGCGCGGACGGCGCTCTGGACCTCCTGCGTCGTGCGCGGCCGGACGACCGCGGCCGGTCTGCCGGCCGGCACGAGCGCCGGCGCCGCCTGGTCGCGCTCGTAGGAGGCGAGCACCTCCGGGTCGGTCACGAGGTCGCCGGCTGAAGGCCCGCTCGCGAGGTCGTCGAGCAGGCGGTCGGCGGCGGTGGCGGTCATGCGGTCCTCTCGTCTGCCGCCGTCCCGGCGGCGTGGTCTCTGCCGTCCGCGGGGCGCGCGGCGGCGCGGTAGAAGGCCATCACGTGGTCGCGCACGAGCTGGTCGGCGTCGCGGGCGTCGCCGGCCTCGACCGCGGCCAGGATCGCCTCGTGCTGGCGGATCAGCCGCACGGCGGTCCGCTCCGGCGTGCGCTCGGCGCGCAGCGCGTCGAGCAGGTGGGCGGAGATCGAGTCGCGCACGGCGAGCATCACCAGCTCGATCGCCCCGTTGCCCGAGGCGGCGACGAGCGCCATGTGGAAGCGCACGTCCGCCTGCTCGAACGCCTCCGGGTCTCCGGCCGCCGCCCGCATCTCGTCGATCGCCGCGCGCGCCCGGTCGAGCGGGGCCGGTGCGGCAGGCGCGTCGCCCGCCGCAGTCGGTGCGGCGGCGGCGTTCGTCGCCGCGGCGGCGACGGCGGCCGACTCCAGGGCGCAGCGCAGCTCGACGAGGTCGCCGAGCGGGACGCGGCCGAGGCGCAGCAGGTGGACGAGGCCGTCGCGGACCGGGCCGGTGCCGAGCTGCTCCGGCGCCGGGACGCGCAGCGGCGCCGTCGGGCCGGCGGCGACCGCCAGCCCCTGCGCCTGCAGCTTGCGCAGCGCCTCGCGCACGGTCGTGCGGCTGACGCCGAACTGGGCGCACAACTCGCGCTCGGCCGGCAGCTCGTCGCCGGGTCGCAGCGCCCCGTCGAGGATCGCCTCGCGCAGCTGCCGCGCGACCTGCTCGTACGCCGGGTTGCGGACGACCGTCGTTGCCTGGAACGCCATGGCGCCACAGCCTACCTGCTTGCCTGCTGGTCTGACAAGCAGGCCGCGTGAGGCGCTCCGCGGCCGCGGAGCGCGACCGCGCAGCGCGCGACCGCGCAGCGCGCAGCGCGCGGCAGCGCGCGCAGCGCGGCCGCGCGGCGCGCGCGGCGGCGGGACCGGGGCATGCGGCGGGCGGGAGGTGCGGGCGAGGGCGGCGGCGCGACCGCCGACGCGGCCCGTCAGCCGAGGTACCAGTCGAGCAGCGGCTGGCCCGCGAGGATCGCGACGGCGGCGCCGAGGGCGAGGAAGGGGCCGAACGCGAAGGTCGTGCGGCGGCCGTCGGCGAGGCCGCGGCGGGCGACGACGGCGAGCCCGAACAGCGCGGCCGCGAGGAAGGCGACGAGCAGCGCGACCGCGACCGCGGCGCCGAGGCACAGGCCCATCAGCGCGGCCAGCTTCACGTCCCCCATGCCCATCCCGTCCGGTCGCGCCAGCGCGGCGAGCAGGAGCAGGCCGCCGGCCGCGACGCCGGCCGCGAGCTGCGCCCGCAGCGCGGCCGGGTCGGTCGCGGCGCCGATCGCGACCGCGGCGAGCGCGCCCGGGCCCGTCAGGCGGTTGGGGATCGTCCGCTGATCGACGTCGATCAGCGCGATCGGGCCGAGCAGCGCCGCGAGCAGGACGGCGAGCAGCGCGCTGCGCAGATCCTGTGCGAACAGCGGCGAGAGCGCCGCCGCGACCGCGCCGCAGAGCAGGGCGACCGCGACGAGCTGGCGAACGGAGCGACGACGCGCCATCGCCCGGCTGATCGGCAGCCGGCCGCCCGGGTTGAGCCGCGCTACGCGGCCTGGTCGCCGCGGAGGCGGGAGCCGGTCTCCTGGGCGTTCGCCTCGAAGCCCTGGAACTCGCCGGTGCCGTGGCACCAGGGGCAGGTGACCTCGTGCGGCGAGCCGCCGAGGCCGGAGATCAGCCTGCCGGTGCCGCGGCAGGCGCGGCACTGCGTGTCGGGTGTCGTGTCCTCGGGAGCCATCGGCGTTCGGCGCGCGAGCGTAGCGGCTTCCGCGCCGGCGTGCGCAGCGGGTGCGGGCTCCGCGCGGCGGGCGCGGCGCCGGCGTCATGTCATGACGCGCGCGGCGAGATGGAGCGAACCCGCGTCAGCGCCGCACGGCGAGCGCGAGGCCGTCGCCGACCGGGGTCAGCGTCGCGATCAGGTCGGGGTGGTCGACGAGATGCTCGTTGAAGGCGCGCGCGGTCGCGATCCGCTCGCTGCTCCAGCCGTCGACCGGCCGCCCCTCGGCGACGGCGCCGGACATCAATATGTTGTCGACGGCGATCAGGCCACCCGACCGCATCAGCGGGACGATCTGGTCGACCTGGTCGGCGTACTCGG
>Ga0164243_10009473_pt1 | contig 14171 bp, 11 predicted proteins | sample OricompcompostOP_FD_108781 | JGI IMG/M metagenome (GOLD analysis project Ga0164243, IMG submission 108781) | Organic Plus compost microbial communities from Emeryville, California, USA - Original compost - Organic plus compost (OP) | ecosystem: Engineered > Solid waste > Mixed feedstock >... | reverse complement strand
TTCGGCAACAGGATCGTGAAACAGGTTCCTTCGCCCAGCCTGCTTTCAACTGATACCGTGCCGCCCATTGCCTCAGTCAAATCCTTCACAATAGCCAGCCCGAGACCAGTACCAGAAGCGGGCTTCTGACGCGATTTCTCCGTACGATAGAAGCGATCCCAGATATGCTTCAGTTCACGAGGATCGATCCCCTCGCCCGTATCCTTCACCTGAATCATGATCTGATCACGATGCGGCTCGGCGGTCACCGCAATAATACCACCCGGAGGGGTATGACGCATGGCATTATTAAGCAAGTTCTGGATAATCTGCTCAACCCGGCTCTCATCGACCAGCGCATAAGGAAGATGCGGCCTGACCTCGCCAATCAGCTCAATACGCCGTCCCCGCCACGCAAGCGGTTTGACTGTATCCACCACACGCTGCACCAGCAGTTCAATATTGATTGGCTCACAGCGCAGCGCCAGCTTGCCAACTTCCATACGTGAGAGGGTGAAGAGATCATCGATCAGCGTTTGCAGACGAATAGTCTGCATCTCAATCGTCTCGAGATCCTGCTTGAGCGTTGCAGGCGGCTCCTGTTGCCACGCATTCAGCGACGATTCCAGATAGCCACGAATCGTTGCAACAGGCGTACGAAGCTCATGCGATACATTGGCAATCAGCTCGCGGCGCTCGTTAAGCAAGCGGGCCACATTATCTCGCTCGTTCTGAAGCTCATGCATGGTCTGATCGAGCGCGGCAGCCATCGCGTTAAAGTCAGCTTGCAAACGCGCCACCTCATCTTCACCCTGCACAGGCACCCGGATACGATAATCGCCAGAACGGAGAATGCCAGCCGCCGCAACCAGCAGCTCAAGACGCTCCGTCGTCTTTGAGACAAAAAAGTGCGAAAAGATCGCCGCCACCGGCAACAGGAACACGATCACCATCATCGAGAGAAAGAAGAACATAAGCAGTATCAGCACAATGGCAAGTGGAGCCTGTGCTGATGGTAGCTGCGACTCCGCGCTTGACCAGATGGATATGAAGCCAACGAGCAGAAAGACAAAGAAGAGGCAGGACAACGGCACCATCAAAATGGCATGGGTCAACGACCAGCTCAAATGCTGACGGCGCAAACGGTTCCAGTAGATCAGCGCCCGCGAGGCCACACGCAGAAACAGGAAGAAGGCTGCGCAACAGATGGCATTGGCAACACCCAGAAAGAGCATGACGCTGCGTGCTTCGCTTTGATAGCTCTCCGCCGATTGGGAAAGCGGCAACAGGGTCTGTTCGACCATCGGCACATAAAAGAGCAAAGCAACTACCCCACAGAAGAAAAAGAATAACAGGCATGCAATTCCACATTCACAGAGCAGGCGCTTCAAAAGCCTCATATTCCCGTATTGAAGCCTCCAGCGAAGCGAAAAAACCAGTATACTGCTCGGGCTAAAGAAGATGAAAAATGAGATAGAGGCCTCATCCATGTTTACCTTACTACTATCATGGAAAAGGAACGTCCAACATACAACAAACAACACCTGAAAAATGATCATTTCCAGCGCTGCACGCAGCAGCCCCACATGAAAGAGCTGGCCTGCTATCTTTTTCCTCACGTTCTGTGCCCTCATGCGTTTTCAGTACCCTTCTTATTCGCTACGTAATCGATAGCCAATGCCCCAGACCGTTTCGATAACGCTGCCTACAGCGCCAAGCTTTTTCCGCAGGCGCAACACGACGTTATCAACCGAGCGATCGCCGCCGACGTATGTCCCGCTCCAGAGCGTCTCTATCAGGTATGAGCGGCTGAATGCCCGGCCCGGACTGCGCATTAATAGTTGCAATAATTCAAATTCAGTCGGGCTCAAATCGAGCAACACCCCATCCAGCGTGACCTGATGCGTTTGTGGATCAAGTTCAAGCGTCTTGATACGCAGCTTCTCGCTGACCTGCTGCCGGTCGGCCTTCAACGTTTTCCGAATCAACTCGGAACGGCGAAGAAGCGCCCTGACACGAGCGACCAGTTCACGCAAGCTAAACGGCTTGGTCAAATAGTCGTCAGCGCCCAGTTCAAGCCCGAGCACGCGATCAGTCTCCTCCCCTCGCGCCGTCAACATCAAAACAGGGGTCGCGGATTTCTGGCGCAAACGGCGCAGCACCTCAAGTCCGTTCAGGCGCGGCAACATCCAATCCAGCACCACCACATCGGGTTGATAGCGCTCATGCATCTCCAATGCTTTTATTCCATCTATTGCATGATAGGTCCGATAGCCTGCTGCCGCCAGTTCCCGCAAGACGACTTGCGCCAGATCCGCTTCATCTTCAACAAGAAGTACAGTTTCTATATCTTCCACTGCATTCGACATATGTTACTCTCCACCTCTCAATAGTATCGCAAAATAGAGCTTTAAGGAACCGCCTATACCTCGAATGTACACGTTGAGACAAACTTGCGACAAATTTTTGACAATCTACCCGGCTTTTCATGACAATTTGACCATTTGTCATCAATCCCTTTTGCCACTCAACACATCCCACTACGCTTGTCACTACACATATACGAACGATTCCGGGAAAGGGGACAAAAAGAAAGAAGAGATAGGGCAAATGACCCAGACCTCGGATAGGGCTTTCCTGATATACTTTTTTCTATTCAGTGCAAGAAGAAATCGAATGAGACACCAGGGAAATATTGGAAGTATTGGAAGTATTGGAAGTATTGTATAATGGACACAAAAAACAGGGATACAGGAACGGGCACAAAGGCGCGCTACATGCGGCGTCGCATTCTGGCTCGGACGCTTGCTCTCGCGCTTTTCCTCCTCGGTTTGAGTTGCTCCCTCATCCCCTGGGGGCGGGCTGCACTCCGCACCACCTTTCTCATTCCAGCATTTATTATGTCATCCCAACCTGCCCCATTACAAATAGCAGGTGAACCGATCACCCATATTACACAAACAATCAATTCCCGAAGCGGTCCGGCCTATCTGGATCTCTTTGTGCCAACCACTCAACCGCTTGACGCTGGCACACGGCAGGGCGTGCTGCTGATTCCCGGCGCGGGCGATCATCGCAAGCTACCCGAGCTGCTCAATTTCGCGGAAGCGATCGCCAGAACGGGCGTCGTGGTAATGGCGATGACCACACCGACACTCATTCAGTCCTCGATCTCTGTCGATGATACCGACGCTGTGGTGCAGGCATTTCAGACGCTCTCTCGCCGACCCGAACTGCGCGGCCAGAGAAGCGGTATTATCGCCTTTAGTGCGGGCGTTCCGCTTGCCTGCTTTGGCGCGGCAGACGCGCGTATCCGGGATCAGGTGGCCTTTGTGGTCAACTTTGGTGGCTACTTCAACACCTGGACCACCCTGCGGGCTTTTGGTTATCGCTCGCTTGCCTTTGATGGCCTCAAGGAGCCCTGGGAGCCGATACCGTTCGCGGTTCAGGTGCTTGGCAATATGCTGATCCCCACCCTCGCTTCTTTCGAGGAGCGTGAGACGCTTCGCGAGGCTCTGCTAGACGGTGCCACACCGCTCAGCGAGCAAGAGCTACAGCGACTCTCTCCTGAGGCCCGCGCGATCTACAGGCTGCTGACAGGCCGTTCCCCGCACACGGTGGAAGCCGATATTGCAATCCTGCCACCCGAGACGCGCCAGCAGATAGATGCCCTCTCGCCTCAACGGGTGCTACCGGAGCTCAAGGCGCCCGTCTATCTGGTACACGATCGCCATGATACCGCCCTGCCCTTTACTGAGTCGCGCGACTTTGCAAAGGCGCTTGACAAGCTGCATCATCCCTATGATTACCTGGAAGTACAGATCTTCAATCATGTCGAAGTGCGCCCGGACTTCAGCACATTGCAACTGCTTTCAGATGGCAGTACGCTTGCTTTTCTGCTCACAAAAATACTGCATTCAGGAGGACTCTAGCATGCTATCACACTTCCTCGTTCTTTCCGGTCTCTGGGTTGCGATGGGCGCAGTGCTCGGACTGCTGATAGCCGCCGCAACTGGACGCAAGTCTGCGCGGTTATTACTGGCTGGAAGTGGTCTTGCGCTGTCAGCGGGCTGGCTCGGCGTCTGGCTGCTGGGCACACCCTTCGCCACACCGTGGAGTCTCTGGGTGACGCTCCTGGGCCTGTTTCTCCTCGCTCGCTTTGTGCCTGCCTTCCGACTCAACCGCTGAAAGCGCGCCCTTTCCACAGACAAAAGGAACAAGTTCGCCCTCTCCCATAGGCGTGCGATCCCCTTCAGTGGAGGTCTCATTGCTTGTCCCTCTGGTATAGTGATATGAGAGAAGATGAATAGCGTCTCTCAGGTGTTTGCTGTAACCGCGCTTCAAGCGCAAGATCCGCGCTATTCCATGTGACTAAAGTACCAATGCGCAACAAAAAGCCGTCCATTCGCATTATTCTGAAGAGAGGAGGGTGAGAGGGAGCCTTTCCGATCATATAGATGCATACGTACTCTCACATGTATGGATACGGCGTCTCTATGAGGGTTTTATATAGTATATAATGAAGAGGCAGTATAGATGCTGTATGCAGCCTGAAGCAGGGCTACAAGCACGTATATCTCTCCTGTGACTCTCTACATAGAGCGCCTTCCCATTATAGAGAAAAGCAGTATCATAATTTGTTGCATTCGGTTTTAGAAGGAGTTTGTGAGTGTATCAACCCAACCCACCGCAGATGCCACAGTATCCACAGCAGCCGCCTAAAAAGCCGCGCAAGAAGGCCGGTCTTATCGCACTAATTCTACTTCTCGTCGTGTGCGTGCTGGTTCTGGTCGGTATCTCTGTGGTCGTTCCAACATTTATGGCCGACGCGCTGTCGCTGGCACCAACACCGACACCATCACCAACCAAGCCGCCAACGCCGACGCCATCGCCAACCCCCGCCTTTAATCCAGATGTAGGAGCCATTCTACCCAAAAATCGCGTCGTGGCCTTCTACGCCATTCCCGGGGCACCGGCAACCGGGCCTGCCTACCAGCTCACTGATACCATGCTTGAGCAACTGAAACAGCAGGGAGCAGCCTATGAGCAGATCGACCCGGAGCATCCGGTCAAGCTCGGCATTGACCTTGTTGTTAGCGTTCCTGACGGCTCTCCCGGGCCACAACATACATACAGCCACCATGTCGATGAAGCGACCATTCAACAATATATTGATTTCTGTCAGGAGCATGACCTTTTGCTGTTCCTGGATCTGAATTTCGGTCAGTCAGCGATTATGCCAGAAGTTAATTTCTTCCTGCCCTATTTGCAGAAATACTCGTTTGTGCATATGGCCGTTGATCCAGAATGGATGTTCCCGCGTCATGATGGCGTTCCAGGCACCAACCTGAGCAACGTTCGCGCTTCGGATCTGAACCCCATCATTGAGGCAGTGGCAGAGATCCCGATGAAATACCATGTGCCGCGCAAGATGCTGATTATTCACCAGTATCGACCGAGCGGCGACGATCTGAAGAATCCCTACGATGCCTCAAAGGCGGAGATAGCCGATAAGCGCAACCTGCGTTTCGATCCCCGAGTAGACGTTGTGCTGCATGTCGATAGCGTCGGGGGCTACCCCGGAGACCATGAGGATAAAGTGGAGCAATACACACAGTGGGTGCAAGGAGACATGCAGAAATACAATAATTTCAAGTATGGCGGCTTCAAGATATTCTATAAGATCGAGTCGAAAACCGGCATTATGACGCCCGACGAGGTAATGAAACTCGATCCCGCACCATTAGTCATCACCTATGGCAACTAAGCCCAATCGCGACATGAGAGAGGAGAGCGTGAGCCTTCTTTACCGCTTACGCTCTCTTCTTTTGTGCTCATATATGAGCAGCCTCCCTCATCAGATTGACATTTCTTTATACCGTATGCTATTCTATCTAACGAGACTTCGTATCATTTTATAGACAGTGAGCGTTCATCATCTCTCCTGTGCTACATATTCCTTCCGGCTGTTGTGGTAGGGACAGAGATAAACAGGAACAAAACGAGCATGTTTGACATATTCGCCTATTCTTTTATCCGAAACGCGTTCATCGCTGGCACCTGTGTCGCGATTGTGGCCGCTGTTGTTGGCTACTTTCTTATTGTACGCGGCCTGACCTTTGCCGGGCACTCGCTGGCACACATTGGCTTTGCGGGGGCCGCGGGAGCCGTCTTTCTGGGAATACATCCGGTCATCGGGCTGCTGATCTTTACGATCGGGTCCGGCGTTGGCATCGGCTTTCTTGCCAGAACGCTACGTGAACGGGATATCGCCATAGGGGTGGTTACTACCTTCACTCTGGCTCTGGGCTTCCTTTTCCTCTCGCTCTATCGTGGCTACGCCGAAAAGGCGTACAGCATCCTTTTTGGCACCATTGTCGGCATCAGCAGCCTTGATAGCACAGTCACATTGATCTTTAGCATTCTCGCGCTTGCAGTCCTTTGTTTCCTTTTTCGCCCGTTGCTCTTCAGCTCAGTTGATCCCGAAGTAGCGCAGGCACGAGGAATGCCAGTGCGCCTGTTAAGCGTTCTGTTTCTGGTGATCGTCGCAATTACCATTTCTATCTCGGTCCAGATTGTGGGCGTGTTGCTGATCTTCACCTTGCTGGTTGGCCCGGCAGCGACCGCCATTCGGATCGCACGTACTCCGCTGGGCGCAATTGCCCTTTCGATTGTGCTAGGTATCATCTACATCTGGGTTGGCATCTATCTGGCAGCGATCACACCGCTGAACTTCTACCCGCTGAACACGGTCTCATTGCCGATCAGTTTTTGTGTCGCCACCATTTCATTTGGCGTCTATCTGCCCGTGCGCCTGCTTTCGCCGCTCTGGTTGAACCGCCGTCGTCGAGAGCTTACAGCACAGCCACAACCGCTCGCCATGCAACCTGAGCAGGCAAAAATGGAGCCTGAGGTTTTGCGATCATCACGGTAGGGATATACTATGTTTGAACTGTTTCACCTGTATCAAGATCAGGATTTCGTCTTCTGGGCTTTTGCCGCAGGAACCGTTGTGGCCATTGTCTCGGCTATTGTCGGCTATTTTGCCGTCCTGCGCTCACAGACATTTGCGGCTCACGCGCTGTCACACATCGGCTTCGCGGGCTCGACCGGAGCCGCGCTGTTCGGGATCAGCTCATTCGCGGGCATGTTCCTCTTTACTATTCTGGCGGCGCTTGGTATGGGGGCACTTGGCAACCGGCTTCGCGGGCGCGACATTGAGATTGGCATGTTTCTTTCCTTTGTGCTTGGCCTGGGGGTACTCTTCCTGAACCTCTACACACAGCAAGCGACCTCTACAGTTAATCTGCTCTTCGGCTCGCTTTGGACGGTCCGGGCTGCTGATGTGCGGGTTATGCTCCTGTGCGGACTTGGCGTGCTGGTTATTCTGGCCTGTATCTTTCGTCCGCTGCTCTTTGCCTCGATCGATCCACAGGTTGCACGCGTGCGTGGGGTGCCTGTTCGTCTGCTCTCGTTACTCTTTATGGTACTTCTGGCAATCACCATCGCGGAGGCCGTACAGGTTATCGGGGTGCTCCTCTCATTTGCCTTGCTGGTTGTTCCTGCCGCCAGCGCCGAGCATCTGGTTCATCGGCCACTTGCCGCGATTGGCCTTGCAATTCTGCTCGGGCTTGGCTTTACATGGGGTGGCATCCTCCTTGCTCTGGTCGGACATTGGCCCGTCAGCTTCTACATCTGTGCGCTGGCAACCGGCGCCTTCTTCCTGACCTACTACCTGCAAACACGCCGCATCCCGCGCCGCTACAAGCCGCTGCCGCACCCGTCATGCGAGTGCTATGATCCGGCTGAAAGTCAGGTCTAACGCAAAGAACTCTTTCTCCGATTGCGAGAAAGAGTTCCTGTATCAGGTCGATCAGACAGCCCGACTGAAAAGCGAGCACCCTCTAAAGTAGTAGAAGGTCAGCCCCAGATAGAGCAGGGAAGCAAGCGAGAAACCAACCGTCCCGAAAAAGCTCAGGGCTAGCGGCCCACACTCATCCGGCAACGAGTACATGTCGAGCCAGGCAAACAGCCCGAGCGCCGCCGGTACCATAAACGGCAACCCACCAAGTAGCGCAATCCGTTTCTGTCGCGGCGCGTCACCCGGGAAAAGCGCTGGAATCACCTTGCACAGGTAGTAGCTGAAGAAAAGCAGCCCCGCCAGGAAATAGACTCCTGCCAGGATGCTCCATCCTCCCAGGCTGAACGGCACGCTTATCCCAAGCAGATGCACCACAACTGCCATGCTTATCACGAATACCACAAAAAAGGCTATACACGCAATGATAAACAGCACATGCGGCAGATAGAGCGCGAGTAACAACCTGACCCCGTTTTTTCTATGCAATTCATTTCCTCCTTTTTGAAAGGAAGTATACAGGACAGACAGCCAGAGAGGCCAGGTCGCAGAACCAGATAAGCAAACACCCGAAACCAATCAAACTGGTCGCAGAAGCAATCACTTCGCAAGAAGCGCTGCTGTAATCGCTGCCGGCTCGATATGATCAAAGAAATCTCGCTCACGCCGGTCGTAGAGCTCTTTCGCGATACCCGGAACCAGCATCCGCTGCTCCTTACGATTACGTCCAAGAATCACAGAGCGAGTGCTGTAGCCAAAAAAGCAGGGGTTCGTGCCACCAAAAAGCACAATGACGCGTGTTTGATTCCGCGGCTGCTCCTCGGCGGGCTCTGAAAGCAGCTTCAACGCAATAGCAAGGTGCATCAGCCCCGTATCGCCACAGAGAAAGAGGTCCGCCTGATCGATAAGTGCTGTGGTGGTCAGCAGGTCGGGTAGCTGATCCTCCATTATACGAAACACCCGGCCAGCAGCGTCACGCTTGAGCCCCTTATAGAGCTGGTCAGCCGCCTCTGGAAGCGTGTAGGCGGGCAGAATCACTACCCGTAATCGCTCATCACGTGCCAGCGCCTCCCCGATACCTGCAAGCAGAAGCGGCGTTGGCGGCCGAGTGATAATAGAAGATGTATCAGGAGCGACCAGCAGAACGCGATCATCCGATCTCCCACGATAGACATCCATCAATAGACGTGCCGCCCGCACATGCTTTGCCGTCAGATAGAGCGGAATCGCTTCTTCCAGCTCGGGAGGAGGCAGTGCATCCTTAAAAAAGGCGTTCACCACCTTCCGTGTCAGGTAGCTAATATGGCGATCCCGGGCCTCATGCAATGCCAGAATATCCTTTCCCAGATCGGGAAGCGAGGCAAACATGACCGGCAAACCAAGCAGATAAAAGAACGTCGGCGCAGGCATCCCGGGCACAACCGCTTCATAACGTTGTGAACGCAAAAAGCGCACCAGCGGCTGTACCTGCTGACCGGGGAAAATACCGCGCAGAAACGTTCCCTCACCTGAAGGGAACAGCGTGCTCCTGACGATAATCAGCCGATGAATGCGAGGATCACAGGCAAATACTTCAGCCTGCTTCCGGTTGCAGAGGACGTCTATTTTGCCCGCTGCATCGCGATCATTCCGGATAATCTGATCAATCGCGCTCAGCCCAACCGCGACCGTGTCACCAATACCGGGCGGCATCGTGACGAGATAACGCGAGTCGCCTCCCTCAGAGAGCTCGATTGGCATCACATAAAACACATCTTCTTGAAGTGAAAGTCCTTCTCCCTGCATACGCCTCTTCGTTTACTTCTGAATGCTGATTTCAGCAGCCCGGAGATCACTAGAATGTCACTTCTCTTACAAATTATCCCCTTAAAGAACACGTCTCTAGAAGAGAAAACGTTCCAGCTTCATATTCGGTCAGTTTTCTCTTTTTTTGCACGATGCCGCTTTTCTCGTTTATGATATCTCGCTGGTATGCATTGTGCTTGACAGGCTGAGCGAGCGCGTGTTCTCTGACGCAACTTTTCGGTAGAGGCGCGTGATATGAGCCACCGAGAGAACGCCGATCACTTGCTGCTCGGTTGGTAATGCACCAGCAACGACCGGGGCCCAACTCACCCCTTTCTCCGTCAGCTCGGTTAAGACCTCATCAAGCGCCTCGTCCTCCCGCACCGTCAACACACTGCTATTCATGGCCTCCGCAACACGCCGCTCCTCGCGCTCGCTTACCGGAACACGAAGCACATCCAGACGCGTCAGAACACCAAGCAAACGACGATGCTCGTTCAGCACAGGAGCACCTCGCCGTCCCTGCGAGCGCAACTGCAGTTCAGCCTCGGCAACGGTCTGGGTGGGTTGAAACGTGAGCGTAAGCGGCTCCATCGCTTGCTGCACGGTCAGCATCGAGAGCAGCGGATAGGTCAACTGCAAACGATGGGCAGGGGAATCAATCCGCGTCTTAAGCTGGCTCTGATAGATTGTGTTATCGCCAACAATCAGGTAGGCGAGACTGACAGCGATCATGGCAGGAGCCAGCAACGAAAGATTACCCGTCATTTCGGCCACCATCAGCATTACAGCCAGCGGAGCGTGCGCGATTCCGCCGAACATCGCCATCATACCCACAATCACAAACGGTCCGGGCGAGGCAGGCAGACCAGGAAGCAGATGATAGCCGAGCCGCCAGAGCATCGCGCCGACCATGCCACCAATCACCATCCCGGGCCCAAAAATACCGCCAGAGCCGCCCGAACCAACCGACAGGCCAGTAGTCAGAATCTTGACGAATGGCAGGAGCACAACAACCCAAAGCGGCAATTGCAGCAGTGCCTGACTCATGCTCAACTGCACCCAGCCATAGCCCATCCCGATCGCCTGTGGAAGCACCAGACCGATCAAACCGACAAGCAGTCCTCCAATACCCGGCTTGACCCAGCGAGGCAAACGGAGACGCTGAAACAGCTCGGTGATTCCATAGAATCCACGCGCATAAAGGATCCCGATCCCGCCACAGAGCAACCCGAGCACCACATAGTACACAAGCTGAACAGGCTGCGTGAAGTCATAGTGTTCCGGCGTCGCGAAGATCGAATTCCAGCCGGACCAGCTCCCGAAGATACTGAAGCCCACAATCGAAGCAATAAGCGCCGGGATGATTGCTTCGGTCTCCATGTCTTTCAGATAGAGAATTTCTGCCGCAAGGAGCGCACCCCCCAGTGGCGCGCGGAAGATTGCCCCGATACCCGCGCCCATGCCGGTTGCCAGGGCAATTCTACGCTCGCGAGCATCCAACCGTAAAAGCGTCGCCAGAAGCGAGCCAAACCCCGCGCTAATCTGTGCCGCCGGCCCCTCACGCCCTGCTGATCCTCCACTGCCGATAGTAATCGCCGAGGCAACCAGCTTGATCAGCGGAATCCGAGCGCGGATCGGCTTGCCCTGATGAAAAGCAGCGATCGCGGCATCAGTGCCATGTCCCTCCGCCTCAGGAGCCAGTGTAAAGACAATAGCGCCCGCCAGCAGTCCACCAAGTGTTGTCACCACAGGCAACAACCAGGGGTGCGCTGCCTGCCAGAACGACATCACACTTGTGCTCCCTTCCCCGGCTGGTTCAGGGGGACGATAGCCAACAAGGCCGCCAAGAAAAAGTGTTGAGGCCAGATGAATAGCCGCATAAAAGAGAATTGCCCCCACTCCCGCCACCACGCCGATCAATGTACTGATGATAATCCATTTGAGCAGAGAACGCGGGTTCTCAAGGCCCGGAAACCGGTGAGCGAAGCGCCGAAACGGAAGCCCGCGCCTCCCCATACGAAACATAAGTGTCATACCTCCTTCTTTTTTGGGTGGGTGGTCAACCAAACAAAGGCAAAAAAAGAGAGATACATGCGCTTATCCGGCATGTACCCCGATTCCATGCAGCACCTGATGCGCAATCACAGAAGCCTGCCGGGTAATTTCCTGCTCCGTGTATCCAAGCACACGAGCAGAAAGGACAAACGATTCGGTTGCCGAAAAGATGCGTAACGCCGTCATCTCAACATCCTCAATCTGGATCTCGCCCGCCTGCTGGCTCTCCTCAAGAATATGTGCGATCACCGCCAGATACTCGTGTAACTGCTTTGTCGCTTCAGCCTGAAACGCACGATTCACACCATAGAGCGAGCTCATGTAGACATGAAAGCTATCGCTGTCCTCCTCGGCCATACGAGCAAAAGCCAGCACAAGCCGCTCCAGGCGCTGCTGAAGCGTGCCTTTTTCCGCAAGTGCTGCACGCAAAGAAGCAAGCTGTGATTGAGCGATAGAGCGCAGCATCTCAATAAACAGCGCTCGCTTGTTCTCAAAGTACAGGTAGATCGTACCTTTTCCAATGCCTGCCTGCTCGGCGATCAGGTTGATATTTGCCTGATCGAAACCCAGGCGAGCGAACTCACGCGCGGCCTCGCGTAGAATGCGCTGGCGCGTGGCCTCGCGTATCTGTGCATCGACAATTTTCGGCATACGTGCTCCTCTGGCGGTACTCAATGTGTCTGCTTCGCTTCCTATCGTAGCACATTCTGGGCAGCCGGTCAATAAAAAGTGCCGGAAGAGCATCTGCTTCCTTCTCCGGCATCTATTGTCCTCAGGAAGCTTGAGCATACGAGGCGCGTAACGCGGCCTCGATCGAACCGGTCTCCATATAGGCACGAATCAGCAGATCAGCGGGCGACGTTCGAGAACGCACAAGCTGCCAGAGCGGCTCAAGCCACATGCGATCCTCATCAGCAGCAAGCGCTCGCTCCGCAGCCCCAAGCACCAGCTCCGTTCCCTCCACAATCTCGGTAAGTGCAAAGCCCTTTTGCGCCGCCCGCTGGTGCAGCTCCCTATCGGGCACCAGTGCCCGTCCGGGCAAAGTGGTATCCAGCACCAGTCCTTTCAACAACGCCAGGAAGCCAGCGTACAGGCGCAGATCAGCACAGCTATCGCAGGCCTTAAACTCGATTCGTCCAACCTCCGCAGGCAAGCGGGCGAGTCGGGTTAGCGAGGGATCACACGCTATGAGATCAGCAGGGTTTTCCAGATACACCAGTACCGCAGGCCGTGGCCCCGTTCGCTGATAGGTCCGAATCGACAGGCCACCCCAGAGCTTGCCGTCATAGAAAGGAGAACTGAAGCTCAACGGCACAATAAACGGGCTATAGTAGGTCAGCTTCTGCCCCAGATCGACACATTCTGCCGCCGAGAGTCCCGCGAGCGAGATATTAAAATCGGGCCCATAGGTCAGCACCGAGAGCAGAGCCGTGCGTCTCTCGGGTATGCTCTGTCGGAACTGCCGCTCAAACGCGTTCAGCGGCGGGTCCGGCACAAACTCTTTTTTATAGGGATGAAAGCCAATCAGCACCGGTTCCAGGCCATAGCGAGTCGCCACTGCCGAGAGCAACAGACAGCTCTCACGCAGTTCTCGCATCACATCCTGAATCGTATGATGCGGCGTGGTGCGCACCTCGATGCCCTTCAGCGGGCAGCCGATCACCTCACCGGCCTCGTTATAACGCTCAAATCCCTCAATGTACCAGCGTTTCCGCTTGATACCGGCCTCGCCGATTCTGAGCTGTGGATAATCTTGCTCATAGAGCGGCAATTCCCGTATCAGTGTATGTAAAACCTCAAAGGGTGTGTTTTCATAATCAACAAATTCGCCATCGCGGCTGAGAAAAGCAATTTCATGCTCAATGCCAAAGCGAAACATGCATCCTCCTGAAGGCAACCTTCCATCTGCCACGTACCATCCTTATGCGAAGAATCATTTCCCGGTAGACCTCCGGGAAACAGAGACAGCACAATCCGGTCACCAATCTATTACTATACAACATCTTCCCCCTTTTCTCCATCATTTTCCTTTATCCCTTGCTTGCTTCATCGAAGCAGGGCATTTTTGCCAGCTAGCCCGCTCAACTCAGGGAAGGAGAACACGCCAATGCCGCACAACCAGAGCGGCCAACAGAGCCGCCTGATAAGCTGTTGAAGAACCAGTAGAAAGCTGGAATCCAGCGATTATCACGAGAACCTCTGTAAATGCTTCAGAGCGGAGAAAAAGCCAGAGCGCAATGACAGCAGTTTTACCAAAAAGCGGCAGAAGGCCCCTGGCTTCAGCCAGGGGGATGGATGGCGCAGGAAGCCAGCAGCAGCAGGACGTTCCCCTTCGCTTGACAGAAGGCAATCGTTGTGCGAGAATACACGAAGACAGTGAGGACGAACAAGGAGCAAGGGATGCTGATCTACGAATACAAGCTGGATGGGTCGAAAGCACAATTCGCCGCCATCGAGGAAGCTATCCGCACCACCCAGTTCATTCGCAACA
>Ga0164243_10009472_pt1 | contig 14171 bp, 12 predicted proteins | sample OricompcompostOP_FD_108781 | JGI IMG/M metagenome (GOLD analysis project Ga0164243, IMG submission 108781) | Organic Plus compost microbial communities from Emeryville, California, USA - Original compost - Organic plus compost (OP) | ecosystem: Engineered > Solid waste > Mixed feedstock >... | reverse complement strand
GTCTTTCCGTTCCCGTGTGGAGACGCGAGCATAAATGGCAACCTTTTCCTGTGTTGTAGTTGGCTCCTCAGGTGTGACAATGATCGTTCCTGAAGGGGCTTGGTATCCTTTAATGTGACCGGCCGCCACCAACGGAAAGCCGTCCGGTAGCTAATACCTTGTTGCTTGGCGTATTGACTCAACTTCATAGCTGAAGTATACTACAAATGACGCTATGTGTCAACGTTTGACACCATCTCTTAGAAACGTTTATCACACCATTGCACCTTTAACGCAATCTCTCACCGATTTGCTCTTTGAGTATGACACCCATTCCATTCTTATTGCTCGACTCAGAGAAGAAATTGTTGGTTCGGTACGGGGACAACTTCGTGAAGGTACCTGTCATATTGGACGCCTCATCGTCCATCCCCGACTGCAAGGTCGCGGTCTTGGAACAAAGCTCATGTACGCCATTGAAGACCACTTCCGCAGCGCAGTTCGCTATGAACTCTTCACAGGCCATCGAAGCGAGGGGAATTTGCATTTGTATCGGGAGCTTGGTTACACCCTCTTCCAGGAAGAAACGGTCTCACCATGGTTGCGTCTCGTCTTTCTTGAAAAACAAGGAATTTCCACTCCATCGTAAAAGCCATTCTTTTGGTTGCTCTGTTGGCAGGGAGAAAGAAGACCAGTAGCAAAACCACTCGATGGTATTGCTCTTCAACATATATTCGCCGGTTGGGGGTGGTCTGATGCGCTGGAACGTCTCACCATCCGCCCAGATTTGCGCACCTTAACGCTCTGGTCGTGGGCACACGGGTTGCCACAGACGGAGCTGGTGCGCAAATGGCCTGTCTGGTGCCCCACATACTATCAAGCATGGCGAGATGAGCAACGCCCTCTCCTTCAGCCACAGCTCTGGACAGCGCAGATGGCAAGATATCCTGCAAGACTTGAGAATGGACGTCCCGATATTCTTCACGCAGGGCTTTTATCTCTACGAGGTCGCGCTTTTGCTGGTAGTAGTTGACCATCAGTTCACGGGTGAGCCGCGCGCGTGTTTCGGGGTCATAGAAGCCTGGATGCCGCTTGACGTGCTCTCATAAGCACCACGGCGTTCCTGCAAGGCCGCATTGTAGAGTTCGCGGCAGAGAGAAAGCGTCCAGAACAACGTGTGTTCTTGCTTCTTGGTCGGCGCGAGTCGGTACTTAAACACTTTCCTCATCGGTTTTTCTGACTTTCCACAGGGAGAGTACATTCAAGGGGGTATATAGAGTTTGCACGTCCTACTCTTATCCTGATTATCATCTCCATCAACGTCAGGATCACCGAGCGCAAGCAGGGCATGAGATCCATGACTCGCACTCCTTTGCTCCGGAACGCGGCACTCTCTCGGCTCACCGGATCTTTCTATCTCTCCCGAAACATCAGCATCCGCCTCAAAACCTGTTTTCAGAACGTTGCATTGCTGAGAACTCAGTGGATCAGGTTGAATGAGGACGCAGCGGCACACTGCCTCTGGAGATCAGATCCCTACCACCCCAAATGGCAAAAAAATCATACCATTCAATAGTAGCACCAAGCGTGCTTGACAGCATAACTGTTGTCATCGGTCTCCGAGCCTGTTCTATCACAGAATCCCTCTATGCTGATTGGTGTCAGTCACCTCAACCTCTAGCTCATCTTTATACGGTATACAAAAAGAGGAAAATCGTATAGCAGCGAAGAAACTGGAGGCCACAAAAGAGTTGTACGAACCATGCATAAAGCGAAACTGGCTTTCTATATGCCCATCGCATTTTCATCACTCAGAACAACTCTTTACCCTCATCATTTCATCTTCATTCTTGTTCTACTTCTTATTCCTTTCTCCCTCATCGAACATGATGCTTCTTCCCCTTCTCTGGAGCCACTTCTTCTATACCACTTGAATAACGTCGTGTAGGCCATTATCTTCTTCTTTGTGAGAAGAACGAGAAAGGAGATGTTGCTTCTGTGTCATTTTTGTGACCTCTACTGGTTATTCTAGAAAGTGAAAGGATCGCTGAAAGAAGAGCAATAGAGCCCTTAGAGAAAGGCAACGGTACACAACATATGAAGCATAACACTTCTCCTGTTCTCGCGCTTGCGACAGGTATTCATAAAGCGGATGCAGAGCATCTTCATCAGGCATTAGGCCCGACGTTCCCATTGCTATGCACTGAAGGGAGTATTGAGAGCATTAATCCCGAGACGCTCTCACAGGTACAAATATTGCTTCCCTTCATTCATCCAACGATTGGCCCCGCAGAAATGGAGGCAATGCCTCGCCTGCGCCTGATCGCCACACGCTCAACTGGCTACGATCACATTGATCTGCAAGCAGCCACCCAACGAGGCATACTCGTTGCAAATGTTCCAGGCTACGGTGAGACGGCGGTAGCCGAGTACACCTTCGGCCTGTTACTCACCGTTTCGCGTAAACTCCATCTGGCCTATCGGAGTGTACAACAGGCGTCTGAACCCACACGTCAATTACAGGGATTTGATCTCTATGGGAAAACTCTCGGGGTCATTGGAGCCGGAGCCATTGGTTTGCATGTTATCCGTATCGCACGAGGATTCGGCATGCAGGTTCTTGCCTATGACGTCATGCCAAACCGCATCTTCGCGGAAGTGTTAGGGTTCCTATATGTTCCGCTTGATGAGCTGCTCGCCTCTTCCGATGTAGTTTCCCTGCATGCGCCGGCTCTGCCATCAACGTATCATCTTCTGAACACTGAAACTTTTCGCAAGATGAAACGTGGCGCACTCTTGATTAACACCGCACGCGGCTCCCTGGTAGAGACGGAAGCCCTTCTTTGGGCTCTCGACAATGGTATTCTTCGCGGTGCTGGCCTGGATACGCTGGAAGACGAGGACGACCTTCAGCACCTGGAGCAGGCATTGAGCCCGGCAAGACAGCAAAGCGTACAGCACAATCAAGCGTTGATGAGCCACGACAATGTGGTTGTTACCCCGCATATGGCCTTTAACTCCATCGAAGCCGTTCACCGCATTCTTAATACAAGCGCTGCAAACGTTCTGGCGTTTCTCAGGCACCAGCCGCAAAACCTGGTAACACAGGAGAAGAATGCATCCATTTGAAACATAAGTCTCATGTATCCAGTGTAAAGGCGAGAGGTGTCGCTTTTCCCGTTTTCTCTTAGATGTCTTTCACCTGAAAACACAGGAGAAAATTTCTCCTGCCGTTCTAACTCACCCGATTTAGAAAGAGGCAACACATGGCTGTGCTTTCACCCGAACGCCTTGAGCGTCTCCATCGCTATTGGAACGCTGCGAACTACCTCACGGTAGGACAAATCTATCTCCAGGAGAACCCGTTACTGCGTGCTCCCCTGCTCCCTGAGCATATCAAACCACGCTTACTCGGTCACTGGGGCACATCACCTGGACTCAATTTCATCTATGTGCACCTGAATCGTCTGATCCAAGATCACGATGCCAATGTCATTTATCTGACAGGCCCGGGTCACGGCGGCCCTGCTCTTCTTGCGAATGTCTATCTGGAAGGCACCTATAGTGAGATCTACCCCGTTGTGTCCCAGGATAGCAGAGGCATGAAGCATCTCTTCCGTCAGTTCTCCACGCCCGGTGGCGTTCCCAGTCATGTCAGCGTCCCTACTCCCGGGTCCATTCATGAGGGCGGAGAACTGGGCTATGTACTCTCACATGCCTTTGGTGCAGCCTTCGACAATCCCGATCTGATTGTTGCGGCAGTTGTGGGCGATGGCGAGGCGGAAACGGCCCCCCTGGAAGGTGCGTGGAAGAGCATTCACTTCCTCAATCCTGCTCGTGATGGCGCCGTTTTACCTATTCTCCACCTCAACGGGTACAAGATTTCCGGCCCGACCGTCCTCGGGCGCACCAGTAATGAGCAGCTTCAATTGTTGCTGACGGGTCATGGCTATGAGGTCTACATTGTTGAGGGGAGCGATCCCCACGAAATGCACCAGCAGTTTGCTCAAACCCTGGAAGCTTGCTATCAGCAAATCCGCACTATTCAACAACAGGCGCGCACATACGGTGTTCAGAGCTGCCCACGCTGGCCACTCATCATCTTGCGCACACCGAAAGGCTGGACAGGCCCCTCTGTGGTTGATGGCGTTCAAATCGAGGGTACCTTTCGCTCTCATCAGGTCCCCCTTGCCGAGGTCCAAACCAACGCAGCGCACCGCGCAATGTTGGAAGCCTGGATGAAAAGCTACCATCCGGAAACCCTCTTTGACGAACAAGGACGCCTCCTTCCTGAACTGGCTGAGCTGGCTCCGAAAGGAGATCGACGCATGGGCGCTAATCCCCATGCCAATGGCGGTAAGCTCTTGAGGGAACTCAATCTGCCTGATTTCGCAGCCTATGCACTTGATGTCCCCGTACCTGGGCAGGAACGCCATGAATCCACTCGACAACTCGGGCTATGGCTTCGCGATGTCTTTGTACGCAATGCTCCCTATCACAACTTCCGTCTGTTCTGTCCCGATGAGACCAACTCGAACCGTCTGGGAAACGTCTTTGAGGTCGAAAATCGCTGTCTGATTGACGGCGTGCGCCCTGAAGACGATCATGTCTCTCATAATGGTCGCATTATGGAAGTGCTCAGCGAGCATCTCTGTCATGGTTGGCTGGAAGGCTATCTTCTCACCGGCAGACACGGCCTCTTCGCCACCTATGAAGCTTTCGCGATGGTTTCCGACTCGATGACGATTCAGCATGCCAAGTGGCTACAGGAAGCACGTCATCTTCCCTGGCGAGCCCCCGTTGCCTCGCTCAATATTCTGCTGACCTCAACCTGCTGGCGCAACGACCACAATGGCTTCAGCCATCAGGGGCCCGGGCTCATCGATACGATACTTTCGCGCAAGGGCACTGTATCCCGGCTGTACCTGCCGCCCGACGCGAACTGCCTGCTCTCTGTTGCCAATCATTGTTTTCGCAGTCGCAATTATGTTAACTTGATTGTGATCGACAAACAACCACAGTTCCAATGGCTCTCAATGGAACAGGCAAATGATCATTGTGCCCAGGGGCTTTCTATCTGGCAGTGGGCCAGCAACGATGAGGAGATTGAGCCAGATGTTGTCCTGGCCTGTGCCGGTGACATCGTGACAATGGAGACGATCGCCGCCGCCCACTGGCTCCGACAGCATGTACCAGAACTCAAAGTGCGGGTTGTCAACATCGTGGACCTGATGAAACTTTACCCGCCCGATATCCACCCGCATGGCATGGATGATGACATGTTTGTTGCCCATTTCACGAAGGATAAGCCGGTCATCTTCGCCTTTCATGGCTATCAGCGCGTCATTCATCAGATTGTTCACGGTCGTCCAGCACCAGAACGGTTCCATGTGCGCGGCTACAATGAGGAAGGCACCACCACTACCCCGTTTGATATGGTTGTACGCAATCAGGTGAGCCGCTACCATCTGAGTATGCTTGCCATGCACCATACTCCTCGATTACGCCGCATGGTGCCGCCTTTCATGCAGGAGTGTACGAAAGCTCTTGACCAGCATCAGAGCTATATCAGGGAGCACTTTCAGGATATGCCAGAGGTCCAGAACTGGCACTGGACGCCCCGCTAGAGATTGAATAGAGAAGGGAAGGCTTTTCTCTGATAGAGGCCTCCCTTCTCCTTCTGTTTTCAGCTTGCCGTCAGCCAGACCACAAAGAGCCTTTCTCTGTTCCTCCCTTTGTTGAAGGTATGTGATACGCAGATAGACAATTGAGAACTGTTTGTGAGGCAGTCAGTCTATACTGGAAACAGTAAAAGAGGATCGCGACACTTTCTGCTCCTTCTCTTCAGCCTGGGAATTTCTTCCTGACGGCCAGAGAAAGAGGGGTACTCAACGCTTCACCCCCGTTTTGGGATGAATGCTTGCACTTTACGGGTCGGGAGGAGTCGCTGACCTCCAGAGTTGTAATCAATACAGGAACGACGGCTGTTTGATCACCTTTATAGCCGCCTGCATGAGCAACGCCACGTTTCATAGAGCGAGCAGGAGAAGTGAAGCCTGTTCATCAAACCAGGGAAAATTGTTGCATGTTTCCGTACGCTATCGAGACCAATCGCGCTGCGTTACAGGAGTACCAGCAATGCTATAGAGCACTTCGATAGCAGCAATTTCCATTGGGGGCCGATTCGGTTCGATATCCCTTGATCCGTGCCGTTACCCACCCAGCAGTCATCGAGCAGGTGCAGCTTCAATGACCTGTCCCTCGAACGAACGCCCTTTTGATCTACCCGGAAGGAGCAAGTATACAAGCGGCAGCGAACACCATTTATGGAGTTTGTCAGTGGCGTGTTCGCTGTTGATCTGAAACGAAAGGAAGAGAGACGTTGACATGACCGCCCGGGAAACCAACCAGGCGCAAGCCCCCGGAGAGAAGAGAGATTTTTCGCCCTCCTTCCACATCTGGCAAGTTGTCTGTTTCTCTTCTCAGTCAGCAATGCAGAACAGAAATAGCACCCGTTCACCAGCCCTGCCCTTTTGCTTTTCATGTGAAAAGCATATAATAGTATGAAGACTGGTTTCAGCCTTTATTGTGTGAGGCGCAACATCATGAACACCCACAAAGAAATACTGTCAAAAGAAGATCCACGCATCCAGGAAGAATACATCGCCGAGTTACTGGCAACAATCAGCCATGAGTTGCGCAGTCCGTTAACGTCCATTAAAGGATATGCCGCCACGCTCTTGCGTCACGAACAACACCTCTCAGCGGAAGAACGCCATTCCTTTTTGCAGGCTATTGCGGAGCGCACCGATCAACTGGAAGCAATGGTCAACCGATTTCTTCTGCTGACGCAACTGGAAAGCGGGAACTACACCTTCCATCCCGAGCCGCTCTCCTCGCTCCCACTGCTTCAAAGAAGCCTGCAAACCTATGCAAATGATACGGCTGAAACCCAACGCTTTTCGCTCTTTGTGGCAGACCATTTCCGTGAGGGCCTATTGATCAACGGAGATCGGAGCCTGCTCATGCTGCTTTTTCAGGAGCTGTTTGACAACGCCATCCAGCATACGCCAGCCGGAAGCCCGATTTTGGTGACGCTCAAGCCGGGCGAACCTCTGGAGAGTCAGCCTTCCATCGAAATCCAAATACAGACCAAAGAAGGCTTTATTTCGCCTGAGCATTTGCATCTGATCTTTCAACGCTTCTATCGGGTTGATACCTCACTGACCCGGACAGCACGTGGATTAGGCGTAGGATTGGCGCTCTGCCAGCATATCATCTACCTTCATCAAGGAACCATATGGGCAGAGAGTGACCCACACTCCGGATGTACCTTTCATATCACCCTTCCCGTTACGGAAGGAGACCAACAAGAGACAGGGAGAACACATGCCCGCAAAGAAGACAACCATCCTGGTCGCTGACGATGATCCGCAGTTGCTACGCCTGGTCGTTCGCAATCTTGAATTGGAGGGATACAGCGTTCTTGCTGCCAGAAATGGTCAGGAAGCCCTTGACCAAGTAGAAGCACACCCGCTCGATGCGATTTTGCTTGACATCATGATGCCCCAGATAGATGGTTTTACCGTTTGCCAGCGAATACGAGAATTTTCTTCCGTCCCGATCATTCTCTTAACCGCCCGCGGACAAGATGCAGACAAAGTCCGAGGGCTTGACCTGGGAGCCGATGACTATCTGACCAAGCCATTCAGCATTGATGAACTGTTGGCACGCGTGCGAGCAGTGCTACGCCGAGCCCGCTTCACACAGCAGGAGGGAACGCTTCAGAGCGTTGTGACTATCGGCGACCTTCGCATTGACTATACGCAGCATCGGGTCCATCAAGGAGACCGGGAGATCTCTCTGACAGCAACTGAATATCGCTTGCTTGCCTACCTGGCCCAGAATGCCGGACGCGTTCTCACTCATGAGCTCTTGCTTGAACATGTCTGGGGAGCGGAATATGTTGGGGAAAGCCATATGCTCCAGGTCAACATCAATCGACTACGCCAGAAGATAGAACCGGATCCCTCCCGTCCTCGCTATATTCGTACAAAGATTGGCATTGGATATATCTTGCAGGCTCCTTAGCCAGAAGTAAGCCGGGCGACGACTCTCAGTGGTCTTCTTCCGGCTCGTCTTCGCTTATGGGATGAAGGGGCAGCGACAGAAAGAAGGTAGAGCCCTGCCCTTCCCGGGACTCAAACCAGAGTTTGCCCTGATGCTGTTCTACCAGTTGCCGACAGAGATAGAGACCAAGTCCTGTCCCTCGAATTCCCCAGGCATGGGCATTGTTGGCGCGCATAAAGCGTCCGAAGATCTGGGCCTGTTGCTGCTCAGGAATACCAATGCCATGATCCTGCATGCTGAGCAGAAGCTGCTGCTGCTCCCTGCGCTCCTCAACCGTGACAACAATCTCTCCTCCCTGTGGGCTATACTTCACGGCATTTTCCAGCAGGTTTGAGAGGACCTGTTCCATTCGGTGAGCATCAAGCGAGACGATAATGGCGGAAGCGTCTGTAGCAAGGATCAGCCGATGACGCTTCGTTGTTTGCTGCATTTGGGTGATGATCCGCCGCAACAACGCGAGAATATTTATCGCGCTTCGATTCAATTGCAGTCTCCCCGCCTCTAAGCGCGTGACATCAAGCAACTCATCGGTAAGGGTAGTCAGGTACACCACAGCCTCTTTAATATCGTTGAGCGCTTCTTTCTGCCAGGCAGCCAGCTCTACCCCATGACCCCGCTCAGTTTGCACCAACAACATGTCAGTATACCCCATGAGGACCGCAAGTGGTGTGCGCAGTTCATGTGCGACAACACTGATAAACTCATCCTTTAAATATTCCGCCTCCTTCAGAAAACTGACATTCTGATAGATCACCAGAGCAAAAGGACCGGAAAGAGCCTCCATCCCTTCAGGAGCAGGCAACGACGTCGCCTGGAGTGTCAGTGGCACCGCGTTCACCAGAACGGCCAGGTGTGAGCCATGCGCAAAACGAAGCACCTCCTGATAATAGAGCACCGCTTCTTGTTGCTGTATGGCTCGCATCGTCGCGAGTTCGCTGATTGAAAGCGGGCGTCCCCGGGCATCCTGTATCTCGATCTGGTTGGTTCTCAGAAAATCCTCCATAGGTTGCCCTGAACTCCACTGCGCTCCCCAGAGCTGTTGTGCTGCCTGGTTGGCAAACACTAAACGAGCATCGTGACCGGCCACCAGATGAATACTATTTGGCAGAGCATCCAGTATCTCACGGAAAAGGTTAAAGCCCCCTTGAGAAGAGGTAGCTTCGGGCATCTGTACATGTTCTCTATGCTGCTCGGCTCTATCCCGGTCCATCTCAAGCACTGCGCTGATCTCGCCTTGACTGTTACGTACCACCATCTGGCGACTCTCGACCCGGATCACCTGGCCTGTACGACTGAGATGCGTTATTTCGCCTTCCCATTTTCCTTCCTGCTCTAGCTGTTGCAGGTAGAGTGCACGCCCACCAGGAAAGCGTGTTTGTAAAAGAATGTGCACCATGTGTCCCAATGCTTCTTGTGCCGCCCAGCCGTACAACTGCTCGGCCCCCCGATTCCAGAAGACGATACGACCTATCGGATCGCAAATAATAATGGCATCATGAGCAAGCTGAATAAGCTCTGTCTGGCGGCGAATCTGCTCTACTTGCTGTTCCTTCTCCCGTTCAAGCACTCGCTGTTGAGTCATATCATGCACAATCGCAATCACATGAGGCGTTCCCTCAACTTCCATCGGTCCCAGGCTGATATCAACAGGAAATTCCAACCCATCCTTACGCATGCCAAACAACGAAAGTCCTACCCCCATAGGCCGTACCCGGGGAGAGGCCGCATAGTGTTTCCGATGAGCAATATGTGCTTGACGAAACCGCTCGGGAAGCAGTATTTCCAGAGGCTGTCCGATCAATTCATCACTGGTATAGCCAAACAGTTTTTCGGCCTGCCTGTTTTGCAACACAATAGTTCCTTCATAATCTACAATGAGCACAGCATCCGGCAGCACGTGAAAGAGCTGTAAAAAATCGGGCGTATGCTGCAAGAGAATTTCTGGATCTGACATCAGCTTTCCCTTTCTCATGAAAACAGAGCGTGCAAGGCTGCTTGCAGAATCTTCACTCCATCTGTTGCAGGATACTGCCCCCTTCATAAAAAATCAAGGGAGCGCCATCTATAGCACTCCCTTTCGGAAAAGCAAGAATGCACAACAGTGAGTCCTTGTGCACTGTGCCCCGGTCCGGAAAAACAAGACCCGCTTCAGCGTCCCTGTGGACGACAGATCAACAGGGGCTTATGTGAGGAACAGAGCAGCCGATCAGCGACACTGCCAACGAACCAGCGCGCTACCGCATTCTTCCCATGTGTTGCCAGAGCCAGAATCACATGCTCGCATTCCTGCTCATATGTCATGGTCGTCTCAAGGAGCGTCGTCGCGACATCACTGCCAATAAGGACCCGGGTGAGGATCTCACAGGCGAGCTCTGTACCAATCTTGCTCTCAAGCCGCCGCTTCACCTCATCGAGATAGCATTGCGCCTGCAAGACAAGGGACTGAGGATCCTCCTCCTGCTTCGCCACACGGATCAGATCCTGATCGATCACATGGACAAGTCGCACTTTCCCCGGAAGTGGACTGGAAAGGGCAGTTGAAAGCGCCACCGCATCCTCTAGAATCTGCTCTGCCCGGGATGAGCCATCCAGGGCAACCAGCGTACTGACCTGATACTCTCCCTCAGCACTCACGTCGGTGAGGGTATCATCCCCCTCTCGCAGCATCAGCACAGGGATGGTACTATGACGCGAGACATGATGCGCGACGCTCCCCATCAGCCAGCGCTCAACACCGGTTGCCCCATGACTGCACAGAACAATCAGATCACACTGCTCCTCGTTAGCGACGTCAAGAATCTGTCGTGCACTATCTCCCTGTGCCAGCCGGGTGGAGAAACGCATGTCTCTCTGTTTTTCAGCCAGACTGTTCAGGTATTCTTCCGCTTCATCCTGCTCACGCCTGATATAATCGCCAAGCAAGATCATCTCCTGCCCGACTGCCCAGGTATAGTTACTGGCAGATGGAATGACACGCGCAGCGATGACCTCAGCACCAGAAAAGCGGGCAAGTGCTCCAACGATGGGTAAAACAGTCTCGGCTCGCTCTGAGCCATCCAGAGGGATCAGGATACGCTGAAACATACTGCATTTCCTCTCTTCGCAAAGGATCTACTTATTTTTCATATTTCTATTCTAGAAAGTGTATGTTACAAAATCATCACGTTTCATAAACTTTGCCTCTCAAACAGATAACAATCTCTGCAAAATCTCATTTACACACCTTGTGATACCCTTGTGAAAGTATGCTGCTTCTCTGTTACAGTATTGAGAAGCCGAGAAGATATGCTGAAAATAGAAAAGAATTGAGTGCCGATGTCAGAAAAAAGTGAAGGAAAAGCTTCGTCCAGCAGCCACAGGGGAGGTACACCATGCTTGTACGCGATATCATGTCGACCCAATTGATTACCATTTCTTCTGATGAGACTGTAGAGCAGGCAGAAACAGTATTCCGTGCTTACAATCTGCATCAAATCCCTGCCCTTCAAAAGGAGGATCAAACCTTCCTGGGTGTACTGACACGAGAAGCACTCATTCAAGGAAAGCTTCAGTACCTGCATACCAGTTCCAGCCAGCTCCTGGAGCATCCGCTGAAGGAACGCAAGGTCAGCGATCTAATCCAAAAATCTCCGGTAACCGTAACCCCTGCTACCCTCCTTGAGGAGGCCATTTCACTTCTCTTTGAATATAAAGTGAGCTATCTCCCGGTCCTTGAGGGCTCTCATCTGGTTGGATTGGTAACGTGGAGTGATCTGCTTCTGGCTCAACTTCATCTTCACAACAACAATGAGCAAGAGAAAGTAACACCTCAGAAGAAACGTGTGGCGATTGTAGGAGCAGGTTTAACCGGATTACAGGCGGCAGAGTCGCTTGCCAGTCGAGGATACTCTGTCCTCCTGCTTGAGAAGATGCCCTTTGCTGGCGGTCGTATGGCGCTTGATCCTCTCCATCAAGAACAGATACATCTCTATCTGCAACAGTTATTCAAGCAACTTGACGCGCTCAGGGTAGAATGCCGCTATCAGGCCGATCTAAAAGGCGAAGAAGCACTCTCTCAACTATTGACACGCTTCGATGCTGTCTTGCTGACGATAGGACGCCAGCAAAGTACAGCTTTTGGCCTATCGGGGGAAACAGTATTATACGATGTCTATCCAGCGCTGGCGTTTTTGGAAATGTGCAAACAGCGTCCCGATACTACTTGCAGCGGCTCCGTTGTCGTCATTGGCTCTACCCCAACTGCTTTCTATGCCGCTCAGGCTGCTTTGAGACAAGGCGCCTCTTCAGTCACTGTCCTGTATCCAGAAGCAACCTGTACTCTTCCGTCAGTACTGATAGAGCCAGCACTGACCGCGGGTCTTCACTTGAAGGAACGTCTCCTCGTCAAAAACCTGATAGGGACAGAAGAGGCAACTGTACAGGGAGTGCATTGTGTGAGTGTCGATTTTCGGAAGAAAAGTATTCCCGGTTCTGCGATAGTCATTCCAGCAGACACCGTGCTTATTGGAGCAGGAGAGGTGCCGGATCTTTCCTGTCTTCCACTGCTTCTTGAATCGTGGATCGCCGATGAGGACAATCAGCAGACAGCAAAGATGACATTTGAGACGTGCATTCCTCGTGTATTCGTAGCTGGGAGTATGCTTCATGCAGTATCAACTCCTGCTCAATCCATTCAACAAGGCATTGATGTTGCTCGTGTGATTCATACATACCTGAGTTCATAGGACGAGAAGGCAAGTTGCTCATATGCATATGGCTCAGCAGAAGCTTCCGCCTTCAAGACAGTACTCCTTTCACAAAGGATAAGCGTGATCACAGTGACTTCACCAGATAACGCGTCTTTTAGTGGTAAAACTTTTGGACAAAATACGCTTCTTATCAGGGTATCGTTGTAGACTTCAACCTCGTAGGCAACAGACAAAAGCACTATCGTGTGATTCCTCAGAAGAGCGCAGAGAGCACCGCTGTTTTGTTTGAGATGAATCCGTGATGGCAGGGTGAGAATAGTGTTTCCGTTGTGATTTCCTGAGGATATGCTATCTATGCAGCGCCAGGATGTGTACTGTTTCATTGACCAGTAGAGTCTCTTTCGCTCTGGTTCTGAGAAGGAGGTGACTCAACAATACATATGAAGGGAGCATCTCATGCAACTCTCTGATCGCCTTTCCATTTGTTTACTGGCGGTGCAATATCGTTACCCGGATGTTCGGATCGCCATTAATACTACGGTGTGGTTTGATTCCTCACTGTCTGCTCAGGAACTCACGATAGAGGAAATGATGCTTCTTCTCCGAAGTCGTGTCCCTGCTCTGCTTACCAAAACAGGATGTCTCGTTCTTGATGCGCAATCAAGGGCCATTTATGTACCTGAGATTGCTTCCGCGAGCCCGGTCTTTTATCTTCATAGCTATGATAGGAGACAACTTCTGGGCTTTCCGGATGCCTTGAAAAAAGCGCACTCAGCTCTCTATGGCAGCCTTGAAAAAAAGAAGCCTGTTCATGCCCGCCATTGGAGATTGACAGTTCCTCGGCGAAAGCCCGAGAACCCTTCTTTCATCCAGCATGCCTACGAATCGCCGCTGTGTAGCGACCCATAACAACACGCTGTCCAGAAGCGTGTGACGAGGGTGTATCGTCGGGCAGACGGGAACTGACGCTCCGCAAGGAACGTCGAACGCTTCTGGACAGCCTGCCACTACGCGTCGTCGCGCCGTGACGCCGCGCAAGCAGGCTGGATGAATGAAGAATCCCCGGCCTTCAGGCCTGTCTTTTATACACAAATGAGAACTGCTAGCATAGGACGATGAGAAGTGAAGAGATGTTGAACCCGAAGCTGTGGGCAGAACGCACGTTTGGAGCTTGTCACCTGCAGGATGCACATCGAACCCGGCGTGCTGTTCGGCTGGCTGCGCAGATGGCTGCCAATGCTTCGGCTTCATTGCCTGCCCAGATGCAGGGCTGGAAAGAAGTCATCGCCTTGTACCGTTTGTTGGATCAAGAAGACGTCTCCTTTGAAGCGCTGATGCAGCCACATCTTCAGCACACGCGAGAAGAGATCGTTC
>Ga0164243_10009470_pt1 | contig 14173 bp, 10 predicted proteins | sample OricompcompostOP_FD_108781 | JGI IMG/M metagenome (GOLD analysis project Ga0164243, IMG submission 108781) | Organic Plus compost microbial communities from Emeryville, California, USA - Original compost - Organic plus compost (OP) | ecosystem: Engineered > Solid waste > Mixed feedstock >... | reverse complement strand
TGCTCCGACCCAGAGTGCGAGGAATGTCTGGCGATCAGCACGGCCGAAAGCCGGCTCGAGGAGCTGCGCAAGCTCATGCGTCAGTTCGCCGAAGAGAGCGAATATTTCCACTCTCCGACCGACCGGAACGTCGGCCGCGCCTGATTTTTCCCGCGCACGCTCGAAGTCAACCCATTCCACGTCGAAGTTTTGTGTGCGCGCGACCTTCGCGCGCACAGCATTGATTGCTAATGCAGCTTTTCCGCAACGGCCGCAACCGAGCCGGATCTGCGATGTAGCGCACACCACGTTGAGTGCGACGCAGTCCACACTTTCCGGCGCGTGTTTCGGCCCCGGAGGAGCGCGATGGGTTTGTTGAAGAATCTGAAGCTGCGTAACCGCGCGTATGCGTGCGCATATAACTCGTTCCGCTTTGCAGCTCGGCTGCGCGGCGACCTCAGCGAGTTCGCGCCGTCCATCGCGGAGACGATTCAGAGCGTCGGCGACGAGCTCGCCGCGATCGCTCGGGATGGATGCCCCACCGAGAGCGAGCGCCGCCAGCTCATCGACGGGCTCGAAGGTGCGCTGCGAGCGCTCGGCCTGTCCGAGACAGCACAACTCCACATCGTCTCGCAGCTCGCACCGCGAATCATGGCCGGCGAGCCGGCCAGCGTGAGCAAAGAGGCATGGACGCGCATCGCGGTCTGAAGACCACCTGCGACATAACCTCAAAACACCCCCGGCAGCCTCCCTGTCGCACTCATCTCACGTCGGCTGAAAGCGACGCTTCCGCTTGACTTATAGAGGGTGCCTGCCGAAGATCCCGAGCAAGTGCCAAGGGCAAACCCGCCGAAAGGCGGGGACGCAAAGCTTCCGGTCTAACGGATGTATTTCCCAAGACAGCGGGGTCGCCACCGACGCAGCACTGGCTGCGGCACCAGTTCGCCGAACGGACGCTCGGTCCGATCGAAACAAGAGCGACTGGTTGTGGTCACGAAGCGCGCTCGCGCATAGCGCGCCACTCCGCCCGATGAGCTTTGCTTGGCATGGCTGGCTGCCGGCGGCTTCCTGCCGTCGTTGACATGGGGAAGTGGCGTGGAAGAGAACACGAGCAAGGTACTCGTCGCCGGCGATGCGAATCTCGCCGCCGCGGCGTTGATGAATGCGAGCGGCGCCGGCTCCTCGCTGTTCGTGATCAATCTGTGCGCCTCGATGGCGCCGATCGCGAATGTCGCCAAAGCGCTGCCCGGTTTCGAATCCCATCGTCTGTATCAAGTCGCACGCCGCGAGGACGGGCGGACGCGATATCGGCTGCGCCTCGGCTTCTTCACGAGCGAAGCCGACGCGGAAGCGGCGTTGAACGCCGTCCGCAGCGCGTATCCCACGGCATTCACCGCGTGCCTGTGCGATGAAGACAAGAAGTTCGCGCGCGGCTACGTCGCCGAGCCGGTCGCGCCGCCGAAGATCGCGGTGGTCGTCGAGAACAAGCACGTTGCGAAACCCGTTGCGCCCGCGCCGGCCGCGAAGATCGAGCGTGCCAACGCGACCGCCAAGCCCGTAGCCACCAAAGCTGCGGCTCCTGCGCCGGCGAAAGCACCACCGCAAGCGCCTGCAGTCGCTGATGACACCGGTGCAACGAACAGGATGAAAGCGCTGCCGTCCGCGACAGCGAAGCCGGCGCCGAAAGCACCTGCTCAACCTGCGAAGCCGCCCGTCTCGGACGCACCGGTCGAAATCGAGTTGAGTTGGGATCCCCCTGAGCTGCAAACACCGCCCGCTCAGGCGAATGCACCGGCGCCGCAGGTCGTTGCCCCGACGTTCAAGACACAAGACGTCATCAAAGCTCCGGCCCGAACGGCTCCGCCCGCGCAAACGGTCGCACCGAAACCGGCTGCTGCGGTCACGCAGAAACCAACACCGCCAGCAGCGGCGAAGCCAGCGCCGGACAAGCCGCGCGTCGAAGCGAAGCCGCCGACGCAGCCGATCGAAGCGCCATCGAAGCTGCTCGCGGCCATCGAGCTCACGTTGGAAGCGGAGCCGAAGCCCGCGCCCAAGCCCGCGGTGCCTGCCACGCCGAGCAACGAGCCGTTCCGTGTCGGCAAAGGCGTTGATATCCCAACAACCTCGCTCTCGCTCGAATCCACGCAAACGACGCGAGCGCTCGCGCCCAAGCCCACCGCGCCCGCGCTGTCTGCAGCGTCGACCGCAGCCCCGAAGCTCGCGCCTGAGACATCGAAGATGAAGGCGGCGCAAGCGAATGCGCCTGCCGCGGCCCAAGCTGCCGTTGCGCCTTCAACCCAGAAGTCCGGTCCCAAATTGCCGGACCTCGATTCGACCCAGACGATCCGCGCCCTGACGAGCGCCGAGCTCGAGAACGAATCGCAGGAAAAATGGTTCGCGATTCAGCTCGCCGTGTCGGATCAACCCGTCAATCTCGACGCGATGCCGCGCCTGGACATCTTCGAAGCCTATCGCCTGTATTCGGTCGCGACCGCGGGCAGCGGCAAGATCACGCACTCGCTGCGAATCGGCTTCTTCCGCGAAGAAGTCTCCGCCGAAGCGGTGTGCGGCTATCTCAAGACGTTCTTCGCATCGCCGACCGTCGTGCGCATCAGCATTGCGGAGCAGGCGCGCTTCAAGGATCCGCCGACAGCGAAGCCTGCGCCGAAGGCCGAAGTGCTCGACTTGAGTCACGCGCGCGATCGGGCGCCGAAGGTCGTGCCGACCGTCACGATGGAAGTCGAAAAGCCGCGCTTCGATCCGAACGCGACCGGCAGCTTCAAGGCGTCCGCCACCGGCGTTCACAAAGCGCTGTCCTCGACGGGAACCAACAAGGCGTTGGCGACAGGCGCCCACAACGCACTCACGGCAACCGGGGCACATCGCGCGCTCGGCGCAACCGGAACGCACAAGGCATTGAAACCGGCCGCCAAGGCTGCGCCGCCCGCGACGAAGCGTTCTGCGCCGATCTCGAAGGCGAACCTCACCGGCAAACACAAGGCGCTGCAGCCCAAGAAGACGCTCGAGCAGCAACTGCTCGAGGAAGCCCGCGAAGTGGAATTGTCCCAGAGCGGGATTCGCAAGCTGCCGAAGAACGATTCGCTGCTGTCGAAAATGTTCGGCCGCAAGAAGTAGCTGGGGCGAGGGACGGCGAACGCGCCGAAAAAGCTTTTCGATGCAGGCGTTGCTCCGCAACGCTCCCTCACCCGGTCCCTCTCCCTGCGGGAGAGGGGGTTGCTGCGGGAGAGGGGGAGCGCTGCGTTACACTCGCCGCGTCGTTTCCAACGAGAGTCGAGCCCGTGTTCGCGACGACCGACCTTGCCGACGAATTCGGCGATGAGATCCAAGCCTGCCAGAGCATCTTTCGCGACTACGGCGGCATCGCCCGCTTCTCAGGTCCGATCGCGACCATCAAATGTTTCGAAGACAACTCGCTCGTGCGCGAGCGGGTCGCCGAGGCCGGCGCGGGACGCGTGCTCGTCGTCGACGCCGGCGGCTCGATGCGCCGCGCAGTCCTCGGCGATCTGCTCGCGCAAAAAGCAGTCGACAACGGCTGGAGCGGCTTCATCATCTTCGGCTGCATCCGCGATTCGGCGGCGATCGCCCGCATGGCGATCGGCGTAAAAGCGCTCGGTACGCATCCGCTCAAGACCGACAAGCGCGGCGAAGGTCAGCGCGACATCAAATTGCGTTTCGCGGATGCGAGCTTCGCCCCCGGCGATTGGGTCTATGCCGATGAAGACGGCGTGCTCGTCGCTTCGCGCAAGCTCAGATGAGCACGAGTCTCACGCAAGACCGCATCGATCGCCGCGCTCGCAATCGCAATTCATTCGCATCTGCTCTGTAGGACCACGAGCGCTGCGTACCTACGCGCGAACCTGGCTTCTTCCGCTGCTCTGTGAAGTTCTCTTATACGTATTTTCGCAGCGGCGCTCCCGGTTAGAATCGCCGCGCTAGCACATCGCCAGCCACCGAGGTTCATCATGAGCGACTCGCGAATTGATCGTCGTACCTTATTGAAGAATGCACTCGTCGGAATGGCGGCTCTGCCTGCTGCCGGCCTGGTGCGCGAAGCTGCGGCCCAGGGTTCCATGCCCCATCTGGATGAAAAGGACTCCCTCGCGGTTGCAATGGGCTACGTGCACGATGCATCGAAGCTCGATCCGAACAAGGTTCCGCAATACAAGGCGGGCAGCCATTGCGCGAACTGCATGCAGCTGATGGGCAAGGAAGGGGACGAATGGCGTCCTTGCAATATCTTCCCCGGCAAGCTCGTGAACGCGAACGGCTGGTGCAAAGTGTGGGTCCTGAAGCCGGGCGCGAAGGTCTGACCGGACAGCAGCGGATAGCTGATGGCGGATAGCGGATCTTCGCTATCCGCGATCCCCCGGCAATCGTCGGTCCGCTTGCAGTTTCCTATCCGCTATCGCCTTTCTTCTTCGGCACGACATCCTTCGCCCATTCGTATTGTTTCCACGCCGGCTGCGGCGTCACGACGCCCTCCTGCGGCACGTATTTCGAGCGCTCCGCGCGCTGATACTTGTGGATGTAACGCGGGCAATTCGGAAACACCTCACGCACCTCCACCTTCACGACGAGCTGAGCCTCGAGATACGCCGGGGTCACCTCAGTTGGCGCCATCACGCGTGCGCTGCCGTTCACGCGTAAGCGCTTGCCCGCTTCGAAATCGATGAACAACAGCCCGACGTGCGGGTTCACGCTCACATTGCCCAGCGACAAGAACATGCCGTTGCCGTCGTAGGACGGAAACACGAGCGTCGTATCGTCCAGTACGCGCACGAAGCCGGGATCGCCGCCCTTGTACGAACAGTTCGGCCGGCCGTCGCGATCGGCGGTCGCGAGAAAGAACATGTCGCGCTGTTCGATGAACGCGCGATCGTCGGCTGTCATGCGCGTTCGATACGTGACTTGCTCGAGCCGATCGGCGAGCCGCATGGAATCGAATTCGCGCTGCAGTTCGCGATGGCCGTCGTGGTAGAGCTTGGACATGTGAGCTCACCTCGGATGAAGAGCCCTCACCCCGGCCCTCTCCCGCTGCGCGGGAGAGGGAGAGAACGGGAGCCTCAGAATTGGATGCGATCGCCGTAGCCGGTCAGCTCCAGATAGCCTTTGCCGATTTCGCGGCCTGCATCGTCGAAGGCGCGCATCGCGCCTTCCCAATAGATCGTGCCGGTGCTGCCGCGGGCGTCGTTTTCCTGATCGTCCAATAGCGGGCGCAAGTGAAGCGTGCGCGAGCCGACTCGCACGCGCATCTCGACCGGATACTCGATGCCCGTGCGCGGCGAGCGCCAGCGGCGGATTACTCGCCAGTCGACGTCCTGCGGCTCGAATGTCTGCACGCTGCCGTCTGCGGCTCGCACCGTCGCCGCCGCCCAATATTTCTCGCCGTTCCGGCGCCGCATCTGCAGCGCCATGATCGCGGAGCCATCGTCGAGATTCAGGCCGGTCCAATCCCACCCTTCCGCGGCGGTATCGAGAATCGAGGTGAACCACTCGTGATCGAGCCACGCGACGCCTTGAACCGAATACATCTTGTCGCCGATCCAAACCCGCCCGCGCGTTTGCAGCTGCGGCAAGCTGAAGTAGTAGCTAGCCGAGGCAGGGTCCGGCGTCTTCTGGCTGAACCCGCGATCGCCATGCAGCAGCGGCGCCTGTGCCGCATCGAACGACAGCTCGAACCGAAACTCGCGCGTCGCAATGTTCGTCGTCAACGTCGAGCCCGCCGTCCGACGCAGCGACCAATCATCGATATGGACATCGAGCGCTCGCTCTTGCGCTTCGGCGAGGCCGAAACCCGCGCGCGCAACCTTCTCGGCGCGCCGCAGCTTCCCGTGCCCGGGATCGCTGAGCGAAGCGTGCGCGAACAACAACTCCTTCGCGGCAAACCGGGAAGGGTTCTCCTCATCGAAGCCGGGGCGATGCCGAAAGAACGTCACTTGAAATCCCAAGGGCCTGCCGGAGGCGTCTTCGAGCCAACCGGTGAGATACCACCACTCGGTGCGAAACGCCGGATGACTGCCCTCGTCGCGCGGCATTTCGATCGTGTGACCCGGGACCGCACGCGAGTATTCGACGTCGGCACGGGCCGAAGCGACGACGAGCATCGCGACGCAGCACATCAATCCCGCACGAAGCGTGCGCATGCGTTTACCAATCCTCCTTGACCGCGCGCACGACCTCGCCGCCCATGGCGGAGCGGCCGCTGACGACGGCAATCGCTGCGGCAGCGAGGATCAGAATCGCGCTGCACATCGCCAGCGCGAATCCCGGCACGAACACATCCATGCTCCAGTGAAACGATTGTCGATTGACGACATAGATCAGGATCATGCTGACAATGCCGCCCGTACAGAGTCCGACGACGACGCCGAGCGCGCCGAGGACGGCGCCTTCAGCGGCGAGCATCTGCCCAATCTGAGCGCGAGTCACGCCGAGATGGCGCAGCACGCCGAATTCGCTGCGCCGCGCCAGAACTTGTGCGCTGATGCCTGCGCTGATGCCAAACAGACCGATCACGATCGCGACGAGCTCGAGCACATACGTCACCGCGAACGTGCGATCGAACACTTGCAGCGACATGCGCCGCAGCTCGCGCGGAGTTCGCATGTCGTACTGCACGCCGCTGCCGAGCACGGCGCGAATCCGTTGCTGCACGGCTTCGACCGACGCATTCCGCTCCACCCAGAAGCTCACGGCATTGATCGCTGAATCGCCGGTCAGGTCCACGTAGGTCTCGCGATCGAGCAGTACCGCGCCGTTCGGATGCTCGTAGTCGCGCCACACGCCTTGAATCGCGGTGCGCACGCGCGAACCGGCGAGCGGCAAGTCGATCGTCATGTCCGGCTCGAGGGCGAAGCGATCCGCCGCCGCTTCGGAAATCCAGATCGGAATCGCGTTCGTCGGCGCCGCGGATGCGCGCTTCTCGAGCCAGATCTCGTTCTCGATCGATGCGGGATCGATGTCGCGGGCGACGAGCGTTACGGGCGGCGCGTCCGCAGCGAGCGTCACTTGCGAAAAACGCGCGCTCGTCATGCGCTCGATGCCCGGAACGGAGGCCAGCGCATCGAGCTGCTGCGGACTCAGGAATGCCGACTGGCCGATGTTGCCGACGCGCAGATACACATCCGCGGGCAGAATCTTCTGCGTCCATGCGTCGAGCGAGCTGCGAAACGACGTCACCATGATGAGCATCGCAACCATGAGACTGAAGCTCACGACGATCGCGGCCACGCTCAGCGTCGCGTAGCGTCCGCTGCCGCGCAGGTGCGAGATCGCAAGCTCCGCCGCCACGCTCGGCAGCACCGGCAACGGACGCAGCAAGCGCTGCAACAGCGACGGAATCGCAATGATCGTCGCGAGAATGAGCAGCGCAATCGACGCATAGCCGGCGAGCGGCAGCTCCGCGATGGACGGCGCGAAGCTCAACGCACCTGCCGCAAGCGCGATGAGCAGCGCAATCACGCCATGGGCGCGCACGGGCGCGTGAGATGCATCACCGGATTTCAGCGACGTCGCCGTCGCGATGCGCATTGCCTGCAAGGCCGGGTAGGTCGCGCCCGCGACCGCCGCCAACGTTCCGAGTAGAACGAACGATGCGATCTCGATCAACCCCACGTGCAGCTGCGTGGCAGCCGCCCGCACGTACCCGGCGCCCAGATCGGCACCCGTCAATTGCAGCGCGTAGCGCGCGACGATGAAGCCGAGCGCGACACCCGCGCAGGCGCCGACGACGCCGACGAGCATCGACTCGACGATCGTGTGCCGGAATTGCTGTCGGTGCGTGACGCCCAAGGCGTGCAGCAACGCAAGCTCGCGGCGGCGTCGCAGCACCGCGAGTGTTTGCGTCGAATAGACGAGAAAGCCGCCCGTGAACAGGGCCACCAGAGCGAGCGCAGTGAGATTCGCGCGATACGCGCGGGACAGCCGCAACGCATCGTCCGTCGATTGCCCGGGCGTCACGAGCCGCGCATTCGCCGGCAGCATCGCTTCGATTTGCCGGCGCACGCGCTGTGCATCGGCATTCGGCGCCAGCCGGATGTTGATTCGATGCAGCTTGCCGATCGCATCGAATTTCCATTGCGCAGTCGCGATGTCGAGCAGTGCCGCGCGATCCTCCAGCGCGATGCTCGGCAGCACACCGGTAATCTCGAAACGCTCGCGCCGCATGCCGACTTGGAGGTCGAGCACATCGCCGGCCTCGAGTCCCAGATCGCGCGCCGCGCTCGCGCTCAGCACCAGCGCTTGCGCACCGAGCGTCTCGCCCGCGGCACGTCCGATGGTCGGCGCCAGATTCGCGACCGAAGGCGAAAGCTCACGCGAGCGAAAGGGATCGATACCGAGCACCTTTAGCACCGCGCGCCGATCGGCGAGCTTCGCCTCGATCTCGACGACCGGGCTCACCGCCTCGATGCCTTCGATGCGCGCAACCCGCGGATACAGCCCCTCATCGAAGCCCGCGGCATCGCCCTCGATCGCGAGATCCGCCAATCCATAGAGGCTGCGCGCGGCGCGCGAGATCTCGTCGGCCGCCGTGCGATTGATGAGGAAGACGGCGAACCCGAGCGCAACACCGAGCGCAATGACGCACATCGACAGCACCGTGCGCCCTGGCGAGCGCAGCATCGGCCCGAAGACCGCCGCGCGCCACACAGCGAGCTGCGCGCGCATCAGCGCTCCGGCGCAGACTCGATGCCGCGCGAGGTCAGCCTCAGAATGCGCTGAGTCGTGGCCGCCGCCACTTCCGAGTGCGTCACGAGAATGCACGCCGCGCGATCGCGCTCGAGCTGGGCCGCGAGCAGCGCGAGCACATGCTGCGCCGAGTCCGCGTCCAAGTTGCCCGTAGGCTCATCCGCCAGCACGAGCGCGGGCCGATGCACGAGCGCTCGCGCGATGGCGACCCGCTGCATCTCGCCGCCCGACAGCTCGCGCGGATAGGCGTCGCGCCGCTCGGCCAGCCCGACCGCATTCAAGAGCTCATCGACACGCTCGCGCGCCTCTGCACCGCCATGGCCGTTCAGCGCGAGCGGCAGCGCGACGTTCCGTTCGATCGTAAGATGCGGCAGAAGATGAAATGCCTGAAAGACGAATCCGAGCCGCGCCCGACGCAATCGCGTGCGCGCCTCATCATCGAGCGCGGCGAGATCGCGGCCTTCGATCAGCACCCGGCCCGCATCGGGGACGTCGAGGCCGGCGATCAGATTCAGCAACGTCGATTTGCCGACGCCCGACTCGCCCATGATCGCGACGTACTGCCCGGCGCCGAGCTCGAGCGAAATGTCCTTGAATACGCAGCGCGAGCCGAAGGTCTTCGTGACGCGATCGACGTGCAGCATTCTCCGGCGCGCTTAGAACGCGAAGCTCACGCCCAGCGACCCCGTGTATTGAATGAAGGTGTCGGATTTGGGCTTGATCACGCAGCCGCTGGTATTGGCCGGATCGGAGACGCAGAAGATCTTGGAGTCGTTCTGAAGCAGCGTGATGAACGCGCGCACGTCGAAGCGAATTCCGAAATGATCCGTGATCGGAAAGCGCGCGCCCCCGCCGACGCTCAACGCCGCCTTCGTCTCGTCATCCAACCCGGGCAGATCCGGCTTGAACCACGCGGCGCCGATCGTTGCGCCGAAGTACGGAATGACGTGCTCGGCCTGCGGGTAGGCGACCGTGCCGCCGATCTGCAGGTAGTGCACGTCGAGGTCCATCGCGACCTTCTCGACGGCGGTGCTCTGTCTTGCGTACAGGAGCTCGTACTGACGCTCGGGTACGTCGGCTCGCATGTTCAGGAAAATGCCGTAGCTCGTGTCGCTCTCGACGTCGAGCCCGGTGCCGGTCGCGGGATCTTCGAAGCCGCCGCCGGTCATCCAGCCGAAAAAGGGCGTGATCTCGAAATCGTTCGGCTCGTCGGCGCTTTGCGCCTGCGCCGCAGGCATCAGCCATCCGCAGCACGCAATGAGAGCCGCAATCCCGCTCGCGCCCGCCCGCTTGCGAACTCGGCAACCGGTCTGGGCATTTCCCATCACCAACGATCGATTACGCATGCAAAACTCCTTCAAGCTCCGCGCCGCGAGTCGCGATTCGTCGACAGGTCCCGCGCGAGCGTGGGCGCGTAAGTTAGCACGATGAAAGCATCCGCACTCCTCGTCCTCGCGCTGTTCGCCGTGCTCACGTTCGGGCTGTTCGCCTATATGAACCGTCCGATCGAGGAGCCGAGCTGGCCCGCGGGCGGCGTCCAGGGCATGGCGTTCTCCCCGTTCCGCGCCGGCCAGGACCCGCTCGACCGTACGCTGCCTACGCGCGAGCAGATCGATGCCGACCTGCGCCTGCTTGCGGATGCCGGCGTGCGCGCCGTGCGCTCTTACTCCGCGCTCGACAGCCTCGCGCTCATTCCCGAGCTGGCCGCGCGCCATAAGATGCTCGTCAGCGTCGGCGCCTGGCTGGATCGCGCGCGTGCGACGAATCAGCTGGAGATCGAGGCTGCCATCGCGCTGGCGCAGCGACACTCGAATGTCATTCGCGTGTTCATCGGCAACGAGACGATCTTGCGCGGCGACCTCACCGTCGCGGAGCTCGGCGTCGAGCTCGATCGCGTACGCGCAGCGGTCGATCAACCGGTGAGCACGGCGGAGCCGTGGCATGTCTGGGTCGACCATCCAGAGCTTGCGAATCACGTCGACTTCATCGGCGTGCATTTGCTGCCGTACTGGGAAGGGATTGCGGTCGACAAGGCGATCGATTTTCTCGACTCGCGCGTCGAAATTCTGAAGCAAACGTTTCCCGACAAGCCAATCGTCATCGCGGAAGCCGGCTGGCCTTCCCAAGGCCGCACGCGCGGCGCGGCGGACGCATCGGCGAGCAATCAGGCGCTGTTCCTGCGCCGCTTTCTCGAGCGCGCTGAGGAACGCGGTTACGTGTATTACTTGATGGAGGCGTTCGATCAGCCATGGAAGGCGCGCTATGAAGGCTCGGTCGGCGCGTACTGGGGCATCTACGACGTCGAGCGCAGACCGAAGTTCGAATTCGTCGCGCCGATCGTGCGCGTGCCGGCGTGGCAGACGCTCGCGGGCATCTCGGTCGCGATCGCGGCGGTGCTGCTCGGCATGTTCTATATGAACAGCAGCACGCTAGGCACGCGCGGACGCAGCCTGCTCGCGATCGTGGTCTATGCCGTTTCGGCGGCGGTCGTGTGGATCATCTACGACTACTCGCAGCGCTATCTCACGTTCACGAGCGTGCTCGTCGGCACGGTGATGATTCTCGGCACGCTCGGCGTCATCGCCGTGCTGCTCGCGGAAGCGCACGAGTGGGCGGAAGCGCATTGGTTCACCTCGCGGCGGCGGCATTTCGAAACCGGTCCACGGCATGGCGTGGAGCCGAAGGTTTCCATTCATGTGCCCGCGTACAACGAGCCGCCCGAGATGCTCATCGCAACGCTCGACGCGCTCGCGCGCCTGAGCTACGACAACTTCGAAGTGATCGTCATCGACAACAACACGCCGGATGAAAGGACCTGGCGGCCGGTCGAGGCGCATTGCGCCCGGCTCGGACCGCGGTTCAAGTTCCTGCATGTCGCGCCGCTCGCGGGCTACAAGGCCGGCGCGCTGAACTTCGCGCTGAAGCACACGGCGGCGGATGCGAAGATCGTCGCGATCATCGACAGCGACTATCAAGTGGAGCCCGCGTGGCTGGCCGATCTCATGCCGGCCTTCGACGACGAGCGCGTCGCGATCGTGCAGGCGCCGCAGGACTATCGGGACGATACGCAGGATGCGTTCAAGGCGATGTGCTACGCCGAATATCGCGGCTTCTTTCAGATCGGCATGATCACTCGCAACGAGCGCAACGCGATCATTCAGCACGGCACGATGACGCTCGTGCGCCGCGCTGCGCTCGAACGCGTCGGCGGCTGGGCGGAATGGAGCATCACGGAAGACGCCGAGCTCGGCCTCAGGATGTTCGAGCACGGCTTCGAGGCGCATTACATTCCGCGCAGCTACGGCAAGGGCCTCATCCCGAACAGCTTCATCGATTACAAGCGGCAGCGCTTTCGCTGGGCGTACGGCGCGATGCAGATCCTCCGAGAGCACTCGCGGGCGCTTCTATTGCCGCGCGACGGGCGCCTGACGCGCGGCCAGCGCTATCACTTCATCGCAGGATGGCTGCCGTGGCTCGCGGACGGGCTCAGCCTCATCTTCAATCTCGCTGCGCTCGCCTGGTCGATCGCGATGATCGTCGCGCCGCACCGAGTCGATCCGCCGCTCATCATGTTTTCCGTCGTGCCGCTCACGCTGTTCACGTTCAAGCTCGTGAAGCTCGCGCATCTGTACATCACGCGGATCGGCGCGAACGTGCGGCAAACGCTCGCGGCGGCGATCGCCGGATTGGCACTGTCGCATACGATCGGCGTCGCGGTATTGAAGAGCGCGTTCACGCGCGATGAGCCGTTTCATCGCACGCCGAAAGACGCCGCGCACAGCGCATCGTCCCGCGTGATTGCCGCCGCGCGCTCGGAGACGATCTTCCTCGCGCTGCTGCTCGCGTGCGCGTACCTGATCACGCATCAAGTGCGGCTCACTCCCGATCTCGTGCTGGGACTGCCGGAGGAGCTGAAGGGGCCTGACGTTTCGATCTGGATCACGGTGCTGTTGATCCAAGGAATTCCGTACGCCGCGTCGCTGATCGTCTCGATCGTGAGCGCGATCCGTCCGTCCGCGCGCTGGCTGGGACGGCCGACGCATTCGCTCGACGGCGGCGTCGCGAAAGCGAGCGAGCCCGGCGCCTGAGCGCTGTTCGCCGCGAAGGCTGCCTTCGCACGACGCGTCGTCTGTCTTTGCCGCAATTGCCGGGCACGCAGCGCATGCCGAGAATCCCGCGCCATGGCGGATCCCTATGTCGTGCTGCTCTCGCGAATCCAGTTTGGATTCGTCATGAGCTTTCACATCATCTTTCCGGCCTTCACGATCGGGCTTGCGAGCTGGCTCGCCTTTCTCGCCGGCGCGTATCTGCGCACGAAGCGCACGCTGTGGCGCGAGCTCTACTTGTTCTGGCTCAAGATCTTCGCGGTGTCGTTCGCGCTCGGCGTCGTGTCCGGCATCGTCATGAGTTTTCAGTTCGGCACGAACTGGGCAGCGCTCTCCGAGCGCGCCGGCAACATTCTCGGACCGCTCCTCTCGTACGAGGTGCTCACCGCATTCTTTCTCGAGGCGACGTTTCTGGGCGTGATGCTGTTCGGCTGGCGGCGCGTCTCGCCGCAGCTGCATTTCTTCGCGACGTGCATGGTCGCGCTCGGCACGCTCGTCTCGACGTTCTGGATCATCTCCGCGAACAGCTGGATGCAGACGCCAGCGGGCTATGAGATTCGCGACGGCGTGTTTCATGCCGCGAGCTGGTGGCAAGTCATCTTCAATCCCTCGTTTCCGGTGCGCCTTGCGCACATGGTGCTGGCGGCATTCATCACGACCTGCTTCGTCGTCGGGGGCGTGAGCGCGATTTATCTCTTGCGCGGACGGCATCGCGAAGGCGCAACGCTCATGCTGAAGCTCGCGACGGCATTCGCGGCGATCACGGTGCCGCTGCAGATCGTCGTCGGCGATTTGCACGGGCTCGTCGTGCGCGATCATCAACCGGTGAAGCTCGCGGCGATCGAAGGCCACTGGGAGACGCAGCGTGGCGCACCGCTGTACCTGTTCGCGATTCCCGATGAGGCCAGCGAATCGAATCGCCATGAGATCGGCATCCCGAAGCTGGGCAGCCTGATTCTCACGCACGAACTGGACGGCGAGATCCGCGGCCTCAAGGAAGTGCCCGCGGATCAGCGTCCGCCCGTCGCGCCGGTGTTCTTCGCCTTTCGCGTGATGGTTGGCATCGGCGTATTGATGCTCGCGACCGCAATCTGGTCGCTGCTGCGCTGGCGCGGGCACGCGCTCGCCGAATCGAGGGCATTGTTGCGGCTGTGGGCTTGCATGTCGCCCGCCGGATTCATCGCGGTGCTCGCGGGCTGGTACACGACCGAGATCGGCCGCCAGCCGTATGTGATCTATGGCCTCATGCGGACGAGCGAAGCGGCGACGCCCGTCGGCGCGGGCAGCGTCCTCACTTCGCTCGCCGCGTTCGGCACGATCTATCTCTTCGTCTTCATCGCCGGCTCTTATTACTTGCTCAAGCTTCTGCGCCAAGGCCC
>Ga0164243_10009469_pt1 | contig 14173 bp, 11 predicted proteins | sample OricompcompostOP_FD_108781 | JGI IMG/M metagenome (GOLD analysis project Ga0164243, IMG submission 108781) | Organic Plus compost microbial communities from Emeryville, California, USA - Original compost - Organic plus compost (OP) | ecosystem: Engineered > Solid waste > Mixed feedstock >... | reverse complement strand
GGAACACGGCGTCGGGCGCGGGCGCGTGGTCGAAGGCGGGGAACACGTGCAGCAGCGACTCCGGCGCGATCCCGGTGCCGATCACCGACTCCAGGCTCGCCAGCGCGCGGTCGCCCTCGCCCAGGCGCGCCCACAGCGCCGCGGCCCACACGCGCGACCACCCGCCGAAGCCGACCGACTCGTACTCCACGTGGCAGACCTGATCGGCGAGCGTCCGCGCGGCGGCCTCGACGACCTCGGGCCGCTCGCCCCATTCCCCGTCGCCGGGATAGAGGGAGTAGAGCGCGGAGAGGTGCCGATGCCCCAGCTCCAGCGGCGCGAGAGGCTCCTGCCACTCCGCGATCCGCCCGTCGACGACCTCGACCGGGGCCAGCCGGTCGCGCTGCGCCCGCCAGTGGGCGGCCTCGGGACCGTCGTGCTCGCCCCGCTGCGCGGCCAGGTCGAGCAGCGCGTCGTAGACGGCGCGGGCAAGGGAGAGGTCGATCGTCGAGGCGGTCCCGATCCAGCCGTGCCTGCGGTGGTCGGGGTCGACGGCGCGGCGGCGCGGCCGCTCGACCCCGGGGAGCAGGTAGGCGTTCTCGGGGGTGGAGGACGGAGACGGACGCAGCCGCCCGTCCGGGCCAGAGACCAGCCAGGCGTCCAGCAGGTCGGCGCATCCGCGGAGGAGCGCGAACAGCGCGTCCCGATCGGCGCGCAGCGGATACCGGGAGGCCAGCTGATAGGCCTGCACCGTGAGCCACAGGCCCGCGGCGGGGAAGAGCCCGACCTCGAACATCGTCGTCGGGGCCGTGTTGAACCAGATGTCGGTGTTGTGGTGCACCACCCAGGCCGAGCCGCCGGCGCCGTAGAGGAGCCGCGCGGTCCGCCGGCCCGCCTGCGCGAGCCGCCCGAGGAGCCCCGTCAGGCCGTCGAGCGCCTCGGGGACGTTCAGCGGGCCGGCGGCCCAGAGGCTCATCTGGAGGTTGATGTTGGTCGTCCAGTTGCTCGACCACGCCGGCTCCGTGTCCTCGTTCCACACGCCCTGGAGAGTGGGCGGGAACCGGCCGCCCACGGTGCTGGCGATGAGGAGGTACCGGCCGTGGTCGGCGACGAGACGGACGAGGTCGTCGTCCACGCCTCCTGCGCGCAGGCCGTGCACGCGCAGGTCGGTGGGCTCGGCCCTCAGGACCGCGTCGACGACGCGTCCCTTCGGTCGGAGCGCGATCGAGGAGCGGTCGAAGACGGAACGGTGCTCCTCCGCGGCGCGCTCGGCGAGGGCCTCGGGCGGGAGGGCGCGCATCTCCTGAAGCCGCCGCGAGACGGTCTCCACCGGGTCCGCGCCGTCGAAGTCGGTCGCGACGGCGATGCCGATGGCCCACTCCGCTCCCGAGACGGCCACGGCGCGGTCGATCCCCTCGGCCTCGCCGCGGAGCACGGCGACGCCGACCGCGAACCGGAGCCGCCGGCCGTCGAAGGCCTCGAGGCGGTAGCTGTCGGCGACCGACGGGCGACTGCGGGGCACCTCGCGCCACCGGCCGGCGGCGATCCAGCCGCCCGCCCCGACGTCCACCCGGTCGAGGAACGGGGACTCGAAGCCGATCACCGTGCGCTCGGGCAGCGCCGACCGCTGGCGCACGACGAAGCCCGACGGCGTCCGGGTCGCGAGCGCCACGCGCGTCGCGGAGGCGCCGGCGGCCGTCGTCCACCCGAAGGTCGCGGTGCCGGTCCGCAGGTCCAGCTCCCGCGCCGATCCGCCCGCCGCGGCGTCCGCGCGAAGCCGCACGTTCCCCAGGGGCTGGAACGCCGCGCCCCGTTCGGGTGTGCCCAGCAGAAGCGAGGCCGCCTCCTGCGCGCCGAGCACGTCCCCCTCGCCCAGCCGTTCGCGGACCGTCGCCAGGGCGCCCTCGGCGTCGGTGAAGTCCCGCGCCACGGGGCCGGGAGACCAGAAGGTCTCGTCGTTGAGCGCGACCACCTGGTCCCAGGGATCCCCGTGGATCATCGCTCCGGCCGCACCGTTCCCCAGCGGGATCCCGGCGAGCCAGGACGCTCCGGCCCGCTCGAACCGCAGTACCGTAGGGTTAAGTGTCGTATCCATTGCGCCTTTGCCTTGAAGTTGGTGGCCTCACACTACCTCAAGAATCATACTTATCAACAGCGGTACCGTCGAGCAGCCCCGCCGCCGAGGCACCGCAGGAAGGAGAGGGCCGGATGGCCAACGAGAGCGGGTACCGGCCGGGCTACGAGATCGCCGCGGAACGCATCCTGGAGATGATCATCGAGCAGGAGCTGCGCGTCGGCGACCGCCTCCCGACCGAGATGGAGATCGCCGCGCACTTCGGGCTGAGCAGAAGCGTCACGCGGGAGGCGATCAAGATGCTCGTCGCGATGGGCAGGATCTCGGCGCAGCGCGGGCGTGGCCTCTTCGTGGGCGCCGGCACGCCCAGCCATCAGCAGAGCCTCCTCGCCGGCCACCAGTTCGTCCCCGGCCGCATGGAGCACGTCGACCAGCTGCTCCGCTTCCGCTCCGTCCAAGAGGAGTTCGCCGCCCGGGAGGCGGCGGAGAAGGCCACTCCCCCCGACCTCAAGGTCCTCGAGCAGGCCCTCGCCGACGGGAAGGAGGCCGCCCTCGCCGGAGACATCAAGGCGTGGGACGACTCGGACAGCCGGTTCCACCTGGGCATCGCCAAGGCGAGCGGGAACCTGTTCATCCTCTCGGCGCTGGAGACCGTGCGCCAGCTGCAGGGACAGGTCGTCGTCCTGGCGCTGCACGGGGGCACGGGCGGCAGCCTGGACCAGGCACAGCGGGACCACGAGGAGATCCTCGCGGCGATCAAGAGCGGCGACCCCGAGCTCGCCGCGACGCGCGCGAACGCGCATCTGCGGCACACGATCGACGGCTACCGCGGCGAGATCGAGCACCTCCTCGCCACCGCGCGGGCCTGAAAGAATCCTACTCATTCCGGCCGGGGGCGTGTTAGAGTACTGCTCATTCCGGAGTCACCCTGCTCCGGGAGCCCATTGCACGGACAGAGAGGTCGCATGCACATGTCCCCCAGCACCCCCCGAAAGCTGGGCGCCCACATCGCGGGAGCGGTTCTCGCGGGCGCACTGGTGATCACCGCGCTCACCGGATGTTCTTCCCCCTCGTCGCCCGACGCGAGCGGCGCGTCGAAGGAGCTCCTCGTCTGGGTGGACGCGACGCGTCAGCCCGCCGCCGAGGCCTACGCGAAGAGCAACCCCGACGAGAAGATCACCATCGTCACGGTCGACGGCTCGAAGCTCGAGTCCAAGCTGTCGCTCGCCGCCCGCGACGCGCGGAACGCTCCGGACGTCGTCTTCACCCCGAACGGACAGGCGATCGAGTTCGCCACCAAGTTCGGCTTCTCGGCCGACCTCACCGACAAGGTCTCCGCGTCGGTCAAGGAGGGCTTCGGCGCGACGCTGTCCGCCTGCACGCAGGACGGGAAGCTCTACTGCCTGCCGCAGGACGTGTCGACGCAGATGCTCTGGTACAACCAGAAGCTCTTCGCCCAGTTCGGATACGAGGTCCCGACCACGTGGAGCGACTACGCGGCCCTCGCCGCTCGCGTCGCCACCGAGCACCCCGGCTACGTGGCGGGATCGTGCGGAGACGGGTTCTGCCCGAACGTCTACTACCGCGGCTCGGACTGCGTGGGCTACGACCTGGACGGCAAGGACGTCTCGATCACCCTCGCGACGGACAAGAACTGCACCCGCGTCACCGAGATGCTCACCCCGCTGGTCGCCGGCAAGTCGGTGGCCACGCTGAGCCCCTTCGACCCCGACATGGCCACGCTCGGCGCCGAGAGCAAGGTGCTCATGCTCCCCGGGTTCGTCTGGTACGGCTCGGTCCTCTTCAAGGACACCTTCAAGAACCAGAACGGCGAGATCGCGGCGGCGCCGCTGCCCACCTGGCCCGACGGCAAGAAGGGCACCGGAGCGGCGGTCGGCGGCCAGTGGGTCGTCAACGCCAAGACGGCCCGCGCCGACGCCGCGGTGAAGCTCATCGAGTGGATGACCACCGACGACGCCACGCTGGCGCAGGCCGCCACGTTCCCGGCCTACGAGCCGGCGGCCGCGAGCTGGGTGAAGGCCGTGGTGGCGAGCGGCTTCTACGCGTCGGACCCGACCGACACGTTCCTCTCCGCCCGCTCCGACGTGTCGGGAGACCTGTACGCCCCGGCGTTCAACATCCTCGACCCGTTCACGAACGCCGTCGCGCCGAAGCTGAAGGAGGGCGCGAGCCTCGACTCCCTCGTCTCGGCCTGGCAGCCAGCCGTGCAGCAGGCGGCGACCGACGCCGGGTACACGGCGACGATCGCCAAGTAGGCCGGAACCCCGACCGTGGGGCCACCCTCTCCGGGTGGCCCCACAAGGAGCATCGATGACGACACTGCGCCCCGCGGTCCTCTCCCCCCGGACCGCCCGTCCCGTCCGCCCCCTCCGTCCCCGCGGTCCTCGCAGGCGAAAGGGAAGCGGCCTCGCCTGGGGCCTGCTGTCGCCCTACCTCGTGCTTCTCCTGGCGTTCGCGATCGTGCCCACCCTCAGCGCGCTGTGGGCGAGCCTCGGCGGCGGCTCGGACCTGGGCCTGGCGACCATGGCGCGCGCGTTCGGCAACATCAGCTTCCTGCCGGCACTGGTCAACGTCGCCAGCTTCATCGTCGTCTTCCTCCCCGCGCTCCTCGTGATCGCGACCGCCGTGGCGCTCCTCCTCCACGCCAGGGCCGGGCGCGCGGTCACCGTCTTCAAGCTCGTGTACTACCTGCCCGGGGTCGTGGTGGGCGCGCCGCTCGTGCTGCTCTGGCTGTTCATGCTCGCCCCGCAGCTGAGCCCGTTCCAGGGCCTGCTCAACGCGTTCGGCTTCGAGACGGCGTCGCAGGTGTTCACCTCCGCGAACATGCCGTTCATCTTCGCCGTCATGGCGATCTACTCGAGCGTCGGCGGATGGATCGTCGTCCTCTGCAGCTCCCTCGACGCGATCGACACCGAGGTCCTCGAGGCGGCGCGCATCGACGGCGCGGGAGCCTGGCAGACCGCCTGGCACATCAAGCTCCCGCTCGTCTCCCGCTACATCGCGTTCATCGGGATCCTGAGCTTCGCCGGGGCGACCCAGCTCGTCGCCGAGCCCACCCTCGTCGGCACGGCGCTGCCCGGCACGGTCAGCTCCACCTGGTCGCTGAACCAGCTCACGTTCGCGTACGCGTTCGCCCAGAACGACGCGGCGGCGGCCAGCGTCTACGCGGTCTTCCTCGTCGCGGTGGGCGTGGCGGCGGCCCTGTTCCTCATCTATGGTCTGCGCAGCTACGCCGAGACGGAGGAGAAGTGATGGTCGCCGTCGCCCAGGGTTCCCCCCGGCCCCGGACCGCGCGCCGGGCGCTCGCCCGGCGCGGGCGCCCCGTCGCCGTCGGCGGCTGGTCCCGGCTCCTGGTCCTGACCCTCATCGCGGTGCTCTTCGTCGTTCCGCTCCTGTGGCTGCTGCTCGCGCCGTCCAAGACGGAGACCCAGCTGACGGACCTGCCCCCGCTGGCGTTCGGCTCGTTCGAGAACTTCGCGGCCGCCTGGAACAACCTGATGTCGTTCAACGACGCCCAGGTCCTCGTCTGGCTCGCGAACTCGGTCGGGTACGCCGTGGGCGGGGTCGTCCTGGCGGTCGTCGCAGCCATCCCCGCCGGCTACGCCCTGGCGGTCTACCGCTTCCGCGGCCGCCGGCTCGTGCTGGTGCTGACGCTGGTCGGGATGATCCTGCCCACCGCGGCGACGGTCGTACCCATCTATCAGGAGCTGGCCCTCGTGGGGCTGACGAACACCGTCTGGGCGGTGATCCTGCCCTCGGCGTTCTTCCCCTTCGGGGTCTATCTCGCCTACCTGCACTTCCAGACCGCGCTGCCGGCCGAGCTCATCGAGGCCGCGCGGATGGACGGGGCCGGCGACCTCCGGATCTTCCTGTCCCTGGGGGTCCCGCTCGCCCGTCCGGCGATCGCGCTGGTCGCCTTCTTCGCCTTCGTCGCGAACTGGAACAACTACTTCCTCCCGTACGTGATGCTCGTGGACGACGGCCTCTACCCGTTGCAGCTGGGGATCTCGGCCCTGCTGGACTCCGCGCCGGTGATCAACTCGTCGAACCAGAGCAACCTGCCCATCCACAAGCCGGAGGCCGCGCTCGCGGCGCTCCTCTCGATCGTCCCGATCGCGATCTTCTTCGCCTCCTTCCAGCGGACGATCGGGGCCGGGATGCTGAGCGGCGCCGTGAAGGGATGACCGAGGCGGCGTGACGGTGGCAGGGTGGCGTGAGTAGGATTAACCGGCTCGCGTCGTCGGTCGCAATCCGGGACCTTCCGGACGGCAGATCCGCCCGAATGCACGCAAATACAGGAGTGCTTGGACGGTGCCCCTGTCCCTCCCGCGTCGAGCGCGCCTGTCGCTGTGAACAGATAAAACAGGTTAATACTAGCCAAAAGACCTATGAGTGTGCTTCACTACTCACGTCGTGATCCTCAAGGGCGAGACGAACGACTCTCCCGCACGACGGTCCGGACGATTCGCCGGCGTTGCCGCGGGCGAGCCCCGGGTTCCCGATCTCGAGACTCGATGCGGAGAAGAGATGGAAACGATGCGGAAGACCCCCCTCCCCCGCGGAGGACGACACGTCGCGGGACTCGCGACGATCGCCGTCGCCGCGCTCGCGACCGCGCTGCTGACCGCGTCCCCCGCGGCCGCAGCGGTGCAGGCCACGATCTACGTCGCACCGACCGGATCCGACACTGGAGCGGGCACCATCGGCGACCCGCTCGCGACGCTCGCGGGCGCGAAGGCGGCGGTGGCGGCCATCAACTCCTCGATGACCGGCGACATCGACGTCGTGTTCCGCGGCGGCACCTACCCCGTCACCTCCGCCGTCGCCTTCGGCGCGAGCGACTCCGGCACCAACGGCCACACGGTGAACTACCGGGCCTACTCCGGCGAGACCCCGGTCTTCGACGGCGGCGACCACATCCCCGGCAGCGCCTGGTCGCCCTACAGCGGCAACATCTGGGTGGCCGACTACAGCCGCTCCGCCAAGCTCCGCACCCTCTACGTCAACGGCGAGCGCGCCACGCTCGCGCGGTCCTCGGGCATCCAGGCCGCGGTGGGCGGCTTCGGGTCGCACGCGATCACGGCCAACGGCACCTGGGCGCTCGACAGCGGATCCACCTACGCGGGCGTGACCCTCAACGCGAGCGGACTCCCCGGGAGCTACGCCCGCGCGGGCGACATGGAGATCGTCAACCAGTCCGGGTTCTCGTTCCACGTGGTGGGAGTCGACGCCATCGCCGCCTCGGGCGGCACCCAGAATGTCACCCTGCAGCAGCCCATGGGATCCATCGCCCTCACGACGCCGGTGCCGTGGGGCTCGGCGTTCCTCAACACGGCGGACCTGAGCCAGAACCACTTCTACCTGCAGAACGCGTTCGAGCTCCTCGACCAGCCGGGCGAGTTCTACTTCGACCGGACCGCCGGAAAGCTGTACTACCACAAGCCCGCGGGCGTCACCCTGTCGACCGCCGACGTCGTGGCCCCGCGCGCCGAGCAGATCGTGACGATCGCGGGGACCTCCACCGCCGACCGCGCTCACGACATCTCGTTCTCCGGCCTCACCTTCACGAACACCCACTGGTCGCTCCTGGACGTGCAGGGGAGCGTCGGGGCGACCACCGTGCAGTCCAACGCGCTGTACTCGCGGTTCTGGTCGTCCGGCGACTGGCACACCGCCCAGGCCGGCGGCACGAGCGGGTACGCCAACACGACCCTGATGCCTTCGGCGGTACAGGTCGCCAACGCGCAGCGCATCGCGTTCCACGGCAACACGTTCGCCCACCTGGGCTCGGGCGGCGTCACCTACGGGAACGACGTCGTGGACTCCTCGATCACCGGGTCGGTCTTCCGCGACATCAGCGGCGCCGCGATCACGGTCGGCGACCCGCGCAACACCTACGTCGGCGACGGCGACATGCCGGCCGGGGTCGAGGGCGTGCCGACCGACGTCCTCATCAAGAACAACTCGATCGATCGCGTCGCGGCGGAGTTCCTCCAGACCGTCCCGATCACCGCGTACTACGCCACCGGCCTCACGATCGACCACAACGAGGTGACCAACGCCCCGTACACGGGCATCACCATGGGCTGGGGCTTCAACTCCTTCTATGCGAACGCCGCCCCGGCCAGCCGCAGCACGTCGTCCAGCAGCAACACGATCAGCAACAACATCGTCGCCGGCACCATGACGAAGCTCCACGACGGCGGCGCGATCTACACGGTCGGGGCGCAGCCGAGCTCGACGATCCTGAACAACCTGATCGAGAACACCGGCGGCGCCTCCTACGGCAACCCGATCTACACCGACCAGTCCTCGTCCGGCTTCACGATCGCCGGCAACGTGATCGACAAGTACAACGGGACCTGGTGGTTCGTGTGGGGCGCCTACGCGTACGTCTCGGGGATCACCGTCGACGCGAACACGGTGAACACCGCGGGCCTGACCGAGGCGGCCCTGCTCTCGGCCGGCCTGACCGCCACCACGAGCACCCTGACCAACAGCTACACCGGCTGGACGAGCAGGGCGCAGTCCACCGTCCAGACCGCGGGGATCGAGCCCGCCTTCCGCTCCCTGCGGGCGGCGAACAGCGGGATCTTCACGAGGGGCACCGTGGAGGGAGAGTCCGGGGTGCGGGGCGGGCGGGCGATCGTCAGCCCCGACCCCGCCGCCTCGGGCGGTCAGGTCGTCGCTCAGCTCGACCTGGTGGGCGACAACGTCTCGTACCCGAACGTCGGCTGGGCCGACACCGTGACCGTCCGCTACGCGGCGCCCCACAACGGGACCATCGGGGTCTACGTCAACGGCGTCAGGAAGGCCTCGCTGAGCTTCGGCTCCACCGGCGCCTGGTTCGGCAGCTACGGCACCGCGTCGGTGAAGGTGCCCGTCAACGGCGGCGACGTCGTGATGCTGAAGAACGACGCCGGCGACAAGGGGCTGAACCTCGACACGATCACGTTCACCGCCACGGCGACGCCGAACGTCGAGCCCGAGACGGCCGGCACGTTCGTCGGACGCGGATACGCCTGCACGGTCGGTCCGGTCATGTTCAACGGGGCCGGCGTCTGCCAGCTCGACCTCGTGGGCGACGGCGTCTCGGTGACGAGCCCGATCGCGGCCGGCTCCCTCTCGCTGCGGTACGCCTCTCCCCACGCCGGAGCGCTGTCGGTGTACGTCAACGGCACGAAGGTCGGACGCGTCTTCTTCGCGAGCACCGGCGGATGGTTCAGCGGCTGGGCGCGCGTCTCCTTCGGCACCCCGATCCCGAGCGGGGCGACGGTCCTGCTCAAGAACGACCCGGGCGACGCCGGGCTCAACCTCGACAGCATCCGCTTCACGCCGTGACGATGACGATCCCCTCCCTCCCCCACGTCCTCCCCGGCGCCCGTGCCGGGGAGGACGTCCCCCTGGCCACGCTCGCCGAGGCGACGAGGGGCGCCCTTTCGACCGAGATCTCGCTCCTCGGCCTGCGGATCCGCCGTCTTCCGCAGTGGACGGCGGCGCAGTACGGGGACGACCGGTTCCTCGACGTGGTGTCGCGGCACGGGTCGGGGGTGCGGCTGGAGTTCGAGACGACCGCGGCGTGGATCGAGCTGGACGGCCGGTGGGACGTGCTGCGCATTCAGGGCGCCGTGCTGCCGCCTCCGGTCGTCGTCGTCGAGGTCGCGGGCGCCCCGCCCGTCGCCCAGCCGCTCCCGGCCGGGTTCGGCGTCGACCTCCTCGACGCCCGGGGCGAGGTCACGCACGAGCCCGGCGCAGAGACCCGGATGCGGCTCGACCTGCCCGGGGCGCCGCAGGCGCGTGCGGTGACGGTGTGGCTGCCGCCGGCCGCGCGGACGACGATCGCCCACGCCCGGTCCGACGCCCCGCTCGCCCCCCGCGCGGAGGCGAAGAGACGCTGGGTCCACTACGGCAGCTCGATCAGCCAGTGCCTCGACGCGGACGACCCGCGGGACGTGTGGCCGGTCGCGGTCGCCCGGCGGCTCGGACTGGATCTGGTCAACCTCGGCCTGGCCGGCGAGGCGCACCTCGACCCGTTCGTCGCCCGCGCGATCCGCGACGCGGCGCCCGACGTGATCACCCTCAAGGTCGGCGTCAACATCGTCGGCGGCGCCACCATGAAGGCCCGGACCCTGCGCGCGGCGATGCACGGCTTCCTCGACACCCTCCGCGAGGGCCTCCCGACCACGCCCGTCACGGTGATCTCGCCCGTCTTCTGTCCCGACCTGGAGGCCGTCCCCTCTGCGCCGGACTCGCGCGTGGAGGCGACGCCCGCCTGCGACGAGGCGATCCCGGCCCGCGACGACCGGCTCACGATGCCGGCCGCCCGCGCGATCCTGCGCGAGGTCGTCGCCGTCCGTTCGTCCGACGACGGGCATCTCGCGTACCTCGACGGCACCCTGCTGCTCGACGCCGCCGACGCCGACCTCTTCCCGGACCGCATCCATCCCAGCCCCGCCGGCTACCGGAGGATGGCAGAGCGGTTCCTCCACGCCAACCACCTGCCCGGCTTCGTCGTCCCCCCGCGTCCGATGCCCCGGCCTCTCGCCCGCGTCGGCTGATCCCCCGTCAGCGCCGACCGGAGCACTTCGGTGGTAGGGAGCGAAGGCCCCGCGATCCCCTGTCCCAGGATCGCGGGGCCTTCGTGATGCGGCGGCGGTGACGCCCATACCGGGCAAGCCATGCTCCTTCCGGCGCCGAGCCGTCACGCATGTCCCCCAGCGACAGGTCCCGCATTCCGGTCCGTCCCTACGGGCCTTCCGGAGGGTCTAGAGTCGGTGCATGTTCAATCCGATCGGCGGGTTCAGCGGGTTCTCCGTGCGCAGTGCGACCGCCACACGGGAGTTCTACGGGGACGTTCTGGGACTGAAGGTGCGCAAGCATGGCTACGGCACGTTCGTGACCCTGCCCGGAGGGAACGAGGTGTTCTTCTACCCGAAGGGAAGAAGAACACGCCGGCGACGTTCACGATCCTGAACCTGGTCGTCGAGAACATCGACGACGCCGTCGACGCGCTGCGCGAGCGCGGGGTGGTGTTCGAGCACTATCCGCACACGGACGAGAAGGGCATCCAGCGAGGCCTGACCACCGGTCGTGGTCCCGATCAGGCCTGGTTCACCGACCCGTCAGGCAACATCATCTCCGTGCTGGTCGACGACGCGTAGACGGCCGGCTGAGCCGTACACGTGCCGAGATGACGGCCGAGACGGCCGAAAGCGCCCGTCACGATCATCGCGGATCACCCACGTTCGCGTCTCACGCTACCGGCCGGTGTCGTCCGGTAGCGGGAAGGCGGAGTACTCGTCGGCCGCCCTCGCGACCGGAGGGGTGCTGACCCGGCCCAGGTACAGGTCGTTGACGGTCTCGCCGACGCCGTCCAGGTCTTCCCGCTCGCGGGATCCTCCGGAGAGGACCGCACGTACCAGGAGCCCCAGGGCGATGAGCGCCGCAGGCCCCCACGTGAGCGCCATCCCGATTCCGGTGCCCAGGGAGGTCCAGTCGAAGACCCTCGCGAGCATGTACACCAGCAGACCCGCCGGGACCAGGGCGATCGCGGCTACGACCAGCGCCCGCCTCCACAGATATCGCCTCATCGTCCACCCCTCGCCGCATCGAGACAGTTCTGAGACCCACTATGCCGCTGTCCGGCCCCGGGAGGGGGGAAGACCGTGTCGGCTGCGACTCGGCCGGGGCGTCGACGCCGGCTCCCTCGATGGAGGCGCGCCGCCGAGCGTGGGCAGGAGCCGTCGCCTAGACACAGAGAAACCCCCGCGATCCCAGTGTTTCCAAGGGATCGCGGGGGTTTCAGGCTGGCGGTGACGGTGGGATTTGAACCAGCGTGACCACCGCGGAACGACGGGGCAGACCCGGATCAACCCCGGAATCACGCGCTCTCCCGGTCATCCCGATCACGTCCAATCGGGGTCGTTCACGAGTTCTGTTAGCGCAGTGTTAGCACCGAGGGATGCCTCGCGAGACGCCAGACAATGGCCTCATGGGGACGACAGAGACGGGCACCTGGCTCAGCTACGCGGAGGCTGCGAAGCGCGTCCGATCGAGCGAGGGCACCGTGCGGAGGTGGCGTCGCGACGGGATGCCGATGGGGTGGCGCAGCAACCACACCGGTCAGCGGTACCGGGTCGTCGAGGAATCGGTGCTGCTGTCTTGGTGGCGGGAGCGGATGCAGGCGCGCCCGGTGCACTTCTACCGGATGCGCGCGAAGGCGATCAAGCAGAGTGGGACATCGTCGCTCCTCCCGGAACGATTCACCAAACAACCCACGACGGCCTCAACAGCCTCTCCGGCAGGGGCGCCAGGGCGGCGCTGAGGGCGCTCAGACGCCGTTACAGCACTCCTGGCAGACCTTCCGGTGTTCCATGGTCAGGTAGAGCACGCAGCGCTCGTCGCGGCAATGGAGACCGAGACGCCCGGATGCGACGGGCTTGAGGTGTTCACGCGCGATCGGTTCTCGGACCCCGAGGAAGTCGAGATGATGCGGGGCATCTGCCGGGAGTGTCCGCTGCTGGACCTGTGCAGGGCGTTCGCCGCGGCGGGGAGGCCCGCTGCGGGGATGTGGGCGGGGATGACTCCGGTTGAGGTGCGGCGGATTTCAGATGGATTCCGTTCGGAATCGTCGCCGTCTGCCGCGTGATCCTGCGGAGGGTGTGCGCAGAGCCTGAGTAGATTCTAACGAGGGTGTCGCGAGGCTGCCCTAGCCGAGATCTTTCCCTCTCAAGGCCTTACTGATCGTTCCGAGCGAAGCTACCAGCCGCAACGAAGATGGTGATGTTCGAACCATATTGAGCTTCTCGTAGAAGCGAACGAGCGACTCATCCGCAGCGTCTACAAGAAAAAGGGGAATCCGTGACTCTTCATACATAACGACCGCTCGAGCCAGGGCCTCTCGGAACACCGCACGGCCAGCACCATTGCCCTGGTGCGTTGTGTTCACGCCCATCTGCGCCAGCAAGACTGCGGGCAGATATCCCTCTTCACTGGCGTACTTTTCGTACCTCTTCGGCAAACCGTCAGAGGTCACGACGATCGTCTTGACAGCGAAGAAGGCAACGACAGTGCCTTGCACCGTCAGAAGAGTGGTCGCGACGTGGTGGAGTGATTGTCTTGCTCGATCGTGCAGCCACCGGTCGACTGAATCCCGGCCGCACGTGAAAGAACCCAGATCGGTTTCGCTGGCGAGTGATAGCTCACCGTCCCAGAACGGCGTCACGCGAAAAGAGTGCGAAATCGCATCTCGACTTGTTCGTCGTCCAGCTGATCGAGGACGTCGAAGGCGACGAATGTCATGTCATCTCGGTGGACTCGCTCGAGCGATGGAAGACTGGAAGAGCGGAACCAGTCGCGCATTTCCTCATCGGGGATCACAGCCCTGAAAGAGTCTGGCGAGTAATGGTCACTCCAAGGGCGGTGCCGATGAGTCATGCTCCGTAGCTTCGAGGCAGACATGTCGCTGAATCGTTGCCAGATCTTGTTAAGAAACGCGATCACATTCTGGTCCAAGTTGGACTCAGTCTCGAACGCTTCCCGAGAGGTGACAGCCAAGATCTGAGCACCCGCAGGGTAGTGCTTCCACACCTCGTGAACGACCGGACCATGCTCGAAAGCCTCGACGTTCGAATTGAACAACCGAGAGCCGGTATCAGCCAGGTTGTTCGCCTGCGCAAAATACATCAGCTTCGCGAGCTTCATTGGAGTCACATCAGGCTCCGCGCGCTGGGAGTCGCGGTCAAGGAAGAAGCGAGCCACGTCCAACGCAGACGGCATCGTGCTGTTAGGCATGCTCTTCTCCTTCCGTAGCGCCGGCTGGCTCTTGTTAGCCACTGAGTTGACAACAGGGTACAGGACGAGCTAGTTCCCAAGCTGCGCCATGCTGAGAGCGTAGGCCAGAGCACGGACATCGCCCTCAGCGGCGCCTGCTACGCCACTCGTCGTGGCTGCTCGGTGTCGTTCAGCGGGTGCGGGGGGACTGCTGCACGAGTAGGTGACATCTGATCTGGCTTGTCCGTGGGGCGGGCCTGGAAGGATGTTGCTGTGCCCAAGCCCTACCCGAGCGAGTTCCGTGACGACGTCGTGCGCGTCGCTCAG
>Ga0164243_10009468_pt1 | contig 14174 bp, 11 predicted proteins | sample OricompcompostOP_FD_108781 | JGI IMG/M metagenome (GOLD analysis project Ga0164243, IMG submission 108781) | Organic Plus compost microbial communities from Emeryville, California, USA - Original compost - Organic plus compost (OP) | ecosystem: Engineered > Solid waste > Mixed feedstock >... | reverse complement strand
CGGCGGTTGCCCGGGTGAGAAGTTCGGCCAGATGGACGCCACGCACGTCACGTGTGCCGGCGAGGTCGTCGTCGACGGCGGCGAGATGCTCGACCGCCATCGCGCAGCTGAACCCGTCGGTGACGACCGGGCGTCGGGGGTCGTCGCGGAGGGCGGGGGCGAGGGCGTTCTCGGCCACCGCCATGCTCACCTCGTAGTGACCCTTCTCGAAGCCGAAATTGCCTGCCACGCCGCAGCATCCCTCGGCGGCGTGGACCTCGACGCCGAGCTGTTCGAGCGCGGCGACGCCGCTGCGCGCGCCGAACACGGCGTACTCGTGGCAGTGCGTCTGCAACGTCACCGAGTCGGGCAGCGCCGGCGGCCGCCAACCGGCGTCGAGCAGGGTCGGCAGGTACGACGCGAAGCTGCGGACCCGGGCGGCGACGCGACGAGCGGCGTCGGTGGCCACCAGTTCGGGGAGATCCTTCGCGAGCGCGGCCGCGCAACTGGGTTCGGGCAGCACGATGGGCCGGTCGGTGCCGTCGTCGAGGTTCTCGGCGGTTCGTCGCAGGGTGCGTTCGGCCTTGCCCAACTGGCCGGTGGAGATCCAGGTGAGGCCGCAGCAGCTGTCCGCGGTGCAACCCACCCGGTCGCCGGTCGCGCCGAGGACCTCGGCAGCAGCCGAGGCGACGTGCGGCCGGAACGCCTTGGTGAACGAGTCGACGAACAGGATGACCTGCGAGTCCGCCGACACCTCCGGCAACGCGTCGAGGTGGGTTCGGCGGGCGCGGCGGGTCGCGAAGGCCGGCATCGTGCGGCGCGGATCGAGGCCGCCGGCCCGTGCTGCGAGACGGCCGAGCCCGGACGACAAGGCACGGCTGATCAGCGGCGCGGCCGCGCCCGCGGCCGACAGCCACGCGGGCATCCAGCCCAGCGAGTAGTGCGACAACGGGCGCACGCGCCGCCGGTAATGGTGATGGAAGAACTCAGATTTGTAGGTCGCCATGTCGACGCCGGTCGGGCAGTCGGTGGAGCACGCCTTGCAGGACAGGCAGAGTTCGAGGGCCTCGCGGACCTCGGGCGAGCGCCAACCCTCGTCAACGGACGGGGCCGTGCGCACCATGTCCTGCAGGACGCGGGCACGCCCGCGCGTGGAGTCCTTCTCGTCGCGCGTCGCCCGGTAACTGGGGCACATCACGCCGGTCGTGTCGGCGCGGCAACGCCCGACGCCGATGCAGCCCTGCACGGCATGGACGAAGGGGTCGAGGAGGGGCAACTCGGAACCGCCCCCGGAATCCGCCCCCGGTGGCGTGGCGGATGACGTGGTGTCGCCGGCCCCGCTGCCGAGGGTGGTTTCCGGGGCTGCCTCTCGGTGGGGCCGGCCGAGAGCGAAGGCGGTCGGCCAGGTGCGCTGCGGCACGTCGGCCAGCGCGAGGTCGGCGGTGATCGACGGCGGATCGACGATGCTGCCCGGGTTGAGCGCGCCGGCCGGGTCCCAGATCTCCTTGAACCGGGCGAACGCGCCCATCATCGCGGGGGAGTACATGATCGGCAGCAGCGACGACCGGGCGCGGCCGTCACCATGCTCGCCGGACAATGAACCCCCATGCCGGACAACGAGTTCCGCGGCGTCCGAGCAGAACCGCGCCATGACTGCGCGGCCCTCGGGGGTGCGCAGGTCGAAGGTGATGCGGACATGCATGCACCCGGCGCCGAAATGGCCGTACATGACGCCGGTCAGGCCGTGATGTTCCAGGAGTCCGGCGAACTCGTCGAGATAGTCCGCCAGGCGTTCGGGGGCGACGGCCGCGTCCTCCCACCCCGGCCAGGACTCGTATCCGCTGCCTGCGTTCTCGTCGTCGGGATCGGCGAGACGCGAGGAGAGTCCGGCGCCGTCCTCACGGACCCGCCACAGCGCCTTGCGGCGTGCCGGGTCGTCGACGACGGTCGCGTCGATCATGCGCCCCTGTGCGCGCAGATGGTCGAGGAGCCGCTTGGCCGTGGCCGGGACATCTGATTCGCCCTGCGCCTGAGCGCTTTCGGAGTCGACGTCGATGAACAGCCACGCCTGCCCCTCGGGAAGTCCCGCGACGGTGTCGCGTCCGCGCCGGGCGGCCATGGTGGCGACGATCTTCTCGTCGATGCCCTCGATCGCCGACGGCGCGAACGGCAGGATCGCCGGCACATCGCGCGCGGCGTCGGAGGGGGAGCGGTACCCGACGCACAGCAGCAGCTGGGAGGTCGCGACGGGGACGAGCCGCACCTTCGCCGACACCACGATGGCGCAGGTGCCCTCGCTGCCCACGAGCGCGCGGGCGACGTCGAAGCCGTTCTCCGGCAGCAGGTGTGCGAGGTGGTACCCCGACACCTGGCGGGGGATCGTTTCGAGTTCGGTGCGCAGGACCGCCAGGTTCTCCGCGGCGAGGTCCTTCAGCGCGTCGGCGATCTCGGCGGCGCGTGCCGCGGCGGCGCGATCGTCCGGGTCGGTGGCGTACAGGCCGTCGCGGGTGGCGGTGAGCAGCAGGCCGTCGGAGGTGACCAGGTGCACCTCGACGACGTGATCGCTGGTGCGTCCGTAGCGCACCGAGTGGTTGCCGCAGGCGTCGTTGCCGATCGCCCCGCCGAGCGTCGCACGCGATGCCGACGACGGATCCGGGGCGAATGTGAGCCGTCCGTCCGTGGCCTTCCTGGCCTCGGCGGCGAGGGTGGTGAGCACGATGCCCGACCCGGCGACCGCGGTGGCCGTCTCGGCGTCGACTGAGATGACGCGGTTCATGTGACGGGACAGGTCGATGACGACGCCGCGGCCGATCGCGTTGCCCGCCATGGACGTTCCGCCGCCTCGGGCGACGATCGGGATGCCTGCCCGGCGGCACGTCCGCACGATCGCGGCGACATCCTGCGCCGATCGCGGAAAGGTCACCGCCACGGGCGGAATGCGGTAGTTGGAGGCGTCGTAGGAGTATTCGGCGATCCGGCGCGGTGATGCGTCGGCATCGATGCCGAGTTCGACGAGTTCGGTCGCGATGTCCACCGGCCTAACCTAGTGCGGCGTCGAGCGCCGCACCGAACCGGGCGACGCCGAGATCGATCTCCTCGGCGGTGACGACCAGGGCCGGGATGAGGCGCACCACGTTCGCCGCCGGGCCGCAGGTCAGGGTCAGCAGGCCCTGCTCGGTGGTCGCCTGCTGGACCGCGAGGGCCGCGGCGGCGTCGGGGACACGGGCGCCCGAGGCGTCCGTGGTGACGAACTCGATGCCCGCCATCAGGCCCAGGCCGCGGACGTCGCCGACTCCGGTGTGCCGTGCGCACACCTCTCGGAGGCCGTCGAGGAGCTGTTCCCCGCGGACGCGGGCGTTCTCCACCAGGTTCTCGTTCTCGATGACCTCGAGGGTGGCGATGGCGGCGGCCGCGGCCACGGCGTTGCCGCCATAGGTTCCGCCCTGCGAGCCGGGCCAGGCCTTGCTCATCAGCTCGGTCGGGGCCGCGATCGCCGAGATCGGGAACCCGGACGCGAGACCCTTTGCGGTGACGAGGATGTCGGGAATGAGTCCCTCGGCGTGCTGGTGGCCCCAGAACCTCCCGGTGCGACCGAAGCCGGCCTGCACCTCGTCGAGGATGAACAGGATGCCGTGCCGGTCGGAGCGTTCGCGGAGGCCCTGCAGGAATCGGGGCGGCGTGGGCAGGTAACCGCCGTCGCCGAGCACCGGCTCGATGAGGAAGGCGGCGGTGTCGTTCGGCGCCACGCGCGACTGCAGCAGATAGTCCAGTTCGCGCAGCGCGAAGTCGACGGCGGCGTCGGTGTCCCAGCCGTAGCGGAAGGCGTAGGGGAACGGGGCCATGTGCACGCCGCTCATGAGCGGGGAGAACCCGGCCGAGAAGCGGGTGCCCGCGGTGGTCAGGCTCGCGGCGGCCACCGTGCGGCCGTGGAAACCGCCCTGGAAGACGATGATGTTCGGCTTGCCCGTGGCCATGCGCGCCAGCCGGATCGCGGCCTCGACGGCCTCTGAACCGGAGTTGGCGTAGAAGACCGAGTCCAGGCCCTGCGGCAGGACGCCGCCGAGACGCCGGGTGAGTTCGAGCAGCGGCGGATGCATGACCGTCGTGTACTGCGCGTGGATCACCTTGGCGCACTGTGCCTGCGCGGCGGCGACCACGTGCGGGTGGCAGTGGCCGGTGCTGGTGACGCCGATCCCGGTGGTGAAGTCCAGATAGTCGCGGCCGTCGGTGCCGTGGATCCAGGATCCCTGGGCGTGTTCGACGACCACCGGCGTCGCCTGTTTCAGGGCGGGGCTCAGCGACGCGGTCTGGTCGGTGCGGAACGGGGAGTCAACGCTCGCGGTCATGGGTACACCGTGACGGCCAATCGTCTGATTGTCAACAATTTGACAGCATCGGCGACCGTGCGGCGATCGGCGGTTGTACGGTGGCCTCATGAGCACCCGACGCCCGGTCCTCGCGCTCCTCGGTGCACCTGGTGTGCCGGGACCTCCCAATCTCGGGCAGATCGCCGAGCTGGCCGACGTGAGGCATTGCGTCGCAGATGATCTCGACCGTGCGCTGCCCGGCGCCGACATTCTGGTGCTGTGGGACTTCTTCTCCCGGGCGCTCGCCGACAACTGGGGTGAGGCGACCGCGTCGCTGCGGTGGGTGCACGTGTGCGCCGCCGGCGTCGACTCGCTGCTCTTCGACGAGCTGAAGGCGTCGGATGTCGTGGTGACCAATGCGCACGGGGTCTTCGACCGGCCCATCGCCGAGTTCGTCCTCGCATCGATCCTCGCTCGCGACAAGCGATTACACGAGTCGATGGCGTTGCAGCGCGACCACCTCTGGAAGCACCGCGAAACCGTCGGCACGTCACGGACCTCGGCGCTGGTCATCGGGACGGGCGGCATCGGGCGGGCCACCGCGCGGCTGCTGCGCGCCGTGGGGATGGAGGTCGTCGGAGCGGGCCGCGCGGCCCGGGACGCCGATTCCGACTTCGGGCAGGTGATCGCGACCGCCGATCTCGCCGACCACGTCGGGAGGTTCGACAACGTGGTGGCGATCGCGCCTCTCACCCCGCAGACGCGACGGATGATCGACGCCCGTGTGCTCGCCGCCATGAAGCCGGGGGCGCACCTGATCAACGTGGGACGAGGAGAGCTCGTCGACGAACGGGCACTCGTCGAGTCCCTGCGGTCGGGGCGCCTGGGCGCGGCCTCCCTCGACGTCTTCGAGACCGAACCGCTCCCGGCCGACAGTCCGCTGTGGGATCTGCCCGGCGTGGCGATCTCGGCGCATATGAGCGGGGACGCCGTCGGCTGGCGGGAGGCGCTCGCCGATCAGGTGCTGGAGAACCTGCGCCGATACGTGGCCGCGGGGCCGGGTGACCTCGCCGAATCGCTGGTGAACGTCATCGACAAGGAACGCGGATACCGATCCGGAGGCGGATGACTCCCTCGCGAGCCTGCCGATAGTAGGCTGTAGCGCGATGACCACCGTCTATTTCCTCATCGCCGCCTTGGCTCTCGCCGGTGCGGGCCTGCTTCTGTGGCTCGACCGGAGACGCTCCAGTGTTGCGCGGCACCAGCGTGCGATCTGGGGGGATGAGCACGAGTTCAAGTTCCGCGAGACGGACACCAAGCTGCGCAAGGTGTTTCGCCGGGCGACGATGAACGTCCCCGACCACGTCGAGGTCCGCGACGTCGCCTACGGGCGCTACGCGGGCGCCGAGGCCGTGGTCTTCGACCTCGCCGAGACCGCGACCGTCATCGCGGTCCGGCGCTCGACGCCGTCGCCGGTCGTCGTCGACCTCCGCCACGAGGACGTCCTGGCGCCCGCCGAGGAGGACGTCGAACTGCTCGGCGCGATGGGTCCGCGCGTCATGTTCTCCAACAACCTCGACGTAGCGCGCCGGGTCTGCGACCGCCGGATGGTCGCGCTCGCGAACAAGGCGCCCGCGTTCGTCGAGGTGCTGTGGAACGAGGGCAACTGGGCACTCGGCTCGATGCCGCTCACCAACGATCCGGCCCGGCTCAACACCGGCCTGGAGGTGGTGCGCCGGTTCGCCGACCTGCTGCGCGTGCTGCCGCCGGTTCGCGACCCCGAGGACACACCCGATCCCCGCGACCCGCACGGCCCGACCAGCGCCGAGCTCGCCGACGAGAAGACCGAGTCGATGCGCGACAAGGAGCGGCGTCGCCGACAGGCCGCGGCGGCATCGGCGGGCGAGCCCGCACCCGCCGCACGGTCCGCGGTGCCCCCGACCTCGGTGCGCAAGCCCCCGCCGGCCCCGGGTAGGCCCGCCGAGTCGAACCCGGGTTCGTCGACCGCCGGACGCGGCATGACGCCGATGCCGGTTCGGGGATCGGCGTCGCGCAAGCCCGTCGACCCCGACGAGGTCGCGCCGCGTCGCGCACCCGAGGGCGGCGAGCGTCCCGACCGCCCCCGCGGCTGACCGACGGCCGTCGTAGGGTGTTGAGTCGTCCACAACCGCAGGCCGTGAGCCGCAGAGTCCGAGAGTGAGTCCCATGTCCTCGTCATCCCCGGTTTCCGACGCCACGCCGCCCGAGGTCGACGCAGACGCCCGGGCCCGGCTCGCCGAGCTCGTCCGCGAACTGGCCGTGGTGCACGGTCGGGTGACGCTGTCGTCGGGCAAGGAGGCGGACTACTACGTCGACCTGCGCCGGGCGACCCTGCATCACGAGGCCTCCCCGCTGATCGGGCGCCTGATGCGCGAGCTGACCGCGGACTGGGAGTACGACGCGGTGGGCGGCCTGACCCTCGGCGCCGACCCGGTCGCGACGTCGATCATGCACGCCGACGGCCGCGCCATCGACGCGTTCGTGGTGCGCAAGGCGGCCAAGACCCACGGCATGCAGCGCCGGATCGAGGGCCCCGACATCGCCGGCCGCAATGTGCTCGTCGTCGAGGACACCAGCACCACCGGCGCCTCGCCGTCGACCGCGGTGGAGGCGGCGCGCGAGGCCGGCGCCAACGTCATCGGCGTCGCCACCGTGGTCGACCGGGCGACCGGTGCCGACGCGGTGATCACCGGGCTCGGCGTGCCCTATCGACACCTTCTCGGGCTCTCCGACCTCGGCCTTGCCTGATCCGGCAGACGCTCCCGACTCGCCCGACACCGCCGAGGCGAATGTTCCCGGCCCCACCGAATGGGTGATCGGACCGCCCGTGGGCGTCGGACCGTGGATCGTCGAGCACCCCGGTGAACCGGTCCCGGACGACGACCGGTTGGACCCGGAGCTCCTCGCCGAGGGCGACACCCGCAACGTCGTCGACGCCTACCGCTACTGGAAGCGGGAGGCCATCGTCGCCGACATCGACGCGCGGCGGCATCCGCTGCACGTCGCCATCGAGAACTTCGCCCACGACGCCAACATCGGGACCGTCGTGCGCACCGCCAACGCGTTCGCGGTCGCGGCCGTCCACATCGTCGGCCGCCGCCGCTGGAACCGGCGCGGGGCGATGGTCACCGACCGCTACCAGCACCTCATGCACCACGGCACGGTCGCCGAACTGTTCGACTGGGCGCGCGAGCGGGGACTGGCGGTCGTGGCGGTCGACAACACGCCGGGATCGGTTCCGCTCGAGACCGTCGAGCTCCCGCGCGAGTGCGTCCTCCTGTTCGGGCAGGAGGGGCCGGGGGTGAGCGACGACGCGCAGCGGAGGGCGGACCTGACGGTCTCCATCGCGCAGTTCGGGTCGACCCGCAGCATCAACGCCGGGGTCGCCGCCGGCATCGCCATGCACACGTGGATACGGCAGCACGCCGACCTCGACCGGGCCTGGTGACCGCTGCCGGAACGACTCCGGACCGGTCCGGTCCGGAGTGATCCGGGTCCGGACCGGAGACTGCGATCAGCGTCGTGAACTGGCGGTTCGGGCTCGTGAACCCGGGGAGCGTTGTACTCGGCGGCGCCGGGTGGTCAGGTGATCGGGCGATGTCGGCGGCCCTCCGGTCCCGGCACGCCATCGCCACGTTCTCCGGGGGAAGGAACCTCTGTGCTCGCGAATCGAACCGACCGCCGACCGACCGCCGATACGAATCGGCTCGTGTGGTCGGCCACTCTGCTCGCCGCTGTGATCGTCGCCCTCGTGGTGGTGATCGCCGGTGCGGGACCAGCGGCGTCGGCCACCCACTCCACCCGTGACGGTCACACGATCGTGCTGAACGCCGCCGGCCACCGGGTTCGCTCGGTCGCGCCGCTCGACGGCTCGCCGCTGTCCCGGGAGGCCTTCGTGTCCTCGGACGTCCACGCAGCGGTGCTCGGCATCGAGAAGGGTGAGTCGGTGCGCGCCACGCTCGAGGTCGGGTATCAGATCGGCTACCCGGTCTCCATCGCACCCGACGGGGTCACGGTCACCGCGCACACGCCGCAGCTGAAGCTGACCAGCGGGGTGAATGCGAAGCTCGCCCCGAACGTCACGATCTCCGGAACCGGCGGCGGCTCGATCGGCGAGGTCGGCGGCAAACTCGAGGCCGAGGCCACGATCATCCCGTCCGCCGACGTCGAGTTCAAGGTCGGTGCGGGCAAGATCGCCGGCGTGAAGCTCGCCGAGATCGCACTGACCCGTCCCACCGCCGACATCGTCCTCTCGGGCATCGAGCTCTCGGTCTCAAACGCGCTCGGCGCGGTCAACGTGCGCCCGTACGCCAAGATCTCGGTCACCACCGACACCGGCGTGTACGTCTACTCCACGTACGGCACCATCAAGAAGCGGTGACCGAGGATCTTCGCGGCGACGGGCTTCGGTGATGAATCGGGATCGATCTCGATCGAGTGCGTAGATCTGGGTCCGGCTCGAGGACGGTTCAGAGTGTGTCGGTGGCCTCGGTGGGAGCCTCGGCGTCGGCGGCAGCGGCGGCCTCGGCCTTCGCGTTGCGACGACGGCGGTACCACTCGAGGAACATCGGCAGCACCGAGACCAGGACGATCGCGATGAAGATCGGCTCGATGAGCTTCTGGACGAACTCGAATCGTCCCAGCCAGTAACCCAGCAGCGTGATGCCGGCGCCCCAGACGATTGCGCCGATGACGTTGTAGAGGACGAAGATCGGGTACTTCATCCGCGCCGCGCCCGCCACGATCGGGGCGAGGGTGCGGACGATCGGCACGAAGCGGGCGAGCAGGATCGTGATCGGACCGCGCTGCTCGAAGAACTCATGCGCCTCGAGGAGGTATCGCTCCTTGAGGAACCGCGCGTCGGGCTTGAACATGCTGGTCCCGATGTAGCGGCCGATCCAGTAGCCGATCTGGCCGCCGATGATCGCCGCGATCGGGATGAAGATCACCAACTGCCACAGGGAGGCGAACTTCTCGATGCCGTCCTTGCCGCCGGCGGCGACGACCATGCCGGCGACGAACAGCAGGGAGTCACCCGGCAGGACGGGGAACAGGACTCCGGACTCGATGAGGATCACCAGGAGCAGCCCCCAGAAAGCCCAGGCACCGAAGTAGCCGAGGAGTGTCACCGGGTCGAGGAAACCCGGCATGAGGGCGACGTTCGTCGTGGTCTGGGCGAGCGCGGAGTCGATCACGGAAATCCAGAGTACCCACGGATGTGACCAGGGCAGAATCTCGCGAACCCGCGTGAACGTCCCCCGTCGCCGGTGGCATCGCGCTCCGGCAATGGTGAGCGACCTGTTCGCCGCGACCGGAGTCGATCCACGCGCCACCGGGAATCCGGCGGATGCGGTGACCGGGATCACCCGCTGCCCGCCACGTGGCGCCCACCTACACTCCTCCCATGATGTCCGATTCGGCGAACGTCGACCTCCAGAAACCGACCTCCCCGGACGACCGCGACACCGCTGACGTGATCGTCGTCGGCAGTGGGTTCGGCGGTGCGGTCTCGGCCCTGCGACTGGCCGAGCAGGGTCGGCGCGTCCTGGTCCTCGAACAGGGCCGCCGGCACACGCCCGAGGACCTCATGGCCGCCCGTAAGGACCCGCGCAAGTACCTGTGGATGCCGGAGCTGGGGCTGAAGGGCTTCTTCTGGCAGCGGGTGCTGCGGCACGTCGGCATCATCGGCGGCGCCGGCGTGGGCGGCGGCAGCATCGTGTGGGCCGGCGTGCTGCTGGAGCCCAAGGACGAGTTCTTCACCGACCCGGCCTGGCCCGAGGTGGCCGGCGGGTGGCGAGCACAGCTGGCCGAGCACTACCGCACCGCCGCCCGGATGCTCGGGCGCGAGACGACCCGGTTCGTCGGCGAGATGGACCGTCACCTCCAGGCCACGGCCGAGGCGATGGGCGCGGGGGAGACCTACGGGCCCACCCCCATGGCGATCTGGTTCGGCGAGGAAGGCGTCACCGTGCCCGACCCGTTCTTCGGCGGCGAGGGCCCGGACCGCACCGGGTGCCGACTCTGCGGCGCGTGCCTCGTCGGCTGTCCCTACGGCAGCAAGAACACCCTGGACCTGAATTACCTCTGGCTGGCCGAGCGTCGAGGAGCCCGGATCGTCCCGGACACCCGGGTCGAGACCGTGGCGGCGGTGCCCGGCGGATACGAGGTCCGGACCGCCGACGGCCAGATCCTGCGTGCGGCCGAGGTGGTGCTGGCAGCGGGAGTGCTCGGGACGGTCGAGCTCCTCTTCCGATCCCGTGAGCAGGGCCTGCTGCCGAACGTCTCGCCGATGCTGGGTCACCAGGTGCGCACCAACTCCGAGGCCATCACCGCGGTCCTCGCCGACGACCCGGACGCCGACCTCACCCGTGGACCGACCATCTCCAGCGAGTTCTATCCGGATGAGGCCACGCACGTCACCCAGAACCGCTACGTCGGCGGGTGGCACATGCGGCTGCAGCTCGGCCCGCTGGTCGACGGCGACGACCCCGCCCGGCGGCGGCGCGCGGCGCTGGCGGAGCTGGGGCGCCACCCGCTCCGACAGCTCCGGCTGATGACCGCGCGCAACTTCGTCGAACGGCTGAGCGCGTTCACGGTGATGCAGAACGTGGAGAACGAGATCCGCCTGGTGATGGACCGATCCCCGGTCAGGCCGTGGCGCCGGGTCCTGCGGTCCCGCACCGGTGAGGGAGTGCCCGCCGCGCCGAGCTACCTGCCGCAGGCCAACGAGGTGGCCCGGAGGTTCGCGGATTCGGTCGGCGGCCGGCCACTCAACCTGCTGCTGGAGAGCGTGGGCGGCAAGTCCATCACCGCCCACGTCCTCGGCGGCGCCGCGATGGGTGCCGACGCCTCCGACGGTGTGATCGACACCGATCATCAGGTGTTCGGCCATCCCGGCCTGTACGTGGTGGACGGGTCGGCGATCCCGGCGAACGTGGGCGTCAACCCCAGCCTGACGATCACGGCCATGGCCGAGCGGTTCGCCGCCCGCTACCGTGCCCGCCGGGCCGCGCAGCCCGACCAGACCTCGACGATCGGGGCATCGTGACCACTGAACTTCCGACGTCCCTGGCACGTCTGCGCACCCTGTTCTCCGAGGCGACGCCCCCGACCGCACCGCCCGTCGCGGGCGACTACCTCATCACCTTCGTCGGCCCGGCCCCGCTGCGGGTGGCGGCGCCGCGCGCGATCGCCGTCGGCGGTATGCGGCGCTGGCGCGGGAAGCGATTCGACGGCGCCGGCAGTGCGGTCAACCTGGTCGACGACGCCGACGGCAGTCGTCGCGAGATCATTCCCATGCGGGTGACGGTGGAGCCCTCGTGGCGCGACGGCCGGCCGGCCCTCGTGTGCTCGTACGGGCCGGACGGGCCGGTGCCCTGGCGGTGGGTACGAGACGAGTTCCGGGCGCTGGACGAGAGTCGGCTGATCGGCCTGACCTTCGTCGGCGGCCGGTGGTCCGCCCCGCTGGCCGCGCCGTTGCTGCTGACCCGCGCCTGAGCAGGGGACGCCGCAGGTCCGGGCCCCAATGGCGGGCGCACCGGCCGGTGTGCCACCTGCCATACTGAGGGGAGTCCGGCCGCGGGAAGTCCGGCTGCTCGCCACTGAACATCACCAGAGGGTGAGCGAACCCGAACACCAGAGCACATCAACACCCTGGAGGATTCGTCGAATGCCCATTGCAACCCCGGAGCAGTACGCCGAGATGTTCGACAAGGCGAAGAAGGGTGGTTACGCGTTCCCCGCGATCAACTGCACCTCGTCGTCGACCATCAACGCGGCCATCAAGGGTTTCGCCGACGCCGGTAGCGACGGCATCATCCAGTTCTCGACCGGCGGCGCCGAGTTCGGCTCCGGCCAGGGTGTCAAGGACATGGTGACCGGTGCGGTCGCCCTCGCCGAGTTCGCGCACGTCGTCGCCGAGAAGTACGACGTCCTGATCGGCCTGCACACCGACCACTGCCCGAAGGACAAGCTGGACACCTACGTCCGCCCGCTGATCGAGATCTCGCAGGCGCGCGTCGACGCGGGCCGCAACCCGCTGTTCCAGTCGCACATGTGGGACGGCAGCGCCGTGCCGATCGACGAGAACCTCGAGATCGCCAAGGAGCTCCTGGCCAAGGCCGCCGCCGCGAACATCATCCTGGAGATCGAGATCGGCGTCGTCGGCGGTGAAGAGGACGGCGTCGAGAACGAGATCAACGAGAAGCTGTTCACCAGCGTCGAGGACTTCGAGAAGACCATCGAGGCCCTGGGTGCCAGCGACTCGGGCAGCCGCTACCTGCTGGCCGCCACCTTCGGCAACGTCCACGGCGTCTACAAGCCGGGCAACGTCAAGCTGCGTCCGTCCGTGCTGAAGGAGGGCCAGGAGGCCGCCGCCAAGAAGCTGGGCCTCCCCGAGGGGACCAAGCCGTTCGACTTCGTCTTCCACGGCGGCTCGGGCTCGCTGAAGAGCGAGATCGACGAGGCCCTGAGCTACGGCGTCGTCAAGATGAACGTCGACACCGACACCCAGTACGCCTACACCCGTCCGGTCGCCGGCCACATGTTCACCAACTACGACGGTGTGCTGAAGGTCGACGGCGAGGTCGGCAACAAGAAGGTCTACGACCCGCGCAGCTGGACCAAGAAGGCCGAGGCCAGCATGTCCGAGCGCGTCGTCGAGGCGTGCAACGACCTCAAGTCGGCCGGTAAGTCGCTGAAGGCCTGACCTGCTGATCGCCTGATTCTGCCCGCACCCGAAAAGGGTGCGGGCAGAATTGTTTTCGCAGGTGGGCGGACACCCTGCAGGGCCTGGCCGGCGCTGTCCGCCGAGCGGCCGCAGTCAGTCTCCGGAGGTCCGCCAGTCTCCGGAGATCCGCGTGGCCTTGCGCTCCCCGCGAGTCAGGGGAGGTAGGTGCTCGACGGCTCCGGCGACGGCCGCGAGGAGCCCGCTCGTCCGGCGGGCCGGAGCAGACCAGCGTCCTTCGGTACGTGCCGCCGCGTCGAGCAGGTCTCGCGACCGGTCGAGGACGGTGAGGGGGAGTGCGGACAGCGCGTTGCCGGGCGGGCGGCGGGCGACGACCGGGTGCGGACGTGTCGGGGCGGTGGATCGCACCGCCTGCCAGTAGGTCCCGAGCCGGATGAGATCCTCACGGGTACACGCTTGCTGCAGCCGCGGGAGGAGGACGTCCTCCTCGTCGCGGACGTCCTCGCGCAGCAGGTGGACGATCTCGTCGAACAGCCGATGGTGTTCGGGGGAGTCGACGCCGAGCTTCTCCAGCGACGTGAACAGCTCGTTGATCGCCTGGTGTTCCTTCTCGACCTCGAGAGTCAGTTGCTCTCCGTCGGCCAGGCGCCGCCGCAGAGCGGGCCACAGCACCACTTCCTCGGCGAAGGCGTGCGGGAAGACCAGCCGGCAGAGGTCGTTGAGCACCGCCGAACCGGGGTCAGTTGGTGAGCAGACCCACGATCACCGCGACGGCCAGCCCGATCATCACGAGTGCGGAGATCACGACGGCAGGGTCCATGCGGTTGCCGCGGTCGCTTCCGTTGCCTGCGGTCGCCGATCGCAGGTGTGCGTCGGCGATCCGACGCGGTGGCGCCGGAGGGCGACGAGACGCCGGCTCCACCGGTGGGCTCGCCGGGGGCGGGGGAGCGAAGTACACAGGTGTTCTCGGTTCGCGGTGGCCCGGCCCCGGTCCGGGGGCAGCGGTGGCCTGCCGGCGTGGGCCGACGATCGCCTCGTGTCCGTGACCGGAGGTCACGTGGGGTTGCACACCTTCCAGGTGTCGCCCTCGCGCTGCAGGTTCAGTGTCACCGTCTCGGGCTGGTCCGGCGTGCTGGTGTGCACCGCCACCACCTCGACCACGG
>Ga0164243_10009467_pt1 | contig 14174 bp, 13 predicted proteins | sample OricompcompostOP_FD_108781 | JGI IMG/M metagenome (GOLD analysis project Ga0164243, IMG submission 108781) | Organic Plus compost microbial communities from Emeryville, California, USA - Original compost - Organic plus compost (OP) | ecosystem: Engineered > Solid waste > Mixed feedstock >... | reverse complement strand
TGCAGAAAGGACTGCGGACTGCAGGAAGGGCTGCGGGGTGCAGAAAGGACTGCGGACTGCAGGAAGGGCTGCGGGGTGCAGAAAGGACTACGGACAGCGGGAAGGACGGCGGAGGGTCAGCTGCCGTAGCCGCGGTGGCTCTTGTAGGCCTCGAGGGTGAACCCGTCGCCCCGGATCAGGTCGAGGTCGGAGGTCTCAGAGGTCCGCACCGCATCGACCTCCTGTGGCAGGCGGTCAAGGGTCTCCCACGGGATGAGCACGACTCCGTTCGCGTCTCCGTGCACCAGGTCGCCGGTGACGACGCGCTGGCCGTCGATGTTCACCGGCTCGCCGACGGACAGGATTTCGTAGTTCGCGTGCGACACGACCGGGTACCTCATGAAGTAGTGGAAGCCGAGCGCCCGGACCTCGTTCACGTCCCTCAGGGCGCCGTCCGTGACCATTCCCACCGCGCCGAGCCGCATCGCGAGACTGACCATGATCTCGCCCGCGTACGCGACCCGGTGAGGCTCGCCACTGGCATCCGCGATCACGAGCACGGTGGGGTCGGGCGCAGCCTCGAGCGCCTCCCACATGCGCCAGTAGCCCTCCCGCTGCGCCGGGGCGCCCGGTGCGTTGGACATCGTGACGGTGAGGGCGTGCCCGACCATGGATCCGAGCTCGGGGAACTGACACTGCACCGACCCCCCGATGAACCCCTCCGTGCGATCGCGGATCTTGTACCGCTCGATGGCGTTCGCGATGGTGGGGCTGTCGACGCTCCTCAGGAACTCGACCTCGCGATCGGTGAGGCGTCGTGCGTCAGTCGAGGGTCGTGTGTCGGTCATCGTCGGTCCCTTCAGGTTGATGCGATCGTATCGGGGGCGTCAGCGCGCGCGAGGGCGGCGCCAGCCAGCCGCCCGGATGTCATCGCCCAACCGATGTGGTGGCCGTGCCCTTTGAGCATCATGCCGCCCTGACCCGCGCCGCCGACGGCGTACAGGCCGCCGATCGCCGTGCCGTCCGGCCGCAGCACGCGCAGATCCTCGTCGACGGCGATGGAGCCCTCGGTGACGGTCAGCATGCTGTGCACGGGTCCCATCGCGACAAAGCCGGGGGCGAGGTCGGACGTCGCGACCGACGCCGCGAGGCGCGCAGGGTCCACGCCGATCTTCGCCGCGAGCTCCGCCGTCGTCGGGGCGGTCGTGATCAGGTCGGGGCGTCCGCGCCGGTAGTCCCGGAAGTAGGCGAACGCGATGCCCGGGGCGGTCGAGACATGTTGCGGCGGCACATCGAACGCGGCTGCGATGCGTTCATCGAGGATGAGGAAGCCACGTCCGCCCGGCTGCAGGGCGAGCTCGGCCGCAGGCTTCGCCTCCTCGCCGAACCGCTCGCCCTCTGCGTTGACGAGAATGGCGCCGTGACGGAACAGGGCGTCGGTGGGCGACATGTGCGACACGAGGAGCGACTTGACCACGGGGCGCAGCATCGCCGGGGGCACACGGTTGACGATGAAGCCTTCGAGCGCGCAGAGCCAGCGCCACGTGGGGAGCCGGTCGAGCAGCCCGGGCTTCGGCGACGGGGGGAACCGCAGCTGTGGACCGAAGAGGCTGTCCATGTTCTTGAGCTCTGCGCCGACCGACGAGGCGAGCCGATGCGCTGCTCCGAGCGAGCCGGGGTTGATCGGCACGGCAGCGGCCGCGCTCGGGTCCAGGTGCTCCTTGCGCATGTCGGCATTCCCGCTGAAGTCGCCGGCCGCCAGGACGACGCCGCGTCGCGCCCTGATCTGCGTCGGGGACCCCGAGACGTTCGCCTCGACGCCGACCACGGTGTCGTCCTCGACGACGAGGCCCGTCACCTCCGCGTCGGTGACGATGGTCACACCCAGGCGCCTGGCAGCCTCGCCCAGTCGGGCGATGTAGGTGCGGGAGTGCGGGATGACGTTGTGCATCCGCGGCACGCGATGGGGAGGCTCGGGGAACGGACCGGCGAAGGCCACACCGTGGCCCACCAGCCAGTCGAGCGTTCGCGAGGACTCGGCGGCGTAGAGCCGGCGAAGCTCTGGTGCGTCACCGGTGAGCAGCTCGGCATCGAAGGCCCACATGTCCTCGACGAGGTCGTCGACGCTGTCAGCGATGCCCTTCCGTCTCTGAAAGCGTGTGCCGGCGGCGGTCAGAGAGCCGATCGAGAGCTCGGTCGTTCCCCCGATTCGCGAGCGTCGCTCGAGCAGGATGACCAGGGCTCCGTTCTCGGCTGCCGAGACGGCGGTGGCAAGGCCGGAGCCGCCTCCGCCCACCACGACGACGTCGGCTGATCGTTCTGAAGGATTCGTCATTGATTCCCCAATTTTGTTCGGTATCGTTTTCAACATAGCCGAATTCATTCGCTGAGGCCAGACCCCGCGAAGGCACGCGAGCGGCCGGATGACGGGCCCCCGCGGTCAGTCGATCGTTCCACGCTTCTCTTGCGGAATGCCCGTTCTCGCGCTTGAATAGGGGCAACTGTCCACCCACTACCGAGAGGCGAAGATGCCTGTTCCCAATCTGCGTGGCGTGACGCCCGCCATCGTCACACCCTTCGATGAGAAGGGGGATGTCGACTACGACAGCCTGCTTTCTTACTGCTCGTGGTTGAAAACGATTCCCGGAGTGACGGGAATCGTGGTCAACGCCCACGCCGGCGAGGGCACCTCGCTGAGCGAGGAGGAACGAGCGACCATCACGCGTGAGGTGAAGGCCGCGGTCCCCGACCTGCACATCGTCGCCGGCGTCGGAGGCGACGGCACGCGCGTCGTCGCGCGCGAGGCCGAGCTCGCCGCCAAGGCCGGCGCGGACTCCCTGCTCGTCTTCCCGGCGCTCGCATCCCTTCGGTTCGGTTACCAGGAAGGCTCCGTCCAGGATCGCTTCCGTGAGGTACTCCGTGCGGGCGGCCTTCCGACGATCGTGTTCAACTTCCCCGGCACGACCAAGGCGACCTACCCGATCGAGCTGCTCCTCGAGCTCTTCGCGATGGACGGCGTGTTCGCACTCAAGGACGGCGTCCGCGACATGATCCGCTGGGACGTCGAGACCCCGATCATCCGCAAGAACTTCCCCGACATCCAGATCCTCACGTGTCAGGACGAGTTCCTCCTGCACACCATGTGGGAGTCGGACGGAGCGCTCGTGGGCTATGCGGCCCTCATTCCCGAGCTGATGGTCGAGCTGCTCGAGAAGGCCAAGGCGCACGACTACGACGCGGCCAAGGAGGTCTACGACCGGATGCTCCCCATCACACGGGCGGTCTACCACCGTTCCTCGCACATCGAGTCGACCACGGCGATGAAGATCGGGCTCGTGCAGCGCGGCATCATCGCGAGCGCCACCGTGCGTTCGCCGCTCATGCCGCTCGAGGACTCGGCTCCGGGGCAGATCCGCGCGGCCCTCGCCGGCGCAGGCGTGAGCCTCGCCGAGACCGACAGTCTCGTGGGCGCCTGAGGAAGGACGGAACGCGCGCACATGAGAATCGTCGACATCCGGCACATCACGGTGCCGATCGAGTCAGAGATGGCCAACGCCTTCATCAGCTTCAACAAGATGGACGTGAGCGTCCTCGCGATCGTCACCGATGTGATCCGCGACGGCAAGCCGGTCGTCGGTTACGGGTTCAACTCGAACGGCCGCTACGCGCAGCCCGGCATCCTCGAGCACCGCATCATCCCGCGCGTGCTGGAGGCTGATCCGGACAGTCTCATCGACCCCGCGACGGGTCACCTCGACCCTGAGCGGATCTGGGCGGCATCGATGACGAACGAGAAGCCCGGTGGCCATGGCGACCGGGCCGTCGCCGTCGGCATCCTCGACATGGCATCGTGGGATCTCGCGGCGAAGCTCGCCGAGAAGAGCGTCCAACGGCTCATCGCCGAGCGTTCGCCGGCGGGCATCGGCGAGCCGCTCGATCGGGTCTGGGTCTACGCGGCGGGCGGCTACTACTATCCCGATCGCGGCATCGGCGCGCTGCAGGATGAGATGCGGGGCTATCTCGACCTCGGATACCGCACCGTGAAGATGAAGATCGGCGGCGCGCCGCTGTCCGACGACCTCGAGCGGATCGAGGCCGTGCTCTCGATCCTGCCGGATGGCTGCAGCCTCGCCGTCGACGCCAACGGACGGTTCGACGAGGCCGAGGCGATCCGGTACGCGAAGGCGCTCCGCGATCTGCCGCTGCACTGGTACGAGGAACCCGTCGATCCGCTCGACTTCGAAGCACTGAGCGTCGTCGCCGAGGACTATCCGGGCGTGCTCGCGACGGGGGAGAACCTGCTCTCGCGGCATGAGGCGACCAATCTCATCCGTTACGGCGGGCTGCGGTCCGACCGCGACGTGCTCCAGATGGACTCGGCGCTGAGCTACGGCTTCACGGAGTATCAGAAGACGCTGGCAATGCTCGAGGGCTACGGGTGGTCGAAGACGAGGTGCGTGCCGCACGGAGGACACCAGTTCAATCTGGCGATCGCCTCCGGGTGCGGGCTCGGCGGATCGGAGTCGTATCCGGGCATCTTCGAGCCGTTCGGAGGGTTCGCGGACGGGGACGCGGTGGTGGACGGCTACATCACCCTCCCGGACGTCGCGGGCATCGGGCTGGAGGAGAAGTCCTCGCTCGACCCGGTGCGCGCCCAGCTCGTCTCCTGACGCCCACGATCGGTGCGGAGTGGCACTATCCGCCGGAATGAGGCTAGTTTCAGGCGAGGAAACGGCGGAGAGTGCCACGTCGCGCCGTCAGAAGGAGGGTGAGGACGACGAGAACAGTGAAGGGAGCCCTCGCGACCGTCGTCAGCCTCCTCATCGTGACGGTGGGAGTCTCCATCGCGGTGCCCGTCCTCTCCTACCTCGCCGGCGTCCTCGTCCTCCTCTCCGCCGCGATCGGCATCGTTCTCGTCAACCGGACGCAGCGCGTCGTGTCGATCGTCCTCATCGGGATCGGGGTGTGCGCGCTCGGTGTTGCGCTCTGGCTCGGCCACCGGCTCACCCTGGAGGCACTGCTGTCGCTCAACCAGAACCTCATCGCCATGCTGGCCGCCGTCTCGTTCATCCAGATCGTCGCCGCCGCGGATCAGGTGTCGATCTCGCGTCTCACGGGAGCGATGGCGGTGTGGCGAACGGCACTGGCGACGCACCTTCTCGGCTCGGTCATCAACGTCAGCGCCATCAACATCGTCGGCGACCATCTCGGGTCACCCGGCAGGATGTCGATGCCGAACGCGTTGCTGCTCTCACGCGCGTTCTCCGCGGGTGCGTTCTGGTCTCCGTTCTGGGCGGCATCGGCGGCCGCGGCGGCGTACGCGCCGGGGGCGAAGGTCAACGTACTGGTCTTCGCGGGACTCTGCGCCGCCGCCGTGGCGCTCGCCTTCAGCATCAGCGGCGTGGTGCGGTCGTTCGGGCCCGAGTTGGAGGGCTACCGCGGGTACGTGCTGTCGTGGCGCATCCTCAGGATCCCGCTGGTCCTGATGGCGAGCGTGCTCGCCGCCCATGCTCTCTGGCCCGATCTCGAGATCCCGAACATCGTGCTCGTCGGCTCGATGGCGATCACGGTCGTGGTTCTTCTGTTCCGGAGTCCTGCTCGCACGATGCCCGCCCTCGTCGATCACACCGTGAGAGGTCTTCCGAACATGCGCGGCGAGATCACCCTGTTCGCCGCCGCCGGTGTCCTCGCCGTCGGGCTCGGCGCCCTCTTCCAGAGTGTCCAGCTCACGCTGCCCTTCACGGAGTTCACGGTGGTGACGGCCTGGTGCTGCACTCTCGTGATGACGCTGATGTCGCTCGTGGGCGTGCATCCGGTCATCTCGATCGCGGCGGTCGCGGTGATCGTCGCGCCCTTGCATCCCGAGCCGACGCTCTACGCGATGGCGTCGATGATCGCGTGGGCCGGGTCCGCCACGGTGGGACCGGTGTCCGGCCTGAACGTCTTCTTGAACGGTCGCTTCGGCATCGACAATTTCGCCGTGGCACGGCGGAACCTGCCGTATCTCGCGGTCGTGCTCGCCCTTGCCTGGCCCATCCTCTATCTGGTGGAAGCGCTTGCCTGAGCCAATAGAGATATCGTTTCCACAGCGAGTCCGCGTCCCGGCGCAGGCTCGCCGGAACCATCGCACGAACACGAACCCAGGGGGAGCCCGTGGCAACGATCCGTGAGGTCGCCGCGAAGGCAGGCGTCGCGCCCGCGTCGGTGACGAGGGTGCTGGGCGGATACCCCAACGTCAGCGACGCTCTGCGCGAGCGCGTGCTCCAGGCCGTCCGAGAGGTGGGCTACCAGCCCGACCTCGTGGCCGCGGGCCTCCGGCGCGGTTACACGAAGACGGTCGGCATGATCGTCAACGACATCCTGAACCCGACCGTCGCCGAGCTGGTCGACGTGGTCGAGAGCGAGCTGCGGATCGCCGGATACGGTGTGATCCTCGCGAACTCGAACGGTCAGAGCGCGAACGATCTGGAGAGCCTCCGGCTGCTGCACCAGCGACGCGTCGACGGGCTCATCGCATCCGTCGCCGACGACAGGCAGGACGCGCTCGCCGAGGCGATGGGGGAGCTCTCGATCCCGATCGTCCTCCTCGACCGGCAGATCGAGTCCGAGGACTTCAGCGCCGTGCTGACCGATCATCGCTATGGTGCGACGCAGCTCGTCGAGCATCTGGTCGCCAAGGGACACCGCGAGATCGCGATCATCAGCGGGTCGACGGATGCGTATCCCAGCCGGGAACGCGTGCGTGGTGTGGTCGACGCGATGCGCTCCCTCGGCCTCCCGATCCGACCGGAGTTCCAGATCAGCGGGCGAGGATCGGAGGAGTTCGCGGCGAGGTCGCTCGCCTCGATGCTCGACCAGCCGACCCCGCCGACCGCTGTGGTGCTGGGCAACGGCAACACGGCCGCCCTGGTGGGCATCCTGCGGGAGCTGCGTCGCAGGGACGTGAGGATCGGATCGGACATCGCGCTCGCTGCAGCAGAGGACGGTCCGCTCGTCGCTCTCCACACTCCTCCGATCACGGCGATCCAGCGCGACATCGCGGACCTCGGAAGACGGGCCGCGCGGATGCTCCTCGGGCAGCTGGTCAAGGACAGCAAGAGGACCCATACCGTGCTGTTGCCGACGCGGCTCGTTGTTCGCGAGTCCACCGACTGGGAGCTCTCCTCCCGCGTCACGGCGGCTCACGCTTAGGGAGTCTCTTCCGCCGTCGCCTGATCTCGCGCTGACAGCGGGTTGCCTCGGAGACGTATCCGGCGAAAGTGCTTGCAACCCCGTTGCGTTTCACCTAGTCTGAGTACTCAGTTGAAATCGGTTCCCGAAGGAAGCAATGATGCTTTGGTTTCATACCATGGTCGGCGATTCGCCCCAAGTGGACGTTAAACCCGCGGAATCAACCGGGATATCTCGCGACATGGACCACGGCTCGATCAGGTCACGACGTGTTGTCGTTCCAAGAATTGAAATCGATTCCCAAGAATACACTCGCTTGAGCGTGTGTGGTGGCACACGATGACAGACCTCCGTGCCGCCGTTCGACCTGAGCTCGGCCGCCGACCGGGAACCGGCTGGGCATGGTCCGGAGAACTGGCCGCGCTCGTCGGCAGCGTGGGCACGGTCACGACCGTGGCGCTGTCGGCCGCGCAGATCACCCGGCTGAGAGCTGCCGTGGCGCGCGTCGCCGGTCTGGAGCGCGCTGCCGGCCATGACCGCCCGGTGCGCGCCACACTCGCCGACTACTGTCCCGATCCGCTCGTCTTCGCACTCGAGTCCGGCCTGCCGCGGCCGCAGATCCTCGACCGCGTGATCGACGGCGGCAGCGCATGGGAACAGCGATTGGATCCCGGGATCGGCACCCTCACGGCGGTTCCGCGAATCACCGAGATCGTGGAACGCGTGACCTCTGCCGGCCGCCGGCTGATCCGCACGTGCTACGAGACCGAGCTCCGCACGTCGCGGGGTGCGCTGGTCGGATGGGCTCGCGGCTTCAGCCTCGACCTCGAGGACGGCGACGCATGAACGGGGTAAGGACGCAGACGCTCGAGGCCGGCACGGAGTTCGAGGCCCGTGGGCCGGTCGTGATCGGCCTCGAGGACACGGTCCGCTGGGCGGCGGCGAGCGGTGACTACACGCCGTTCCACTTCGATCCCGCCGCTGCGGCCGATCGCGGATTCCGCGGACCCGTCGCACATGGGCCATGGAAGTCCGCGGTGCTCCGTTCCCTCCTCGACGAGTGGCTGGGACAGTCCTCGACCCTCGTGGAGTTCGACGCGCGCTACCTCTCGGCCGACTGCGTCGGCGATGAGCTCACGTTCGGCGGGGTCGTGTCATCGGTCGAGGCGGCCGACGACGGCTCCCGTCGAGTCCGGTGCGACCTCTGGGCGCGGCGGGCGGACGGTGGGCAGAGCGTGGCCGCTACGGCGGTGGTCGTCGTGGATGCCCAGCCGGGTGGCGGCCTCCCCGTGGATCGGCTGAAGGCCGCGGTCAAGCTGGGCGAGGACGCCGGTTCGTTCGTCTATCGCGTCGACCGGAACGACATCCTGTCCTTCGTCGACGCCATCGGCGGGTGGTCGCGCGCCGATGACGACGACACGATCGCGCCCACGACGTTCTTCGCCGCGCTCGACCCGGTGGAGCGGCGTGACCTCGACCTGGACGCCTTCCTGCAGCGGCTCCCCTTCCCCATGCGCGGAGGCGGGAACGCGTTCAACGAGGTTGACTACGTCCGGCCGATCCGTGAGGGAGACGTCATAACCGTCACCACTCGGTACACGGACGTCTACGAGAAGAAGGGCTCGCGGGGCACCCTCCTGTTCCGCGTGCGGACCAACGAGCTCCGCGACGCCGACGGCCAGCTCGTGGCGACGACCCGCTGCGGGCACGTCCTCACGTACGACGTGCCGGACCCGGCGGCCACAGGGGAGGCGAGCGCATGAGCACCACGATGCCGCCCGCCCGCCTGGAGAAGGGGCAGGAGCTGCCCACCGCGGTCCGGTTCACCACCACGGCGCAGCTGGTGCGCTATGCGGGCGCAGCGCACGACTTCTCCGGCATCCACTACGACATGGAGTACGCCAAGGAGCGCGGGTTCCCGACGGTCATCGTCCACGGATTCCTCAAGGCGGCCTTCCTCTCTGAGCTCGCCTGCGCCTGGGGCGGCGCGGGGAGCTGGCTGAAGAGCTTCGCCGTCCGCTACGAGGGCATCGACGTCGTCGGCACGCCGATCGTGTGCCGCGGACGGGTGACCGAGGTGATGCCCGGCAACGATCAGGTGGCGCTCGAGCTCTGGACGGAACGCGCCGACGGGACACGGACGACCCGGGCGACCGGCATCCTGCAGCTCGGCGAGCACCGGGGCGCCGATGACCGAGCGGGCGCCCGGCGAGCGGGCGACCACGACGACAGCGGCAACGACAACCACGACCACAGGGAGACCAGTGACTGAGCACACCGCGCCCACGGGCGACCGCCACTACGACATCGCCACCCTCCCCGGCGACGGCATCGGGAACGAGGTCGTGCCCGCCGCGATTTCGGTGCTCGACGAGCTCGGTCGCATCCACGGTGTCTCGTTCGCCTGGAAGCAGCAGGAATGGGGGTGCGAGTACTTCCTGCGCACCGGCCGCATGATGCCGGAGGACGCCCTCGACCAGATCGCCGATGACGACGCCATCTTCCTCGGGGCGGTCGGGGCACCCGGGGTGCCGGATCACGAGTCGCTCTGGGGGATGCTCATCCCGATCCGCCGTGAGTTCGACCAGTACGTGAACCTGCGGCCCGCCCGGCTCCTGCGGGGAGTGCCCGGCCCCCTCGCGGCCGCGACGCCGTCCGACTTCGACATGGTCGTCATCCGCGAGAACGTCGAGGGCGAGTACTCGCGCATCGGCGGGCGGCTCTACGCGGGCACCCCGCACGAGCTGGTCATCCAGGAGTCCGTGTTCACCCGGCGCGGAGTCGAACGCGTGATGGAGTTCGCCTTCGGGCTGGCCGCGACGCGAAGGGGCAACCTCACGTCGGCGACCAAGTCGAACGGCATCGTCTTCACCATGCCGTTCTGGGACGAGGTGTTCGCCGAGCGCGCGGCGGCGCATCCGGAGATCGAGACGCAGCAGTATCACATCGATGCGCTCGCGGCCCTGTTCGTCCTCGACCCCCGTCGATTCGACGTCGTCGTCGCATCGAATCTGTTCGGCGACATCCTCACCGATCTCGGCGCGGCGGTCGCCGGCAGCATCGGCATCGCGCCGTCGGCGAACATCAGCCCAGAGCGGACGTACCCGTCGATGTTCGAGCCGGTGCACGGTTCGGCGCCCGACATCGCGGGCAGAGGGATCGCGAACCCGATCGGCCAGATCTGGTCGGGCGCGCTCATGCTCGAGCACCTCGGCGAGCACACCGCCGCGGAACACCTGATGCGCGCGCTCGAAGAGGTCATCGCCGAGGGCGTGAAGACGCCGGACCTCGGCGGCAACGCGAACACGACGGAGGTGGCGGACGCCTGCATCGACCGCCTGCGAGCCACCGGCTCGGTGGGCGACCGGCTCGCCACTGCCCCGCAGTCGGCGGAGGCGGCACCGGCCGCCGGGTGAGCGAACCGGCGCGGGGAGCGGCACGGCACCGCACTGGAGCATCGGCACGAGACGAACGGAAGACGCGACGAGGGAGTAGCGATGAGATTCACCGACAAGACCATCCTCATCACCGGAGGGTCCGGCGGCATGGGTGCGACCATGGCGCGCCGGTTCGCCTCCTCCGGGGCGAAGGTCGTCGTCTGCGACCTGGGTGAGGAGGCCGTGGCGGGTGCGGAGAAGAGCCTCACCGACGCCGGGCATGATGCCCTCGGGATCGTCGCAGACGTGACCGACGAGTCGTCGATGGTGGCGGCGGTGGACGCGACGCTCGACCGCTTCGGGAGCCTTGACGGTCTCGTGACGGCCGCGGGCATCCGCCAGGCGGCCACCGGGTTCCTCGATCTCGATCTCACGACGTGGCAGCTCATCCAGGACGTGAACGTCACAGGGACCTTCATCTCGATCCGGGCCGCTGCTCCGGCGCTCATCGCGAGCACGGGCGCGATCGTGACGGTCTCGTCGGTCACGGCGACGGCGGCGCGGATGAACCAGTCCGCCTACTGCACGAGCAAAGCCGCCGTCCTGCACCTCACCAAGCAGGTGGCGCTCGAGCTCTCACCGCACCGCGTCAGGGCGAACGCCCTGTGCCCGGGCGTCACGATGACCCCGATGATCGAGCAGGCGATGCGCACCGACGGGCCGACCCTCCTCCACGACAAGCTGGAGGGCAACCTGAAGGACTTCCGCCCCGGCATACCGCTCGGGCGACTCGCGGAACCCGACGACCAGGCTGCGGCCGCCGAGTTCCTTCTCTCCGACGACGCGGCGTTCATCACCGGCACGGCGATCTACGTCGACGGCGGCGTCTCGATGCTGGGGTAGGTGGTCACCGTGAAGGCACTCTCGGCCGTGGGCCGGTTCATCTGGCACCAGAAGCTCGTGAGCCTGAGCTTTCTCGTGCTGTTCGTGGTCGTCATGAGCGCCATCCTCGTTCACGCGATCTCGCCCTTCGACCCGTACGCGCAGGACATCGCGCTCCGCAACATGCCGCCCTTCACGCCGGCCCCCGACGGAGGCGTGCACGTGCTCGGCACGGACCCGCTCGGCCGCGACGAGCTCGCACGGCTGATGCTCGGCGCGCAGATCTCGCTGTCGGTCGGTGTGGCGAGCGTGATCGTCTCGGGAGTCCTCGGCACCGTCGTGGGCCTCATCGCGGGGTACTACCGCAACTGGTTCGACGACATCGTCATGCGCCTCGTCGACCTTCAGATGAGCGTCCCGTCCCTGCTCATCGCGCTCCTCGTGCTCTACGTGCTCGGACCGAGCTTCGTCAACATCGTGCTCGTGCTCGCGATCACACGGTGGATGGTCTATGCGAGGGTCGCGCGCGGGCTCATGCTGTCCCTGCGCGAGGAACTGTTCGTCGAGGCGTCCAAGTCCCTCGGCGCGTCGAACGTCCGCATCATCGTCCGCCACCTCCTGCCCAACCTGCTCGCCCCCATCCTCGTCCTCGCGACGCTCGAGCTCGCCGTGATGATGCTGACAGAGGCATCGCTGAGCTTCCTCGGCCTGGGCATCCAGCCGCCGGAGTCGTCGTGGGGCCTGATGCTCGCCGAAGGCAGGGAATACCTCACCACCGCACCGTGGCTCGTCGCGGTCCCCGGCGTCGCGATCCTGCTGACCACGCTCAGCGTCAACATCATCGCGACCTGGCTCCGCAGCCGCAGCGGAACACCCGCGAGAGCCGCCTCCGGCGACGACGACGCCGCCCTGGAGAAGGGCACGGAGACCCGCAGCGCAGAGGAGAAGATCGTCAGTGCCTGACCCGACCATCACAGAGACGACAACGGCAGACCAGCGGCGGCGCGCGGCCATCGCCACGCTGCCCAGCAATGTGGATGCCTACCCCGGCGCGCCGGCCATCGACGTGATCGACCCGTTCACCGGTGAGTCGATCGCCCAGGTCGCCGAGTGCGGCGCGGCCGAGGTCGACGCCGCGTGCCGAACAGCGGAGGCCGCTCTCAGGCGGGGACTCCCGCAGCACGAGCGGGGAGGCATCCTCGATCGCTTCGCACACCTGCTCGTCGAGAACGCCGAGCGCATCGCGACCGTCATCACCCTCGAGACCGGCAAAGCGATCAGGGATGCCCGCGGTGAGGTCGGGCGCGCGGCAGAGACCACCCGGTTCGCCGCAGCGGAAGCACGCACCCTCGCCGGAGAGGTGGTGCCGACGGAGGCCTCCGCCGCCGGCGCGGGATCGATCGGTGTCGCCATCCGGCTGCCGATCGGGGTGGTCGGGGCCATCACGCCGTTCAACTTCCCGCTCAACACCGTGATGCACAAGATCGCCCCGGCGATCGCCGCAGGGTGCAGCATCGTGCTGAAGCCGGCCCACCAGACGCCGCTCACGGCGCTCGTGATCCGCGAGCTTCTCACCGAGGCGGGGCTGCCCGACGACTGGCTGACGGTCGTGACCGATTCCGGAACCACAGCAGGCCCGGCGCTCGTCGAGCATCCCGTCCCGAAGCTCATCACCTTCACCGGCAGCACGCGGGTCGGGTGGGGCATCGCGGCGAAGGCGTTCCGCAAGCGGGTCGCGCTCGAGCTCGGGTCCAACGCTCCCGTGATCGTCGAACGCGACGCGGACGTCGCGGATGCCGCGGCGAAGATCAGCAGGGCCGCGTACGCGACGGCCGGGCAGAGCTGCATCTCGGTGCAGCGCGTCCTCGTTCACACGTCTCTGCACGAGCCGCTGCTCGCCGAGCTCAAGCGCCGCGCAGAGGAGCTCGTCGTCGGCGACCCGCTGGACGACGAGACCGACCTCGGTCCCCTCATCGCGCCCGACGCCACGCGCCGGGTGAAGGAGTGGATCGACGAGGCGGCCGACTCCGGAGCCACGGTCGTCGCCGGCGGCGACTATTACGGGGAATGCCTGCGCCCCACCGTTGTCGATCGCGCACCCCTCGGCACGCGCCTCCGCGAGTCGGAGGCGTTCGGTCCGGTCCTGACGGTCATCCCGTACGAGAGCTTCGACGAGGCGATCGGGGTGGCGAACGAGACGGTGTACGGGCTGCAGGCCGGCATCTTCACGCGCGACCTCGACCTGGCGCTCCGTGCCGCGCGCGAACTGGAGTTCGGCGGCGTGCTCGTCAATGACGTCTCCACCACGCGTCTCGACCAGCAGCCGTACGGCGGGGTCAACGACTCGGGGAACACCCGCGAGGGGCCGGCCTTCGCCGTCCGCGAGATGACGGAGATCCGCTACGTGTCGCTCCGCCCGAGCACACCGGGGGTGCCGCGATGAGCCGGGGAGCGCTGGAGGGCATCGTCGTCGTCGACTTCACCGAACGGGTGCAGGGACCGTACGCCACGCAGATGCTGGGGGACCTGGGCGCCGACATCATCAAGGTGGAGCGTGAGCAGGCGCTCACGCCGGACGGGCGTTCGGACGAGAGGTACGCGACAGAGGACGGGGAACGGCCGACGTCCCTCTACCGGGCCACTTTTCTGGCGAACAACCGCAACAAGCGCTCCATCGCCATCGATCTCAAGTCGCCGAACGGACGCGAGGTCGCGAGGGCGTTGATCGCGCGGGCCGACGTCGTCTATGAGAACTTCCGCCCCGGT
>Ga0164243_10009466_pt1 | contig 14175 bp, 10 predicted proteins | sample OricompcompostOP_FD_108781 | JGI IMG/M metagenome (GOLD analysis project Ga0164243, IMG submission 108781) | Organic Plus compost microbial communities from Emeryville, California, USA - Original compost - Organic plus compost (OP) | ecosystem: Engineered > Solid waste > Mixed feedstock >... | reverse complement strand
GGACGCGATCCTTTCCGGCCCCGCCGGCGGCGTCGTGGGCATGGTGGAGACGGCGCGGATTGCCGGGTTTAGGAAGGTCATCGGTTTCGACATGGGCGGAACGTCCACCGACGTTGCCCATTACGACGGCGAGTATGAGCGCGCCTTCGATACCGAGGTGGCGGGGGTGCGCATCCGCGCGCCGATGATGCGCATCCACACGGTTGCCGCGGGCGGTGGCTCGATCCTGCACTACGAGGACGGCCGGCTGAAGGTCGGCCCGGATTCGGCAGGCGCCAATCCCGGCCCCGCCTGCTACCGCCGCGGCGGGCCGCTTGCCGTCACCGATGCCAATCTGATGCTTGGCAAGCTGCAGCCCGACTTCTTTCCCGCCATTTTCGGCCCCGAGCAGAACCTCCCGCTTGACGCAGACGTTGTGCGGGAGCGCTTTGCCGAACTGGCACGGCAGATCGGCGACGGCCGCAGCCAGGAAGCCGTGGCTGAGGGTTTCGTCACCATCGCCGTCGAGAACATGGCAAACGCCATCAAGAAGATCTCCGTCCAGCGCGGCTATGACGTCACGCGCTACCTGCTCAACTGCTTCGGCGGCGCGGGCGGTCAGCACGCCTGCCTGGTGGCGGATGCGCTTGGCATGGAATCCGTGCTCATCCACCCCCTTTCCGGTCTGCTTTCGGCCTATGGCATCGGGCTGGCGACCGTTTCCGCCTCGCGCCAGAAGGCCTTGGTCAAGCCGCTCTCGCAGGCAGCGTTGCCCGAGATCGAGACGATGATGGCGCAATTGCAGGAAGAGGTCTCAAGGGCGCTTGGCGACCAGGGCATCGGGGCGGGCTCGATCGAATGGCGCCTCAGGCTCGAGATCCGCTACGACGGGACGGACACGACGCTGTCCATCCCCTTCGATGACCGCTCGGTGGAGGAGGCGAAGAAACGCTTTGAGGCCGCGCACAAGGCGCAGTTCGGCTTCGTCTACGACAACAAGCCTTTCGTGGTCGAGGCCGTCAATGTCGAAGGCGTCGATGCAAGGGGGGCCGCACCCGAGGAGCCGGCCCTCCCCTTGAACGACAATATCCCGGAGCCGCACGTTACCCGGAAAATCTTCTGCGATGGCGCTTGGCGGGAGGCCGGCATCTTTCTCAGGAAAGAGCTTGCGCCCGGCAACCGCATTTCCGGCCCCGCCCTCATCATCGAGGACAACCAGACCATCGTGGTCGAGCCCGGCTGGCGGGCCGAGATCACCGCGCGCAACCACGTGCTCATGCGGCGCGTGGAGAAGAAGCCGCGCCAGGCCGCGATCGGCACGGAGGCCGATCCGGTGATGCTGGAGGTTTTCAACAACCTCTTCATGTCCATCGCCGAGCAGATGGGGGTGACGCTGCAGAACACCGCCTATTCGGTGAACATCAAGGAGCGGCTCGATTTCTCCTGCGCCGTCTTCGACAGGAACGGCGCGCTGGTGGCGAACGCCCCGCACATGCCGGTGCATCTGGGCTCCATGGACCGCTCGGTGGAGACAATCATCCGGCTCAACGAGGGCGACATCCATCCGGGCGACGTTTTCGCCCTCAACGCGCCCTATAATGGCGGAACGCACCTGCCCGACATCACCGTGGTGACGCCCGTCTTCGACGAGAGCGGAAAGAACATCCTGTTCTACACCGCATCACGCGGTCACCACGCCGATGTGGGCGGGACGGCACCCGGCTCCATGACGCCGCTTGCCACCACGGTGGACGAGGAAGGCGTGCTCTTCGACAATTTCCGCCTGGTCGAACGCGGGCGCTTCCGGGAAAAGGAGCTCTACGAGCTTCTGACCAACCATCCTTACCCCGCCCGCAATCCGCAGCAGAATATTGCCGACCTCAAGGCCCAGATCGCCGCCAACGAGAAAGGCGTGGCGGAGCTCAGAAAGATGGTGGCGGATTTCGGGCTCGACGTTGTCGAAGCCTATATGGGCCACGTACAGGACAACGCGGCGGAAGCCGTGCGCCGAGTCCTCGACCGTCTGCCTGACAAATCCTCCTGGGAGTACCCCACCGACACGGGCCAGGTGATCAGGGTGAAGATCACAGTCGACCGCGAGAAACGCGAGGCGACGGTGGATTTCACCGGCACCTCGCCCGTGATGAAGAACAACTTCAACGCGCCGGAGCCGGTGACGCGCGCGGCGGTGCTCTACGCCTTCCGCGTCATGGTCGAGGGCTCGATTCCCATGAATGCCGGATGCCTGAGGCCCATCAACATCATCATCCCCGAGGGCTGCATGCTGCGGCCTTCTTATCCCGCCGCGGTGGTGGCTGGAAATGTGGAGACGTCGCAGCACGTCACCAACGCGCTGTTTGCCGCCATGGGCGCGCTTGCCAATGCGCAGGGCACGATGAACAATCTCACCTTCGGCAACGACAAGTACCAATATTACGAGACCATCTGCTCCGGCTCCCCGGCAGGGCGCATGAATGACGGGCGCGGCTTCCACGGCACGAGCGGGGTCCACACCCATATGACCAACTCGCGCCTGACGGACCCGGAAATCCTGGAACTGCGCTTTCCCGTACTTCTGGAGGATTTCCATATCCGCGACGGCTCCGGCGGACGCGGAAAGTGGAACGCCGGCGACGGGACGCAGCGCACCATCCGCTTCCTCGAGACGATGCAATGCGCGATCCTCTCCTCCCACCGCACGGTTCCCCCGCGCGGCATCGAAGGCGGAGGTGATGGCCAGCTCGGGCGGACGGAGGTGCGGCGCAAGGATGGGCGCATCGAGGTGCTGAAAGCCTGCGACCAGACCGTTCTGGAAGCCGGCGAGGCGGTGATCGTGATGACCCCCACGGCGGGAGGATTCGGACGGGCCTGATCCGCATCATCCGCCTTGCCTGGCCAGACGTTTCAGGAACGGGACTCTCGACGCCTGCCCGGCGTCAGCCTCCCTGGTGGCACGTAGCGCTTGAATCGGTGCGGGAAGTGCTTGAATCGGAATGCGAGAAGTGCGGCGCAAGCCTCTCCTTCCGCTCGCTTTTTGGCGGCTGTGCCGGTGCATGCGGCGGCGAAGGTGTGTTGAAGAAAATATCCGCTCATCTTGCCCCGGCAGGACAGAGTGAGCGCACGCAACACTACTCCACTGCCGTCCCCCTCTCCGCATCCACGGCATTGACCACGGCTTCAACGAGCGACTGCGGCCTGTAGGCCAGCCTGTTCGGCGTAAGTCCCATCCGCAAGACAACGAGCCGGCGCGAAGGAATGACAGCGATCGTCTGCCCGTCATGGCCGATGAGCCAAAAGGTGTCCTCCGGCAGATCGAAACCCGCGTCAGGGTCCTGTGCGGAGGCATCGTTCACGCGCGGACCATGAAGCCAGACGCCTCGGCCATACTCGCCACCGGAGGCTTCCGTGGGCGTGCGCATCCACTCCACCCAACCTTCGGGCAGAATTCGCCGCCCGTTCCAAACGCCGTCCTGCAGAAGAAACTGGCCGAAACGCGCCCAGTCACGCGCGGAGGCATACATGGAGGAAGAGCCGACGAAGGTGCCGCGCGCATCCGTCTCCAGCACTGTCGTGCTCATTCCCAAAGGGGAGAACAGCGCCCGATACGGCCATTCGTGAGCCGCCTTCGGATCGTCGAAAACATTCTGCCATACCCGCGAGGCAAGCACGGTCGATCCGCTTGAATAGGAAAAATGCTCGCCTGGCCGGTGGAGCAGCGGCCGGCTGGCCACAAACGCCGCCATGTCCGGCTCCAGATAGAGCATGCGGGTCACATCACTGACGCCGCCATAGTTCTCGTTGAAGGCAAGTCCGCTTTCCATGCCCAGCAAGTGCGCAAGGGTGATTTCGGAACGACCGTCGCCGGACCATTGCGAAAGAAGGTTCCCTTGATCGACCGAAAGCTTTCCAGCCTGCACCAGCGTGCCGACGATGGCAGCGGTCACCGTCTTGGTCATAGACCAGCCCAGAAGGGGCTGGTCGTGATTGAGGACGCCCGGGCCGAACCGTTCGCCTATGATGCGGCCGTCGCGCACGATCACCACGGCCCGCATTCCCGGCCCCATCAGCGCCGGGCTGTCGAGAATTGCGGCAATGGCCGGATCCTGCGAAGCCTCGACCCGGCTGCCCTCAGGCCATAGCTCGCTGGTGCTGACTGATGGGCCATCGCTAGGCGGTGTTACCGCAAGCAGGCCAAGCGCCTCCATATCGCCGTCCGGCACGACAGTGCAGCCGTTGCGGCCGCGAGAGACAGCAAGTCCATTGCCCATCGTGCCGAAGAGCCCCGCACGCACGACTGATCGGGAAGCATCCACTTCCACCCGCATCAGCCTCAGCAGCGGATGGCCCGGTGCCTGCACGTCCTCCGACAGCACGGCCTCCGGCTCCCTGTTTGCGAGGTACACGTTGGAGCAGACGATCTTCGCCGCATAATTCGAGCCGACGCGAATAAGCTCGGGCGGCGCGAATCTGAGCCACGCCGCCACCGCAGCGAACACGAGCAAGGCAATGGCTCCAAGCCATTTGACGATGGAAAGAGCGAGCCGCATGGCCTATTCCCTCAGCAGCAACGGGCACGATATCGATTCGTGAGACGGTGGGGATTTTCTACCATATGCGTTTCTCAACCATTTTACTCATGGCCCTCCTGCTCGCCGGCTGTTCCACCGTCAGCTACGATTTTTCCGATATCGCCCCGACTTCTCCCACAAGATCAGGAGGCCTGCGCTTTGCGGACAATGATCCGCATGAGTGGGAAGGACGCGCGCCCTGGCATTATCCCATTCACGGCACCGACCTTTCCAAATATCAGGGCGAAGTGGATTGGCACGCCCTGAAAAAAGGTGGCATCTCCTTTGCGTTCATCAAGGCCACCGAGGGCGGGGACCGCGTGGACGACATGTTCCATCGCAACTGGCAGGGAGCGAAAGCCGCCGGCATTCCCCGCGGAGCTTATCATTTCTTCTATTTCTGCCGGCCGGCTGCGGAGCAGGCCCGCTGGTTCATCCGGCACGTTCCGAGAGAGCGATCCTCTCTTCCCCCCGTGCTCGACATGGAGTGGAACCACCTCTCCCCCACCTGCAGACTGAGGCCCCCTGCCGAGACCGTGCGCGCCGAGATGCAGGTTTTCCTCGATATGATCGAACGCCATTATGGCAAGCGCCCTATTATTTACACATCTGTCGATTTCTTCGAGGACAACGGCCTCTGGCGCTTCAAGGGCTATCCGTTCTGGTTGCGCTCGGTGGCCGGCCATCCGGATGACCAATACAACAATCATCCTTGGGTGTTCTGGCAATATACGGGTACTGGCGTCCTGCCCGGCATAAAGAGAAATGCCGACATCAACGTCTTTAGCGGCAATTCCGAAGCCTGGCGGGGATGGCTTGAAGCGTACGCACGCTGACGCTTTCCGTTTGTAAGGAGTAGAGGATGCACCTGCGAATGCCCCTGCTTGGCGCTCTTCTGGCGCTTTCCGCACCTTCCCTCGCCGTTGCGCAGCAATGCGGCGGCGATTTTTCCTCATGGCGCACCGCCGTCGAAGCCGAGGCGGCAAGCCAGGGCGTCGGCCCCACCGGGCTTGCGGCGCTCGAGCGCGCCTCTGTCGACCAGCGCGTCCTTGAGCGCGACCGCGCCCAGGGTGTCTTCACCCAGACCTTCCGCGAGTTCGCAAGCCGCATGATCAACGACTACCGGCTGCAGCACGGCGCGGCAAACCTGCAAAAATATGCGGACACCTTCCAGCGCTCCGAAACCGAGTTCGGCGTACCCGGCCCGGTGATCGCGGCATTCTGGGCACTGGAGACGGATTTCGGTGCCGTGCAGGGCGATTTCAGCACGCTGAACGCGCTCACCACGCTCGCCCACGACTGCCGCAGGCCTCAGATTTTCCGGCCAGAACTCATCGCTCTTCTGAAGCTGATCGACCAGGGCACGATCCCGCCGGACGTAACGGGTGCCTGGGCAGGCGAAATCGGGCAGCTGCAGATGCTGCCGAGCGACTATCTCGAGAAGGGCGTCGACGGGGATGGCGACGGCCGCATCGACCTGCGGGACAGCGCGCCGGATGCGATCCTCACGGGCGCCAACAAGATCCGCGGGTTGGGCTGGAAGGCGGGTGAACCGTGGCTCGAGGAGGTGCGGGTTCCGGACGACCTGCCCTGGGAGCGCACCGGGAGGGCGAAGAAGCTGCCGCGCTCCGAATGGGCAGCGATGGGCGTCACCAGTCGCGACGGCAGTCCCCTGCCAGCCGACGGGCTCATGGCCGGTCTTGTGCTGCCGATGGGGCACAAGGGGCCGGCCTTCCTCGCCTACGATAATTTCGATGTCTATCTCGAATGGAACCAGTCGCTGGTTTACACCCTGACCGCGGCGCATATGGCCGCGCGGCTGGCTGGCGCGCCGGCATTCGACCCGCGCAACCCGGAGCCCGGGCTTGAGCCGGAGGCGATGAAACTTCTGCAGCAGAAGCTCGTCAACCGCGGCTACGATGTCGGCAGCATCGACGGTGTCCTGGGCCTGAACACCCGTGAGGCAGTTCGCCAGGAGCAAATCCGTCTCGGCCTTCCGGCCGACGGCTGGCCAACCTCGGCGCTCCTGGTAGGGTTGAGTGCGGGCGAGCAGTGACGGAGGTTGAGCGGAGCTCGCCGCGCCAGCCTCAATCTGCCATGGTCTCCAGGCTTGCCATGCCTTCGGGCGCCTTGCCCTCGTCGAAGGGCCGCTGAACCTCAACGAATGTATCGGGGTAGAAGCCGTTGAAGCGGGTCCTGAGCGCCATGGAATAGGCGCCGATATGACCGATTTCGATCCAGTCGCCTGTATCCACCGTCTCAGGCAACCAGAAAGGCCGCGAAAGTATGTCGACGGAATCGCAGGTTGCTCCGCAGACCCGGAACGGCACGATGTTTTCCGCGTTGCCGTTCCGCGTACGGATGGCGGGATCGGGGATGAAACGCGCCGGAAGCGTGATCTTCCCGGTCCATGAATCCGACAACGAGGCCCAGATCCCGTCATTGATGTAAAGTCGCCGACCCTTCCGGAGCAGAACGCGCACCAGCAGCGAGAAGGCGCGCGCCACGATCACGCGGCCGGGTTCGGCCACCAGCGGAATCGTATCGAAGCCCCACTCGGCAATATCGGCGCGCAGGCGGGTCATGATATCCTCGAGCGACGGCATCTCCCGCTTTCGGCGGTTGGGGTCGTGGCCGTATTCGGCTGGGAACCCGCCGCCGATGTCGAGCGCGGCGATCGGCACGCCGGCCCTGTTCCGCACCCAGTCGGCCGAAGCCAGCGCCCGCTCATAGGTGTCGGGATCCTCGATCTGGCTTCCTACGTGAAAGCAGATTCCCGCCTTGTATCCATTGCGGTGAAGCCGCTGCAGGAGTTCCACCGCATGGGCAGGCGCCGCACCGAATTTCTTTGACAGTTCGTAGGCTGCGTGTCCCTTGGTCTGAAGGCGAACGAAGACCGTGAGCGTTGCCGGATCAATGTCGAGCGCGCGCACCACCCGCGTCAGCTTCCCGATCTCGTCCCCATGATCGACGGCGATGCTGCGGATGCCATAGCCTTCCAGCGCCAGCCGGATATCCGACTGGGCCTTGACGGGATGCATGTAGAGCATCTCGGCCGCAGGGGCCACCGCGCGAACAGCCGCAAATTCTGCCGGCGAGGCGACGTCGAACGCCTTCACGCCCGCCTCTGCGAGCGTCTTCAACACGAGCGGCTCGCCGTTCGTCTTGACGGCATAGGCAGTCTTGCCGGGAAAGAGATCCATGAAGCGCCGGGCATCCGCCTTCAACACCTCGGGCCTGAAGCAATAGACGGATTCGTCCGGGCGCATGCTCAGGGCCACATCCCCCGCGGTCTCGAATCGCTGCATGGCCACCTCCAGTGAGACGAAAACCTAGTTTGCCGATGCCGGAAAGGAAACCATCGCCGACAGCTTTCGCTCCACCCGGCATCGATTGTTGGGCCAGCCGGGAAAACGGGTGGCGCGACCGATGGCGGATGCTAAGGGAACTGCGCGTCAGGAGGCACCATGGCCAGTGGCACGAAAGCACAATCCCGTCAGATGTCGCTCAACGACTGGGCGCTTCTGCTCCTGCTTGGCGCCATCTGGGGCGGTTCCTTCTTCTTCGCCCGCGTGGCGGTGGCCGAGATCCCGCCCCTGAACCTGGTGATGTTCCGCGTCGCCATTGCTGCGCTCGTGCTGCAGGTCTGGCTTGCCTTGCGCGGTCCGAGTTTCGGGCTAGCCTTCCCAATGGCAGGCAGCTTCTTCATACTGGCCGTCCTCAACAACGTCATACCCTTCTCGCTGATGTTCCTGGGGCAGACGCAAATCGGCGCCGGCCTTGCCTCCGTGCTCAACGCAACGACGCCCTTTTGGACCGCCATTCTCGCCCAAATGCTGACGGCGGACGAGAAGCTCTCCGGGACAAGGGTCCTGGGTATTCTCTTCGGCATAGCCGGCACGATGGTGATGATCGGCCCCGGCCTGTTCAGCGGGCTGGGCGGGCCGATCTGGGCGAAGCTCGCGCTGGTGGGAACCGCCCTTTCCTATGCGTTCGCTTTCATTTTTGCCCGCCGCTTCCGCGATATTCCGCCTCCGGTGATCGCGACAGGCCAGCTCTCGGCCTCGACCGTCATCATGATTCCGCTGGTCCTGATGGTGCACGGACCTGAGGGGCTGTTTTCGGCGAGCGTCCATGTGTGGGCAGCGGTGATCGCGCTGGCGGTGCTCGCCACCTCCTTCGCCTACATCATCTATTTTCAGCTCATTGCCTCGGCGGGTGCCACGAACGCTTCACTCGTGACCCTGATCGTCCCCGTAAGCGCGATACTCCTCGGCGCCGTCTTTCTCGGCGAACGGCTTGAAGCCTTTGAAATTGCTGGCATAATCCTGATCGGAATCGGTCTGGTCACGATTGACGGCCGGCTTGTCCGCGCCCGGTCAATCGCAGATTTGTTCACCGCCTTAAACATAAAGTGAATGCTGGCTTTTCACGAGGGAAATCAAGCGCAAGCCAGCCGGCGCTGGAATCCTATTCCACAATCCTTCGGCACTGCAGCAAATAAACTTCTTGGAAATCTTTCGTTAACAACTAGAATCCGACGCTCCAGTCAGGCAGAGGAGGCTTTGCTTATGGGACTGACACGGCCACTCAATGCGCTCGTGATTTGTGCGGCTTTCGCATTCGTCGGAGCGCTTATCATGGGGGTCCTGCCGTAAGCGGCTTAAGCCGGAAAGAGCCAAAGCTGAAAGACAGGGAGGCCGGGTTCGCAAGACCCGGCCTTTTTTAGAGCCTTTCAAGGTTAGAGTGAAGCATTCCGCCGGAGCCGGTTTGGCGCAAGGTCAAGGGATTGGCGAAGGCCGTATCGGGCGGCTCTAGTTTCAGGCGGCCACCGAGGGTGCGGCCGCCTTTTCCACGGCAGGCCGGATGCCAATCAGGTGGCAGATCGCGAAGGAAAGATCCGCCCGGTTCATTGTGTAGAAGTGGAAATCGTCCACGCCGCGCTCCACGAGATCCAGCACCTGCTCGGCCGCCACGGCAGCCGCTACCAGTTGATGGGTGACCGGATCGTTTTCGAGCCCCGCGAAGCGTTCTGCGAGCCATGCGGGTACATGCGTGCCGCAGCGGCCCGCGAACCGCACCATCTGCGAGAAATTGTGGACGGGCAGGATTCCCGGGACGATCGGCACATAGATGCCCGCCCGGCGTACGCGCTCGACGTAGCGTTCATAGACGTCGTTGTCGAAGAAGAACTGGGTGATGGCACGGGTGGCGCCATTGTCCACCTTGCGCTTCAACATCTCGATGTCGGTGGCGAAATCCGGGCTTTCGGGGTGCTTTTCCGGATAGGCGGAGACGGAAATGTCGAAGCTCCCGTGCCGTGCGAGCGCGCCGACCAGGTCCGCCCCGTTCGAGTAGCCGTTGGGATGAGGACGGTAGGAGGCACCCACCCCCTCCGCGGGGTCCCCTCGCAGCGCCACAAAACGCTTCACGCCCATGGCCACGAATTCGCGGATCACCGCATCGACCGACGCCTTGTCGGCATCGACGCAGGTGAGATGCGCGGCCACCGTCAGGTCCGTCTCCTCGAGGATGCGCCGCACCGTACGCGCGGTGCGTTCGCGCGTGGAGCCACCAGCGCCATAGGTAACCGAGACGAAGGCGGGCTTGAGCGGCGCCAGGCGCTCAACGGTATTCCACAGCTTCTCAGCCATCTCCTCCGTCTTTGGCGGGAAGAACTCGAAGGAGACGTGAATCTTCTCGCCCGCTTCGGGTCGCCGGGCAAATCGATAACTGCTCATCACGCCATCTCCTTGCGCGTGGAATTCTCTTCGGCCGCCACAGCGACACGCCGGTCGCGCGCGAGCCACAGCTTCACGGTAAGTCCCTCCTCGGCCCCCTTCTCGGGCGCAAAGGCGCGAACTTCCTGCAGATCGAGCTCCGCCTCGCCAAGCCATTCGACGATCTGCCGGTCTGCGAAGCCAAGGCGCAGATGCGCATGTTCCTCACGCAGAAATTCAAGGCCGTGCGGAGCGAAATCGACGATCACCAGGCGGCCGCCCGGCCTCAGCAGCCGCGCCGCCTCGCGGATGGCGGCTGCGGGGTCTTCGAGATAGTGGAGCACCTGGTGGATCGTCACGAGGTCATGGGCATCGCGCTCCACCGGAGGAGCGTAGATATCGCCGAGCCTCACCTGCGCGTTCGCAATGCCTTGGCGCTCAAGATTGGCGCGGGCAACCGCCAGCATCTCGCGTGAAAGGTCGACACCCACTCCGCGTCGGTAGAGGGGCGAGAACAGCGCAAGCAGCCGCCCGGTACCCGTGCCGAGATCGACCATCGACTGGAATTGCTTCTCGCCCACCAACGCCTTCAGGCCTGCTTCGACCGCCGCATCCGACACATGCAGCGAACGGATCTGGTCCCAGCTTGCGGCGTTCTTGCGGAAATATTCCGCCGCCCTCTCCTGCCGCCGGCGCTTGATGGCTTCGAGCCGCTCCAGGTCGCGGTCAACGACCGGATCGGCACTGTCGATGCGCGCCACTACACCGTCGATGAACTCGCGTGCGGCCTCCGTGTCGGCAAGCCGGAAAAAGGCCCAGGAGCCCTCCTGATAGCGGGCGATGAGATCGGCATCGAGCAGAAGCTTCAGATGGCGCGAGACACGCGGCTGCGACTGGTTGAGAATTTCGGTCAGATCCGAGACCGTGAGGTCGGTATGGGAAAGAAGCACCAGGATCCGCAATCGGCTCGGCTCGGCAGCGGCTTTCAGGACCTCCACCATCGCTTCGAGCCGAATGCTCGGGCGAGTCAGCATTTTCCGACCTCCAAAAACATATAAAGATATGTTTATGTGGAGGAGCGGCGCTTGGCAAGCTCATATGCGCGAGCTTCACCGCTCTTCCGTGACGGAAGGCATTCCCATTCTTCAAGATCGTCGGTACTCGTGTAGTCGGTCGCGCAAGGAGGACGCCATGAAAGTGTCGACCGCGCGCCAGCGCGCCGTGAACAAGGCTTTGACGATGCTTCTGCCGCAGGCACCCTATTCGGATACGGAAAAGATCCGTGCGCTTGCGAACGACCGCAAGCTGCGGTCACTGCCCGCCTCCGTCGCCGTATGGCTTGCCACCATCACGCATGTGCGGCACGAGCACAGCGATTATGACGAGCTTCTTGCCGAGGGCTACGATCGGGATGCCGCCCGCTTCTTCGTTGTGGATCAGATCAACGAGGTGCTGACCCAATGGCGGGCAACCCGCCTCCTCGATCCCGATGACGACGAGGTTTAGAGCCCGTCACGGCTCCAAACCTCAGCCTACATCATGCGCAGGAGAGCGCCGCCGATGGAATAGCCCGCGCCGAAAGCGCAGAGCAGGCCGAATTCGCCGGCCTTCATGTCCTCGTGATGTTCCGCAAGCGCCACGATCGCACCGGCAGCCGCCGTGTTACCCAGCCGCTCCAGCACCGTGGGCGCGCGATCCTGGCCGACCTCCTCTCCGAAAGCGAGCTTCAGGATCATCGCATTCATGCGCGCATTTGCCTGATGAAGCCAGAAGCGTCGCATCGTGTGGGGCGTGTGGCCGTATTCGGCGAGGAAGTCGACGATGAACTGGTGCCCGGCGATCGTCACTTCCTTGAAGACCTTGTTGCCCACCTGCTTGATCAGGTTACCCTCGATCTCCAGGTGGTAAGGATCCTCCTGGGCGAGCCGGCTCATGAAGCCGAAATTGGTGCGGATGTTGTTGGAGAACTGCGTCCACAGCCGCGTGTCGACGATCTCGAAGCGACCGCTGCGCTTTGCGCCCTCGTCCAGGGCCTCCACCACGACCGCGACCGATGCATCGCCGAAAATGAAATGGGTCTGCCGATCGCGGAAGTTGAGATGGGCCGTGATGAGTTCCGGCGTTACCACGAGCACGCGCCGGTGCGCTCCGGCGCGCACGAGGTTGGTTGCCACATGCAGTCCCGCCAGCGCCGAGGAGCAGCCGAGCCCCATGTCGAACGCCGCCCCTTCCGCGCCAAGGGCCTGCTGGATCTCGATGGCGATCGCGGGATAAGGCCGCTGGTGATGAGCGGCAGCGCAGATGATAAGGTCGATGTCGCGCGCCGCGATACCGGAATGGTCCAGGGCCTTCCGAGCCGCCTTCAGACCAAACTCGGCCATGACGGAGAGTTCTTCGTCGGACCGGGCGGGAATGACGGGCGCCATGCGCTCGGGATCGAGGATGCCTTCGCGCTCATAGACATGCCGCCGGCGGATGCCGGAGGCCTGAACGATGAAATCCGCATCGGAGCGCGGCAGCGGCTCTTCGCCGCGATCAGCCCGGCGGACGTTCTCCCGCTCGACCCAGAGATTGTAGGTATCGACCAATTCTTCGTTGGAGATGGAAGCGGGCGGGATTTCCACGCCTATTCCCGCGAGACCGACACGACCTGACGGTTCTCGAACCCGTATCGGCGCGAATTCCTCTGCCCCGCGCTCGCTTATCCGGCGTAGCATGATCGACCTGCCTTGTTGCGCATTCGGAGCTGCAGCCCAAGTGCATGCCCCGGCCCCGACCTATCGATACTACGTTCGGAGGACGAAGGAAATGCGAAAAGGCTTACTGCTACTCCTTCGTATTCGCCAGAACCTGAGACAGGGCGCGCGCGATGTCCTGGGTGGTATAAGGTTTCTGCAATATAGGAAATTCGTGCCACTCCCGGGGTATGCCGGTCCGGTCATAACCGGAAGCGAAGATGACTGGCACCTCCTTTTCGGTGAGGCGTGACGCCAAGGGGAAGACCTCGCGGCCTCCGACATTGACGTCGAGAATAGCAGCATCCGCCACGAGGTCATCGCCAACCATCGCCTCCGCTCGATCGAAACGCATGACCGGTCCTACGACAATGCAACCAAGGTCCTCGAGCATCATCTCCAAATTCATGGCGACAAGCGCCTCGTCTTCGACAACGAAGATGCGAAGACCGCCGAAGTCAGAGCTGTTATTCGTCTGTGCAGGCATGGTGACAGGTCATCCCCCGGGCATTCGTGCAGGAAACCCTGCTGCAGGCCGGACGTTTGAAGGCTTCCGGCCACGCCGTCAAAGTTCGATTCGGAAAGTTCCCGCGATTTGCTCAATGGGCAGTTCCCCCCGAAACATCCAACCCTAACGCGAAAAAGGCGTTTTTGTTTCGCAGTTTTCCGCTCACGACGATTTTTGTGCTCCATGGCCTTGCCCCGCCTGTGGGGCAAGGCTCGTTCGCGATGCTCTCCTTACCGCGTCAGCCGCTTGTAGGTGACCCGCTTCGGATTAACCGCATCCGGTCCCAGACGGCGCACCTTGTCGGCCTCGTACTCCTCGAAATTGCCTTCGAACCATTCGACATGGCTGTCCCCTTCGAAGGCGAGGATATGCGTTGCCAAGCGGTCGAGGAACATGCGGTCGTGCGAGATGATGACGGCGCAGCCGGCGAAATTCTCCAGCGCGTCCTCGAGCGCTGCCAGCGTCTCGGTGTCGAGGTCGTTGGTCGGCTCGTCGAGCAGGATGACGTTGCCGCCGTCCTTCAAGAGCTTGGCAAGATGGACGCGGTTGCGCTGGCCGCCCGAGAGGGTGCCCACCTTCTGCTGCTGGTCGCCGCCCTTGAAGTTGAAGGAGGAGCAGTAGGCTCGAGAGTTCACCTCGTGCTTGCCGAGCTTGATGATGTCATT
>Ga0164243_10009465_pt1 | contig 14175 bp, 7 predicted proteins | sample OricompcompostOP_FD_108781 | JGI IMG/M metagenome (GOLD analysis project Ga0164243, IMG submission 108781) | Organic Plus compost microbial communities from Emeryville, California, USA - Original compost - Organic plus compost (OP) | ecosystem: Engineered > Solid waste > Mixed feedstock >... | reverse complement strand
GGAAGCGCTCTTTTCCCGCCACAAGCCGACCGCTGTCTTGCATCTCGCCGCCGAAAGCCATGTCGATCGCTCGATCAGCGGGCCGGATGCTTTCGTGCAGACCAATGTCATGGGCACCTACCGCCTCGTGGAAGCGGCCAATCGCTATTACGCAAAACTTTCGCCGGATCTCCAAAAGGACTTCCGCTTCGTGCACGTGTCGACCGATGAGGTCTACGGCTCGCTCGGAGACGAGGGCCTGTTCCGCGAGGACACGCCGTACCAGCCGAGTTCACCCTATTCCGCGACCAAAGCGGCGTCCGACCACCTTGCGCAGGCATGGCACACCACGTTCGGATTGCCGGTCATTGTCACCAACTGTTCGAACAATTACGGACCTTGCCAATTTCCCGAGAAACTGATCCCGCTGACAATTCTTAACGCTCTCGAAGGCCGTCCGCTTCCGGTTTATGGCACCGGCGCAAACGTGCGCGACTGGCTCTATGTGGACGATCATGCGCGCGGCCTCATCGCGGCCCTTCAGAAGGGAAAGCCCGGTGAAAAATATAACTTTGGCGGCAGCAGCGAGCGCAAGAACCTGGCGGTTGTGGAACTGATCTGCGACACGCTCGATCGGTTGATGCCGGCGCGGTCGCCGCGTCGCTCGCTGATCACCTTTGTCACCGACCGACCCGGACACGATCACCGCTACGCCATCGACGCGACGAAAGCGCGCCGCGAACTCGGCTGGTCTCCCCACGAGACATTCGAGAGCGGAATCGAGAACACCATAAAATGGTATCTCAAGAACCGTAGCTGGTGGCAGCCGCTGCGTCAGAACGTATACGCCGGCGAGCGCCTCGGTCTTCTCGCAGCAGCGGGCTGAACGCGATGCCCGGCAACGGACCCATTTTGGTGGTCGGCCAGGCGGGCCAGGTCGCACGCTGCCTGCAAGCTGCTGCTCAGGAACAAGCCATTGCCCTCGTCTGTATCGGCCGGCCCGCGCTCGACATCGCCTATCCTGGCGCGATCGAGCGGACGATTCGCGACGTTGCGCCGTCGGGCATCATCAACGCCGCCGCCTACACCGCCGTCGACAAGGCGGAGGCGGAAGCAAACGAAGCTTTTCGCATCAACTGCACCGGACCGGCCCTGCTGGCGAGGGCGGCAGCCGCGCGGGACATCCCCTTTGTCCATATCTCGACGGACTATGTTTTCGACGGCAGCGGTTCGCGCCCTTACCGCGAAAATGACCCGACCTCACCACTCGGCGTTTACGGCCGATCGAAGCGTGACGGTGAGGTTGAGGTCATGACCGCAAATCCTGACGCCGTTGTCGTCCGCACATCCTGGGTCTATAGCGCCTATGGCGCGAATTTCCTCAAGACGATGATGCGGCTCGCCGAGACCCATCCGGTCGTACGTGTCGTCAACGATCAGCGCGGCGCACCGACGTCAGCGCATGTCCTTGCCCCCGCGTTACTGAAGATCGCCGCCAGGCTGTCGGAGCTGGAGTCCGGCGACCTCGGCGGGCTCTATCATCTCGCTGCGGATGGCGAAACGACGTGGTTCGGTTTCGCCGATGCCATCTTCGACGAACTCAAATCCCGCGGACGGCGCGCCCCCGACGTCGTCCCTATCCCGACCAGCGAATATCCGACCCCCGCGAAGCGCCCGGCCTATAGCGTGCTCGATGGCACACGGATGGAACGCGTTTTCGGCGTACGGCTGCCGCCGTGGCGCGAATCTCTCACCCCTTGTCTTGATCAGATTGCACCTCAGAAGGAGCCACAACCATGCTGAAGGGCATCATCCTCGCCGGCGGTAGCGGCACACGCCTTTATCCCATCACCCGCGGCGTCAGCAAGCAGCTCCTGCCGGTATTTGACAAGCCGATGATCTACTATCCCTTGTCGACGCTCATGCTGGCGGGCATCCGCGATGTCCTTGTCATCACGACGCCGGAAGATCGCCCCCAGTTCGAACGCCTGCTCGACGACGGCAGCCAATGGGGCATCCGTCTGTCCTATGCCGTCCAGCCAAAACCCGAGGGACTCGCACAGGCCTTCCTGATCGGCGAGGATTTTATCGGCAACGACCGCGCCGCACTTGTGCTCGGCGACAACATCTTCTTCGGCCACGGCCTGCCGGAAATCCTGCGCGATGCGGCCAAAATCGAAGATGGCGCGACCGTCTTCGCCTATCAGGTGCGCGATCCGGAGCGCTATGGGGTGGTAACGTTCGACTCCTCGGGTCGCGCGGCCGAACTGGTGGAAAAGCCGAAGGTGCCGACGTCAAATTGGGCGGTCACGGGGCTCTATTTCTATGACCGCAACGTCGTGCGCTATGCCTCGGAGGTAAAGCCCTCCCCGCGCGGCGAGCTTGAAATCACCGACCTCAACATGCGCTATCTCGACAATGGCACTTTGGGCGTCGCGCGTATGGGCCGCGGCTTTGCGTGGCTCGACACCGGAACGTTCCAGTCGCTCCTGGAGGCCTCGTGCTTCGTCCAGACACTCGAGGAACGCCAAGGCATGAAAATCTCGTGCCCGGAGGAAATCGCCTACCGCATGGGCTATATCTCGCGCTCGCGGTTCGACAGCCTCGCAACGTCGCTGCAGAAGAGCGGTTACGGCACCTATTTGAGCCGGCTTGTCGAAGCAGACGCGTCATAAACACGGCTCTTCATTAACACAAAAAGCCCGGCTTTGATGAACTCAAAGCCGGGCTTTTTGTCCGTTTGACGTGTTTTCCTAACGCAAACCGCCAGCCGCTCGGTCTGAAAACGTCTCAAAAAGAGCAGCACCGTTTACCCCGTTGCCGACCTGTTGCCTTCCTCGTGGTGAACAAGGCCGAACTGGGTTCGCAACTCGCCGATATAGGCATCTTGCTTGCGTCTGACGCGTTCGTTGTTGCCGAGAATGCTGCGGATGCTGGCATGGACCTGCGCGACTTCGCGCAACTGTTCCGTTCGCTTCTGGGCGTGAGTCGCGCTTTCAGGATGACGCCGGTGCAGGTTGAGCGAGCGCCCGATATAACCGATCCGCCCGCCCTTACCGCAGATATGCGCATAGATACGCCAGTCGCCGGCGACCTTGTAGCTTGGCAACTCGCCCTTCAGCGAGGTGAGCGCATCGAGCAACGCTTCACGCTTCCAGATCACCGAACTTACATTAAGGATGACGTTCTTGCTGCACAGGATACGCTGCAGAAATTCGCGGCCGCTCATCACAAAGGACTTGCGGAACGCGGCCTGGTCAACCGTGTCAAAATAATAACTGTAGCTGTCGGCCAGGACCTTGCCATCGGAATCGATCTGGATTGAATCGGTAAAGCAGAGATCACAGTCGTGATCTTCCATAAACTCGATCCCCTGCTCCAGAAATTCAGGGTCGGCGACATCGTCCGCTTCGGCGATCCAGATGAATTTGCTCGATGACAACTGCGCGCCGGCCTCCCACTGGGCGAAAGGAGAACCGGTGTTCTCCGCATTGAAGCGGGTTGCAACATAAGGCGCGTGGCGCGCCGCAATCTCGGCAATCGTCTCCTGGCTGCCGTCAGTCGACTTGTCATCCAGAAGGAAAACCTGGTCGGGTCTATAGGTCTGGTTGATCACGGACTCTACACGACCCGCCATATATTCGCGGTAGTTGTAGTTCGGCACGATCGCGGTGACCGAGCTGCGGCGCACGCCCAGGAGGGCGGTCAGACCGCAGATGTAGCGCGAGAAGGAAAACTCCGCCAACGCGAGGTCGGCGCGCTGCCGCCGCCGGTCCGGCGTCGTCGCGCCCACTTCCTTGCAGATCGCCCGCACCGCCTCCGGAATGGCGAAATCCGCTACTACGCTGCCCAGCAGCGGCTTGTCGCGCATGAAATCCGCGATCCCGCCGGTCTTGTCGAAGCAGACAACCGGCATGCCGACCGCCCAGGCTTCGAGGGCCACCGATGGAAACGGGTCCTCGCGTGAGGTCAGCAGAAAGACATCCGCCCGCTCGAGAATCGAGTAGATGTCCTTGTTGAAAGGCACCCGAACGAAATTTTTCCCGGCCGGCTTCAGCCAGGTATCGAGGCTGCTTTCGGCGTCGCCGATCCACACGAAGCGCCCGGGAATATCGTGCTTGAAGAAATAGTCCGCGACAGCAACAAAGAGATCGTAGCCCTTGCGTAGGTCGGCAAATCCGGCGTTGCAAATTACCGGCACAGGCGAGCGTTTATACGGCTTCCGCGCCGCTGTCGGGGGATTGTAGATACCCTGCGGCAGAATACGGATATTCTCTTCGGAAATCTCCGCGACATTCGGAAACGCATCGCGGACGCGCTCGCCAGGAAACACGATCACGTCCGAGTGCTTGCCAATCGCGACGCAACGCGGCTGCAGCGACCGCTCGTCGATGATCGTCCCCATCTCGTGCACGAGCGAGACGACCTGAAAGCCGTGCTCCTTGAGTTCGGGCACGATACTGCCGGTTACAACCGTATTGGTGATCGCCAGCCGGAAACCCTTGAGCGCCGGATCTTCGAGCACGCGCGTCAACCCTTCCGAGCGTTCGATCACGGCGAAGTAGTCCGCGACACGCTGGTAGTCGGCCTCAAGCGCTCCGCCTTGCAGGATCAGGATCGCGACCTTGTGGCCCAGCATTCTCAATTGAGTGGCAATGTTAAGGAGCAGGAGTTGCGCCCCGTGGCGGTGCGCGTCGTGGCCGCAGAGCAGAATCGCCTCGCCGTCGGCGACTGGAATGTCCTTGCGCAGCGCCGCGCCGGTTGCCTCCAGATAGGCCGCGCCATAGTGAACGTCGGGCTCGAGGTAGGCGCCTTCGCACCATTCGTTCCAGGCATTGATAGCGACGATGCTTTGACCGCCGATCGGATTCTGCAAAGCAAATTTTCGCGCGTGGGTCAGCCAGCGGCGATATTTCTGCGGTGTCGAGCCATGCACAGTCATGCCAGTCCCGGGCCGCCTCGCTTCGTTGTCCCAGGAGGGAAAGACGGTTTTGATCAATGGAAAGTCCGGCGCCTCGACGGCGATAGAAGATTTCACATAGTCGTCATAGGAAAACACGTTGCCGCGGAAAGACAGGTCATAGGTGTTCAGCCGGCCGTTAATCGACTCCAAGCCCTGCCCGATCTTGTGCGGCGGAAACTCGATCGCGCCGTCGAGCCCAAAATTGCGCGGGTCTTCATCGCCGAAGCCCTGCGCCATGAACATCAGCGGCGCAAGGCCGATCTCATCCGCGATCAATTCAGAAAGCCGCGCCAGATACTGCCGCGCATCGGGGATGATGCCCGGACGGTAGACCACGAACAGCGGCCGCCCGTCGATCCGGTAATAGCGCGGGTCGGTCATATGCCGCGCGATATCTTTCGCAATCTTCGGGATCACCTTCCAGTCGAACGATTGCCCTTTGATGACTTCCCGGTCGAAGCCATCCCAGGTCCTCGTCCAGTTCTCATTCGCCCAGATCAGGAAGAAGCCGAAGTCGTGGTCAAGCTCCATGAACACTTCCAGCGGAAGGTCGAGGACGCGCTCGCCGTCGAACGTATAATAATAGAACGCGAAACCGCGCAGACCCGCCTGCGCGGCCATGGAAATCTGGTCAAGGATCACGTCGGGACTGCGCAGGTCATAAAATCCGAGGTCGCGCGGCAAGCGTGGCTGGTAATGGCCCTCAAAGCGCGGGGCTCCCCGCGAAATATTCCGCCATTCGGTAAAGCCCGCACCCCACGCTGCATCGTTCACCGGCACGGGGTGAAACTGCGGCAGGTAAAAGGCAAAGGCATCGACCAAAGGCCGGGTCGCCTGCGATGGCTCCGCTACTTCGCAAAAGTCCGGACCTGGCGACGTCCACTTTTTGATTTCAGCAAATACCGACTTGTCGTCGGCCGGGTGGGTCACCAGCTTCTGCGCCAGGCCGGTGGTGAGGAAATGCGCAAATGGATTCTGATCAAGCGGAACGTTATGCCGCTGCGAATAGAATCTCGTCTCGAAGGCGGCGGAAGGGTTACGTCCTTCGAACACGCCGCTATGCAGAAAGTGGTCGAACGGCGTCATGCCGGCCGCCATTACGTCCGGATACTTCTCGACATAGTATTTGGTGTTGAAGTGCGGATTCGGGGAAAACGCCGGATCCTTGAGATGATCGAGATAGTGGCTGAGCGCAGTCGAATATCGCTTGAGGTCAAGGTCCTTGCCGAACTGTGCGCGATACCAGCCGCAGTCGAAAAACGGCGATGGCTGGCGTCCCTCGGCCTCGCCAAACAGAATGTAGTGAACCAGCGGGTTGAGATCCGAGTCGACAACGTCCTTGTTGGTTTTCAGATAGTGCGACGTGGAAAACAGAAAGTTCGGATTTCGCATTTCCGTTCGCGCATGGAAATACCAATGCTCGACAGCGTCGATAGAAGCGGCGGCGATATCCGGATTTTTTGTGAGATACCATTCAAGCGGCAACAGGCCTGACCGGCGGATCAGGTCGATCATCTGAGAATCGGTAATTTTCATTCCTACGCCCACGCCAATACACACACACTTCAGAAGCGCGGCACCACAATCAGCGCCCTAACCTACAGACGCATAAGGCTCCGGCTTTGCCAAGGTGTGCGGAATGCCGTTGCGCTCCAAAAATCGCCGGTAGCCTGAATAATTGTCCGCGTGCGTGCGGATGAATTTTCCGATATTTGTCGCTTGCTGCAACTCCGCGATCGTGAAATCGCTGGAGATGTCCTGCAAGAGAGAATGGGGTACGCCGCCAAGTTCGCAAAGCTCCTTGGTCCGCGTATCGTGGCAGATCACATGCGCAGGCACTCCAGATAAGAGTGCAAGCAGATTGCCGTGGAACCGGCTTCCCGCGGAAAAGCTGCATCTCGAAATCGAGGCGCGCCATTCGTCAATATCAAAATAGATATGGAATTTCGATTTCACGAAAGCGCGGATTTCCTCGTCCGAAATATCGTCCCATCCGAGCGTCGCGCCGATCCTGGCCGCCAGCTTAAGTTCCTCTTCCTCGGAGGATGACGCCAGGATGCGCATTTCCTCATGTTCGCTCTGGAGCACGAACTGGGCGTCGGATGCGCGGCAAAGCTGGTACATGCGCCGCTCGACATCCTTCATTTTCGCCGGATTCGCCGAATGCGCCATCACATTGCGCGAAGCGTTCAGCGAAACCTTCGAAGGATTGCCTTTGCGCTGGGCAAAGGCCGCACTCAGTTCTGCGGGGCTATGCAGGTAAAATGAAGGGCACCCCGTCAACTCGACGTTTTTGATGCCGAGCCGCGCGAGAACCTCCGCCGTGAAAGCGCCGCGCACGCCGATGCTGTGGCAGCGCGCCGCCACGGCCTGTACGAAACGCTTTGTGCCGGGAGATATTTCCGGAAACCCTCCCGTGGACGGCGCCTGCGCGCCAAGCCCGACCATGATACAGGGGAGGTCGATTTCTTCGACAAGATCGGCGAAGGGCCCGAAGTCGAACCCGGAGAACAGGAAATTCGCGGCGGCAATCGCAATGAAGTCAAAGTTGCGATCCGCTGGCCGGTGCTCTGGTGAAATCGAAACGATCTGCGCGTCGATTTGGCTATGGAGTGCATAACCAATCAGCAGATTGCCGCTGTTTTTGCCGGTGCGGTCGAACAGCACCTGGCTGTCGGTCGTAACACCGTCCGCCGCGCGATAGGGAGCTCCGAAATAAAGTGCGCGCCCATACATACCGGTTGTGCCTTTCCCTCACGAGGCTGTGCCCAAAAACCTGAGCAGTGCTTTAGTCGAATTAACGTGACTCGACTTAATAGCTCCACCCTTGAGCGCCTAAGACACACACCAATTCTTAAATCGTTCATTCATTACGCCGCGAAGCATATACCGCCGATTTTCTCGTGCGGATTCCGGTTCGAATTTTTCGTATAAAAAGCGGCATTTTCGATCGGACCACGACGCCACATCGTTTGAATTTTTCACGCCGTTTAGTAAAGCTCGTCAGTTCTAATCAAGCAGATTTTCGATATTCGCTGCGCACTCTCGCGACCCGTTTCGGCTTCCGAATTCCTGGAATCTGAAATGCCCGTAGTTGTCTCGATCGAAGAGAGCGGCGCTTGTCCTCCATGAAAACTCCTGCATCGGCTGCGTCGGTCATCGGCGTGGAGGGCCGGCGCCTGTATATCTTTGTCGACGACTATGCGAGTGACGGCGACAAGTTCGCCTACACAATGAACGGCGAGCCCGTGCATGTCACACATTCGGCCGTGCACAAGCACGATATCGCCCGCGGGCTCAATCTCATCGCCAACGGGACATTTGCCAATTGCGAACTTCCCTGGCGCGCTGGTAGTGGCGATGGCGCAAGCGTCGGTCTGAACCTTTCTCCGCAATGGCGTCTCGCCGGCGCGGGGACGGCCTATCTCACGACAGCGTCGGGGACGCCGGCGCAGGCCGAGTATTTGTATGGCGCGGAAAACCCGCTCATCCCCGTCATTGCCGGTGAAAGATATGCTTTCTCCGGCCATTTCGCGCTTCACCGTTGCTCTGCGACCGTCAACATCGATCTGCTGACATCCGGCCAGACGCTGCTCGACAGCCAGCGTCATCACATTCCGCGAAAGCGTGGCGGTCAATCGTTGGAAGACTACGCTTTGGTCGACTTCAATGTTCCGGTGTCCGAGCAGGGCGCCTACGCGCGTATTCGCTTTTCCATCGAGTCATGTCCTGCGCACGAGTCTGCCGGCTCTCCCGCCTATCTGTTCTTTACGCATATTGCATTTTCCGCCGCGGGTGACGCCCCGATCGCGTGGCGTCCCCGCGAGATCAAGCCGCGCCAGATCGCGGCCCTGTCAGGCCGCGGCGCCGTTCTGGACGTCACGTTCCCCCGGTTTGCCGCCAATGGACATGCCCCGCCGCCTACCTTCGACATTATCGACAGGACGACAGGACGTTCGATCGAAAACGCGCCGATCACGCTCCCGCCCGCGGCAGAACTGGGCTTCACAGTCGCCAGCTTCGACGGCGTGACGCTCGGCGGGACGCTTACCCTGGCGTCGGAGCGTCTTTCGATCGAACTCGTCATCGACGATGTGGTAGCCGAACGGCGCAGTTTCGAGGCGGCCGCAGAGCACAGCCGGCAAAGCGTCAGTTTCCGCATTCCCGACCGGTTCCTCGACGGCAGCCCGCACGTGCTGGAACTCCGCGATGTGGCGAGCGGTTCGACACTGTTCGTGAATGCGGTGACGCTGAAAGCGCTCGTCACCTCATGGGAGCAGACCGACGATCTCGGGCGCCTTGCGCTTCCCACGGAACTCCATCCGATAGCCCGGCGGCGCTATCGCAGTCTGCTCGCCCATGTCACGGCGGCGGCACATGACCCCGCGCAATGCAATACTTCGCAAAGCGTGCTGGGGCGCTGCCACGATGTGCTTGTGCAGGCAGACGTGGCGGACGCCGACTTGTCGCCCCTCGCCCTGCCGGACCATCACGTCCCGGATGTCTCGGTCATCGTCGCGACGTCCGATGTCACGCAGATCTATCGGACCATCGCCGCGTTGCTGCTGGCCTATAACGACAGCTCCTTCGACGTCGTCATCTCGACCGACGACGATCCCGGGAAGATCGAACGCCTGCGCCGTCTGATCTCAGGCGCGCTATTTATGACGTCTCCAACGAAGCTCTCCCGCGCAGAACTCCTTAATCGCGGCGCCGAAGCGGCTCGTGGCCAGTTCATTGCGCTGCTCGACGCGCGCGCAGAGCCCGGCGCGTGCTGGATCGACGAATTACGCGCCACCTTGTCGCTGTTCGACGGCGCGGGCATTGCCGGCGCCAAGCTGGTCAAGCCCAACGGCCGGCTTCTGGACGCTGGCGGTGTGCTGTGGTCGTCAGGCCATCGCCAGACCGTGGGGGCCAACGGCAACGCGGAGCACCCCCAGGTCAATTACACCCGCCCGGTCGATTTTGTCTCCGACCGCGCCTTGATGATGCCGGTAGAGATCTGGCGCGCAATCGGCGGCCTGTCGGAAGACCTGTTCGGAACGTCACTTGAAGATGTCGATCTTGCGCTCAAGGTCCGCGACGCCGGATACAAGGTGCTGTATGCACCCCAGGCAGTCGTGACAATCTGGCCCGAGGCCGGCAGCCCGCGCACGGCAAAATCCCCTGCGTCGCATTTCAAGCGACGCTGGTCCCAAGCCCTTCAGCAACGTCCACCGGAAACCGCCCCGCTGCGCACGGCGATCGATTTCGGCGTCAAGGAGCGGGTCCTTTTCATCGATCAGCAGGTGCCCCGCGCCGATGTCGACGCCGGAGGCTATGCTGCCGTGCAGGAAATGCGCCTGTTCCAGGCGCTCGGCTACAAGGTGACGTTTCTCCCGCTCAACCTCGCCTATTCCGAAGCCTACGTGACCTCCCTCGCGCGGATGGGCGTGGAGGTGATCTACGCACCCTTCGCCGCATCGGTTGAGGACGTGCTAAAAGAGCGCGGTGATGAATTTCAGGTGGTCTATATCACCCGCTATCATGTCGCCCGCGCTGTCGTTCCGTTCGTGCGCCGGCACAATCCACAGGCGAAAATCGTCTTCAATAATGCCGATCTGCATTTCCTGCGCGAGCTTCGCTCCGCGCTTGCGCTCAACGATGGCGAACTGTTGCGCCGCAGTCAGCTGACCCGCGACATGGAGCTCGAAGTCATGCGCCAGACCGACCTTACGGTAAGCTACAGCGAGGTCGAGCACGCGGTGATCATGAGCCACAACCTCGACCAGACGCGAATTGCCAAGGCGCCGTGGGTGGTTACGCCCGTCGAGGCCCCCTTACCCTTCGGCGGCCGTACCGACATCGGTTTTCTTGGCAGCTTCGGTCACCGTCCCAACGTTGACGCGATGCGATTTTTTGTTGGCGAAGTATTGCCGCTGCTGCGTCAATCGGCACCCGACCTTCATCTGCTGGTGTTCGGCAGTCAGATCACGCCGGAGGTGCGCGCGCTCGCCGGCGATCACGTCATCATCAAGGGCCACGTCGATGATCTTGCCGACGCCTTCGGCACGCTGAAGGTGTTCGTCGCGCCGCTCACAGCGGGGGCCGGTGTCAAAGGCAAAGTCCTGCATGCCATGGCCAACGGTCTTCCGACCGTTTTGTCGCCCGCTGCCGCCGAGGGTATCGGCGCCCACGCTGGCATCCACTATCTCGCCGCGCAAACACCGCAGGAATGGGTCACGGCAATCACAAAACTTGCCGCCGACGCCACATTGTGGAACGCAATCTCCCGGCAATCGCTGGATTTCGTCCGTCAGACCTATTCCTTCGACCGCGGCGTCGCCACCCTGCGCGCGGCGCTTGAGAAGATCGATATTTTCCCCGCCGAACGCCACGATGCCCTGTGCTGCCGCGCGGCCACGTCCCGCTGCGCTGAAAATTCGTTTTTTCTCCAATAGTTTAGTAACATCCTCTGGCGGTCCCGCGGCGGCGTTGTCATATGATGGGCCGTGTCCAACCCGCCAAACCAGATGACCTCCCTGTTCTCGCAGGCAATCGACGACGTGCTCTCGGGCGCGCGCGCGTTCCTTGAGTTCGGCAACAACCTCGTCAACCCCACCGTCCGCCTCGGTGTCACCGGCATGTCGGGCGCGGGCAAGACCGTGTTCATTACCGCGCTGGTGCACGGACTGGTTCGCGGCGGACGCTTTCCCGTGTTCGAGGCGCTCGCGGGCGGACGCATTGCCGAGGCGCGATTGGCGCCACAGCCCGACGATGCGGTGCCCCGCTTCGACTATGAGTCTCATTTGCGCACGCTGGTCGAGAAGCGCCGGTGGCCGGAATCGACGCGGCGTGTCAGCGAGTTGCGCGTCATCATCGAATATCAGACACGACGCGGCGCCATGCGCACGCTCACGCTCGATATCGTCGACTATCCCGGCGAGTGGCTGCTCGACCTTCCGCTGCTCAACAAGACTTACGAGCAATGGTCGGCGGAAAGTATCGCCCTGTCGTGGGACGGTCCGCGCAAGGAACTCGCGGAAAAATGGCACGGATATCTCAAGACGCTGACGCCGCAAGAACCTGAAAACGAACAGGCCGCGCTCACCGCTGCTGCACTGTTCACCGACTATCTCAAATCCTGCCGCGACCTGCGCTTTGCCATGAGCGTCCTGCCGCCAGGACGTTTCCTGATGCCCGGCGATCTCGAAGGTTCGCCCGCCCTCACCTTCGCGCCGCTGGACGTACCGTCGGACGGCGAAGCGCCGAAAGGATCGCTATGGGCGATGATGCGGCGGCGTTACGAGGCTTATAAAACCGTCGTCGTGAAACCGTTCTTCCAGGAACATTTCGCGCGGCTCGACCGCCAGATCGTGCTGGTCGATGTGCTCTCCGCGCTCAATGCCGGTCCGGAAGCGTTGCAGGATCTCGAACGCGCGCTCGCCTCGATCCTCACCTGTTTCCGGCCCGGACGGCGCAGCCTGCTCACCACGTTGTTCAGCCCGCGCATCGACCGCATCCTTTTTGCCGCGACAAAGGCCGACCATCTGCACCGATCGAGCCACGATGCGCTCGAGGCGATCCTACGCCAGTTGGCCGCGTCCGCTGCCGAAACGGCGGAGTTCGCGGGGGCCGATGTCGACGTCATTGCTCTGGCTGCCGTGCGCGCCACACGCGAAGCAACCATCAAGCAGGGCCACCAGAACCTGCCGGCCATCCTCGGCGTTCCCGCGCCGGGCGAGATTGTTGGGACCAAGGTATTCGACGGCAAGACCGAGGCGGCAATGTTCCCCGGGGACCTGCCAGATAGCCCCGGGGAGTTTTTCGCCAAAGCCAATGCGTTTCGCGGTCTCTCGAGCGTATCGGCAAAGGAAGCCGATTTCCGCTTTCCACGCCTGTTGCCGCCAAAGCTGCAGACCGACAGCAGCGGCGTCCCCGCCCTGCCGCAAATCCGCCTCGACCGCGCGCTTCAGTTCCTGATCGGAGACCGCCTGCAATGACGACGAAGCATTCGCGCCGCCCCGCGGCCTATGCGGTCGACGATCCGCACGTCGTCGTCGCCGAAGCCGAGCCCGAAGAAGATTTCGGCACGATCCCGCTCGCGTCCACACCGGACAACCGAAACCTCCCGGCTGTGGTCGCGATGGAGCCGCGCCGCCGCCTTCGCTGGGGCACGATCCTGTGGTCGGCACTTGGCGGCCTCGTCATCCTGGCTATTGGCCTTGGCATCTCGCAGTTGATCGAGGAACTGTTCGCTCGCAGCGTCGCCCTCGGCTGGACCGGCGTCGCATTTGCAGCCGCCGCAGCGGTTGCATTGCTGGCAATCGTGACGCGCGAAGTGCGCGGCCTGCTGCGGTTGTCCGAGATCGAAAGTATTCACGATCGTGCAGCCGCTGCCATCGCAAGTGACAAGCGCACGGACGGCGTCGCGGTCGCACGCGAACTTCTGACGCTCACCCGCAACGCGCCGTCGCTCGCCCATGCGCGCAAGATCGTCACCACGCATCTCGATGACATCATCGATGGCGGCGACATGGTACGTCTCACCGAGCGCAATCTGCTCGCGCCGCTCGATGCGGAAGCGAGACGGCTGGTCAGTGCGGCCGCGACCCGCGTATCGATCGTGACCGCGGTTAGCCCCCGCGCCATGGTCGATATGCTATTCGTGTTCGGCTCAGCCGTCGTGCTGATGCGCCGGCTCGCTTATCTCTACGGCGCCCGCCCGGGCACGCTCGGCCTCATCCGACTGATCCGCCAGTGCATCGCACACCTGACCATGACCGGCGGCATGGCCTTGAGCGACAGTCTCGTACAGCAGGTTCTGGGGCATGGCATCGTCGCAAAGCTTTCGACCCGTCTGGGCGAAGGCGTGCTCAACGGACTGCTTACCGCCCGGCTTGGCCTCACCGCCATAGAAGTTGTGCGGCCGCTGCCGTTCAACGCGCTGCCCCAGCCTGTCCTCTCCGACGTTGCGGCGGAACTGCTGCGCCAGCGCAGTCCAGCGGAGTGAACAGCTTTCATACTGACGAGGATCGCGAGGACAACGCGGCAGCAGCGAAAAACGGCTACTGTGTTTTTTTCCCCATCCCCAGTTTATTCAGCAGTGCCTTGTTCTTGGCCCGATCCTTCAGGAGATAAGCGTCCAATGTTTCCCCTGATATGATCCGGGGATCGTAAAGCGCATTCTGCTTGGCAATATCGATGAACGCCTTCGTCAGGCTCGCCTCGGTGAAGACATCGATCAACTTCTT
>Ga0164243_10009463_pt1 | contig 14177 bp, 11 predicted proteins | sample OricompcompostOP_FD_108781 | JGI IMG/M metagenome (GOLD analysis project Ga0164243, IMG submission 108781) | Organic Plus compost microbial communities from Emeryville, California, USA - Original compost - Organic plus compost (OP) | ecosystem: Engineered > Solid waste > Mixed feedstock >... | reverse complement strand
GCCGGGCGGCGATCTCCTCGGCGTCGTCGGCTCACGGGTCCAGCCGGAGCCCGGCCTCGTCGACGTCGGTTACTGGCTGGGAGCACCGCACCGTGGGAACGGCTACATGACCGAAGCGGTGCGGGCGATCGTCGACTGGATCTTCGTGAGTGGCACCGCGCGCGAGGTGCGCTGGGAGTGCGTCGTCGGCAATGTCGCGTCGGCCGCCGTCGCCCGGTCTGCGGGATTCGAGTTCACCGGCACGGGCCCCTCGTACGTCCCCTTTCGCGACGGCTCGCATCCGCCCGCGTGGCACGGGAGGATCACCCGCTCGACGACGGGTGCGGCCGCGAGCTGGCCGGCAGAGACGCTCCGGCCGGTGGTCCCGTGAGCGCCGGCAACTGCAGGCGCTCGTCCTCCCGCCTGACCTCGCGGCACCCGGTCAACGGCGCTCGCTGGTGAGGCCATCCCCACCGGATGCGTGCGGTGCACCACGCGCATCCGGTGGCGATGCCCACACTCGTGAGAATACGACGACGACCCGCTCCCCGAGTGCGGGTCGTCGTCGTCCGGGGCGAAAGCCGTGTCTACCTCACGTCCTCGTCCACCCAGTCGAAGGTCTTGGTGACCGCCTTCTTCCAGAGCCGGAGCTGACGGTCGCGCTCGCCCGGGTCCATCGACGGCTCCCACCGCTTGTCCTCCTGCCAGTTGGCGCGAAGGTCGTCGAGGTTCTCCCAGAACCCGACGGCGAGGCCCGCGGCGTACGCGGCGCCGAGGGCAGTCGTCTCGGCGACCACCGGGCGCACCACTGCAACGCCGAGGATGTCGGCCTGGAACTGCATGAGCGCGTCGTTGGCGACCATGCCGCCGTCCACCTTCAGCACCGACAGGTCCTCCCCGGAGTCCGCGTTGACGGCATCGAGCACCTCGCGGGTCTGGAAAGCGGTCGCCTCCAGAGCCGCCCGCGCGATGTGACCCTTGTTCGCGTACCGGGTGAGACCGACGATCGCGCCCCTCGCATCCGGTCGCCAATACGGCGCGAAGAGCCCGGAGAACGCGGGGACGATGTAGACACCGCCGTTGTCCTCGACCGTACGGGCGAGATCCTCGACCTCAGGCGCCGACCTGATCAGTCCGAGGTTGTCGCGGAGCCACTGCACGAGCGAGCCGGTCACCGCGATCGAGCCCTCAAGCGCATAGTGCGGCGGGTTGTCGCCGAGCTTGTAGCCCAGAGTCGTCAGCAATCCGTTCTTGGAGTGCACGATCTCCTCGCCGGTGTTGAAGATGAGGAAGTTGCCGGTTCCGTAGGTGTTCTTCGACTCACCCGGGTCGAAGGCCGCCTGCCCGAACGTCGCCGCCTGCTGGTCGCCGAGGATGCCCGCTATGGGCGTCTCACGCAGCAGGCTCGAGGTGTGCGCCGTCCCGTACACCTCCGACGACGACTTGATCTCGGGCAGCATCGAGCGCGGCACGCCGAAGATGCCGAGGATCTCGTCGTCCCACTGCAGGGTCTCGAGGTCCATGAACATCGTGCGGCTCGCGTTCGTCACATCCGTCACGTGGACGCCTCCGTCGGTGCCTCCGGTGAGGTTCCAGAGCACCCAGGTGTCGGTCGTGCCGAAGAGCAGGTCGCCGGACTCCGCCTTCTCGCGCGCTCCCTCCACGTTCTCGAGGATCCACACGATCTTCGTGCCCGAGAAGTAGGTCGCGAGCGGAAGACCGACCTTCTGCTTGAACCGCTCGACGCCTCCGTCCGCGGCGAGCCGGTCGACGATGGACTGCGTGCGCGTGTCCTGCCAGACGATCGCGTTGTAGACCGGCTCACCGGTGTTCTTGTCCCACACCACGGCCGTCTCACGCTGGTTGGTGATGCCGACGGCGGCGATGTCGTGGCGAGTCAGGCTGGCCTTCGAGAGGGCCTGCCCGATGACCTCGCGCGTGTTGTTCCAGATCTCGGTCGGGTTGTGCTCGACCCAGCCGGCCCTCGGGAAGATCTGCTCGTGTTCGAGTTGGCCGGTCGAGACGATCGACCCCTTCTTGTCGAAGATGATGGCACGGGTGCTGGTCGTGCCCTGGTCGATAGCGATGACGTAGTCCGCCATGAGGAACTCCTAAGAACGATGACTGTGGCGCGGATGGCGCCGGAGGGTGAACCGGTGTGCCGGGACCGGCCGTTCGCCCGGCCCCGGCATCGGGTTCGGGGTGGTTCAGCCGATTGTCGGAAGCAGGACGATGGATGCCCATCCGGCGACGAGGCCGCCCGCGATCGGGCCGACCACCGGCACCCACGAGTACGCCCAGTCGCTCGACCCCTTACCGGGGATCGGGAGGATCGCGTGAATGATCCTCGGGCCCAGGTCACGAGCCGGGTTGATGGCGTATCCGGTCGGACCACCGAGCGAGATGCCGATCGCGAGCACGATCAGCGCGACGGGGAGCGCTCCGAGCGCCGCCAGCCCGCCTGCATCACCCTGGTGCCCGAAGGCCACCACCGAGAAGACCAGGACGAACGTGCCGAAGAACTCCGTCACGAGGTTCCAGCCATAGCTGCGGATGGCGGGACCGGTGGAGAACACCGCGAGCTTCGCGGCGGCGTCCTCGGTCTCGTCGAAGTGCTTCTTGTATGCCAGCCACACGAAGACCGCGCCGAGCATCGCGCCCACGAACTCTCCCGCGAGGTAGACCAGTGTCGACACCACGTCGATGGGGATCATGTCCTCGACGAAGTACTCCCGGCCGGTCGCGATGAGCCCGAATGTGACCGCGGGGTTCAGGTGAGCGCCCGAGGCGTAGGCGACGATGACGCCCGCGAAGACCGCGAGACCCCACCCGAAGTTGATCAGCAGCCAGCCGCCGTTGAACCCCTTGTTCTTCGCCAGCACAACGTTGGCGACAACGCCGCCACCGAGCAGGATGAGCATCGCCGTTCCGACGACCTCCGAGAGGAATACGGTTCCTAAAGTAACGTCCACGTTGACCTTCCTTTATTCAGCCCGCGCGTGCGCTCGGGATCTGTTTTTTTCGACCCATCTGCAAGGTATCGATGGCGAGTGGTGCGAAACAAGGTGTGGGCGAGAATTCGTGCGGTCGATGCGGACCCGCGCACGGCATCCCGGAGCCTCACGCGCGGTCGTCCGCGATGCGGTCCGGGCTGATCGACACGCTGCTGGGCCCCGCGCCCGTCGCCGTCGATGGCGTTCCATGACAGGGAATAGATGCGGGCGACGGGCGTTGGAGTAGCATGAACGCAACGAAACGTGCTCCGGGGTCGGTGAGAGTCCGAACCGGCGGTGACAGTCCGCGAGCCACTCCGATGAGTGGTTGAGCCGGTGGAATTCCGGTACCGACGGTTATGGGTCGTCTTGTGACGACTCGAGTCCGGATGGGAGGCAGCACGGGTGTGTGGTGCGCGGGCACAGCACACCGGACGGTCGGCGCCGTGTTCCCCGGATCTCGTTTCTTGATCGAGAGAAACGATTGAGACGGATGATCACATTAGAGGCGGCCGACACGCGGCGAGTCGAGGCGCTGATGCGCCACGCCATCATGCTGGCCGGAAACGGGCCGGAGCGCGGCGTGAATCCCCAGGTCGGCTGCGTGATCACGGACGCCAGCGGCACGGTCATCGCCGAGGGCTGGCATCGAGGAGCGGGCACACCGCATGCGGAGGTCGACGCGCTCTCGAAGCTCACCGCCGAGCAGACGCGCGGCGCGACCGCGATCGTGACCCTCGAGCCCTGCAACCACACCGGACGAACGGGTCCGTGCTCGCAGGCACTGATCGCCGCGGGCATCGCGCGAGTCGTGTACGCCGTCGACGACCCGGGCGTCGAGTCCGGGGGTGGCGCCGAGACCCTGCGGGCAGCCGGTGTCGAGGTCGAGGGAGGGGTGCTCGCGGAGGACGCCGCCGAGGCCCTCGGCGACTGGCTCGTCACGGCGAGGCTCGGCCGGCCCCTCGTGACCGTGAAGTGGGCGCAGAGCATCGACGGCCGCATCGCAGCCGAAGACGGCACGAGCCGCTGGATCACCGGAGAGGTCGCGCGCACGGACGTGCATGTACGCCGCGCGGTGGCCGACGCGATCGCCGTCGGCATGGGCACCGTCCTGGCGGATGACCCCGCGCTCACAGCCAGGACGCCGACGGGCGAGCTCCACGAGTGGCAGCCGGTTCCCGTCGTCTTCGGGCATCGGGAGTTGCCGCAGGACGCAGCCCTGACGCGCCATCCGAACGACGTGATCGCCCTGACCGGTGACGACCTCGCGGCCGACCTGCGTCTTCTGCGCGAGCGTGGCATCCGCACGCTCTTCGTCGAAGGCGGACCCACTCTCGCGAGTTCCCTCGTGGCGGCCGGCCTCGTCGACGAGTACCTCGTCTACCTCGCACCGTCGGTGATCGGCGGGCCGCGAACGGCGATCGGGGATGCCGGAGTGCGATCGATCGCAGACGCGCACCGGCTCGAGATCACAGACCTTCAGCGGCTCGGGGACGACATCCTGCTCGTCCTGCGTCCCGCATCCCGGAAAGGAGACGACTGAGTGTTCACAGGAATCATCGAGGAGATCGGCGAAGTTACGTCGGTCGAGCACGGTGCCGATGCCGCGAGGATCACGGTGCGCGGGCCGCTCGCCGCTGCGGACGCCCAGCACGGAGACTCCATCTCGGTCTCCGGCGTGTGCCTCACCGTCGTGGACCAGACACCCGAGACCTTCACCGTCGACGTGATGGCCCAGACCCTGAAGATGTCGACGCTCGACGGCGTCCGGGCCGGACGCCGCGTCAATCTCGAGCGCGCCGCTGAGGTCGGCGACCGGCTCGGTGGCCACATCGTCCAGGGTCACATCGACGGCACGGCCACACTCCTCAGCGTCACTCCGGGCGAGGCGTGGCGCGTCCTGAGATTCAGTCTCCCGAGAGAGCTCGCACGGTTCGTCGCGGACAAGGGCTCTATCGCGATCGACGGGGTGTCGCTCACCGTCAGCGACATCGCACCGGCGAGCGAACCGGAGCAGTGGTTCGAGGTCTCGCTGATCCCGGAGACCCTGACCGCGACCACACTCGGCGACCGCGTCCCTGGCGACGCCGTCAACATCGAGACCGACATCATCGCCAGGCACGTCGAGCGGATGCTCGCACTGCAGAACGCCGGCGGACAGGCGCCGGATGGAAGGACCCGCTCATGAGCATCGCGACCATCCCCGAGGCGCTCGAGGCGCTCCGGGCCGGGAAGCCCGTTCTCGTGGCCGACGACGAGGGACGCGAGAACGAGGGGGACGTGATCCTCTCCGCAGCGCTCGCGACGCAGGAGTGGGTGGCGTGGACCGTCAAGCACACGAGCGGGTACATCTGCGCGCCGATGCCGAGCGAGCTCGCCGACAAGCTCGATCTGCCCATCATGGTGCCGAACAGCGAGGACATCCGCCAGACGGCCTACACGGTCAGCGTCGACGCCGCCGACCGCACCTCGACGGGGATCAGCGCCGACGACCGTGCTCACACCCTCCGGGTGCTCGGCAACCCCGACTCTCGGGCATCCGACCTCATCCGGCCCGGACACATCCTCCCCCTCCGAGCCGTCGACGGCGGCGTCCGGGAGCGCGCCGGCCACACCGAGGCCGCGGTCGACCTCATGAAGCTCGCCGGGCTGCCGCCCGTGGGCGCGATCTGCGAGGTCGTGGACGACGACGGCGAGATGATGCGGCTGCCCGGGCTGATCGCACTCGGCGCGGAGACCGGTCTCCCGGTCATCACGATCGCGGATCTGATCGACTTCATCAACGAGAACCCGGATGCCTCGGCTCTCTGCTCCGGATCGCGATCGGCGACCGAGGTCCCGGAGTCGTCTCCCGTCCGCTTCGAGGTGGAGACGACCGTCCCCTCCACGCACGGCCCCTTCCGCATCCGCGCTTATCGCGACCGCACGACCGGTGCCGACCACGTGGCGATCATCGCAGGGGACCCGAAGCCGGGAGCGCTCGTGCGCGTCCACTCCGAGTGCCTCACCGGGGAGGCGTTCGGCTCGCTGAAGTGTGAGTGCGGCCCGCAGCTCGACGCGGCGCTCGACACCATCCAGCGCCACGGTGGCGTCGTCGTCTACCTTCGCGGGCACGAGGGCCGCGGAATCGGCCTGGTCAACAAGCTCCGGGCGTACCGGCTGCAGGAGCAGGGGCTCGACACGCTCGACGCCAACCTCGCGCTCGGTCTGCCGGCGGACGCTCGCAGCTACATCGCCGCAACCGCTATCCTGAAGGACCTCGGCCTCGACGAGGTGCGCCTGCTCACCAACAACCCGGAGAAGGTGCGCCAGCTCGAGAGCTATGGAGTCTCCGTCGTCGAGCGGGTTCCGCTCGTCGTAGGTGTGGGAGCGTTCAACGAGGGTTACCTTGAGACCAAGCGTGATCGCATGGGGCACCAGCTCGAGCAGGCCATCGTCTCGACCGACCAGCTCTGACAATCACATAAGGGAATCGGATGAACAGGATATGAGCGCAGAAGGAACGCCGCAGCTCGAGGTCGACGGCAAGGGTCTCTCCGTCGTCGTCATCGCCGGCCGCTGGCACGAGGAGATCGCCGACGGGCTCATCGAGGGCGCGAAACGGACCCTGGATGCCTCGGGCGCGTCGTACACCGTGGTCCGGGTGCCGGGAAGCTTCGAGCTTCCGGTCGCGGCCCTCGCAGCCCTCGAGAACGGGGCGGATGCCGTCGTCGCACTGGGCGTGATCATCCGCGGTGGGACACCGCACTTCGAGTACGTGGCCGATGCCGCGACCTCGGGGCTCACGCAGGTCAGCGTCCAGACCGGCAAGCCGATCGGCTTCGGAGTGCTCACCCTCGACGATGAGCAGCAGGGGCTCGACCGCGCCGGCCTCCCCGGATCCAAGGAGGACAAGGGCAAGGAGGCCGCTGAGGCCGCGATCGTCACGGCTCGCCTGCTGGAGACCCTCCGCGAGCCTCGAGCGTTCGTCCCCGACCCGGTGTCGTTCACGCCTCGACGCCCGTAACCCAGTTCGCGTACCTGCTGGTTCCCGTCCTCGACCCCGGGCGTATTCACCCGACAGCCCGAGCTCAGCCGGGAACCGCCGACGATCTGCGCTCGGCGGTCTGCACGCGTTCGACACCGCGGTCTCCGCTGAACCCACGGACAAGCCGACGCCCCAGGAATAGCTGAGCCGCCGCCATCGCTGTACCCCGTGCATCCGCGAGCCGCGGGTGTCGGAACCCGGCCGAGTGCAGACGCATCGGTCCAGACCGCACCAGACCCCGTTCGCCTCCGCCGATGCCTGTTCGGTGAGGCGTGCTCTCACGATGAGGATCACGTGACCACGATCGATCAGCCCATGACCAGGCCTGTGCCGGTCCCCTCGCCTGCTTCGGCGCTGTCTCCGATCCGGAGGTGGCTCGCGCTGCTGGCGCTCGCGCTCGGCGGGTTCGGGATCGGCGTGACGGAGTTCGTCACGATGGGCCTGCTGCCCAACATGGCGCGCGATCTCCTTCCCGCCCTCGCGGCGACGAACGGCGAGTCCGCCAACGCGCAGTCGGGCATCCTCATCTCCGCTTATGCGCTCGGGGTCGTCGTCGGCGCCCCCACGATCGCGGCGGCGGCCGCTCGCTGGCCACGGAGGCGTTTGCTCGTGGCCCTCGTCGCCGGTCTCGCGGTCGGCAATCTGCTCTCGGCGCTGCTGCCGAGCTTCGGCCTGATGGTCATCGCACGGTTCCTGAGCGGCCTGCCGCACGGCGCGTATTTCGGGATCGCCTCGCTGGCCGCGGCCACGCTCCTCGGGCCGGGCAAGAGGGCGCGCGGCGTCGCGTTCGTGCTGTCGGGGCTGACCATCGCGAACGTCGTCGGCGTGCCGCTCGGCACCTTCCTCGGTCAGAACCTCGGCTGGCGAGCCGCCTTCTGGCTGGTCACGGTCACCTTCGTCCTGACGCTCGTCGCGATCGTCACGACGCTGCCGTACCTCCCGGGTGACCGGAACTCGAGCATCCGGGGCGAGCTCAGCGCATTCGGCCGGCTGCAGGTGTGGCTGGCCCTCGGCATCGCCTCCATCGGCTTCGGCGGGCTGTTCGCCGTCTACAGCTACATCTCGCCGGTGGTCACGGACGTCACGGGCCTGGACGAGTCCGCCGTGCCGTGGATCCTCGTGGTGTTCGGCATCGGGATGACGGCCGGCAATCTCTTCGGCGGGTGGTATGCGGACCGCTCCGTGCCGCGCGCGCTGAGCCTCTTCATGATGGTGCTCACGTTGTCGATCGCCGGCTTCGGGCTCACGGCACACACGGTCGTGGGGCTCTGCGTCTTCGTCTTCCTCATCGGTGCCGCGGCATCCGCGGCGTCGCCCGCGATCCAGACACGGCTCATGGATGTCGCGCGCGACTCGCAAGCGATCGCCGCCGCGCTCAATCACTCGGCGCTGAACATCGGCAACTCGCTCGGCGCGTTCCTCGGCGGCCTCGTCATCGCCGCGCATCTCGGCTACACGGCACCAGCCGCCGTCGGGGTCGCCCTCGGATTCATCGGCATCGTCATCGTCGCGGTCTCCCTCTCGATCGACCGGCGCCGCGCCGGCGACGCGGCCTCACGCAGCTGAGCCGCCGTCGTTCTCCGGCCGGTCTCCCGAACCCGGTGTCAACCTTGGTTGACACCGGGTTCGGCGTCAACTATGGTTGACACCACGAAGTCAACCTGAGTTGACAGGAGGCACCGTGACCATCGATACGATCCGCACGCTGGCCGGTGACGCCGGCTCGGAGGATCCCATCAAAGCGCTGCGAGCCATCGCCCAGCTGCATCGGGAACTCGATCGGGCCGAAGCCGTCGCGGTGCGCCGCGCACGCAACGCGAACGCATCCTGGCGGCTCATCGCGCTCGCGCTCGGGGTCAGCCGTCAGGCGGTTCACAAGAAGTACGGACGACACTAGGGGGAGTCTGATAGTTGTCGTCTGCTGCACGACGAGAATTGCCAGACACACCCGAGACCGGGCGGGTTCGCCCGCCGGGCGCGCTGCCGCACACCGCGAAGGCGCGCCGACCTCTCACCATCACCTCGGAAGAAAGCAGGGGAATGAGCACGCCGACGACGTCAGAGCGGCACACGACGGGCCCCGGGACGGGAGGACGTCCCCGCCGATCGCCGTTCGCGCGACCTTCGAAGGACGACGGACCACGGGCGCGGTTCAGCGAGCTCCTCCCGTATCTGTTCGAGCATCAGAAGATGCTCTGGTTCGTCGTCGTCCTAAGCCTGGTCGGCGCCGCGGCCTCGCTCGCTCAGCCGCTGCTCGTGAGCCAGGTCATCACGGTCGTGGAGCAGGGCTCACCTCTCGGCTGGCTGGTCTGGGCGCTTGTCGGCCTCGTCGTCGTCTCGGGGCTCATCTCCGGCTATCAGCACTACCTCCTTCAGCGCATGGGCGAGGGCGTCGTCCTCACCAGCAGGCGTCGCCTCGTGGCCAGGATGCTTCACCTGCCGATCGCGCAGTTCGACGCGCGGCGTACGGGTGACCTCGTCTCGCGCGTCGGGAGCGACACGACTCTCCTGCGGGCCGTGCTCACGCAGGGCCTCGTCGAGGCGATCGGCGGTGCCGTCACCTTCGTCGGCGCCCTCATCGCGATGTTCGTCCTCGACCCCGTGCTCCTCGGCCTCACAGCGCTCGTGATCGCGGTGTCGGTGATCTCCGTCACCGTCCTCGGCAGCCGCATCCGCCGGGCGAGCGCGAGAGCCCAGAAGAAGGTCGGCGACCTGACGGCATCCGTCGAGCGTGCGATCAGCGCCGTCCGCACGATCCGCGCGGCCAACGCGACCGAGCGCGAGATCCGCGCGGTGGACGCCGATGCCACGGGGGCGTGGCGCGCCGGCATCAGCGTCGCGAGGATCTCCGCGCTCGTCGTACCCGTCGCGGGCATCGCGATGCAGGCGTCCTTCCTCGTCGTGCTGGGCGTGGGCGGCTTCCGGGTCGCGTCCGGTGCGATCACCATTGCGAACCTCGTCGCGTTCATCCTCTTCCTGTTCATGATGATCATGCCGCTCGGCCAGGCCTTCGGCGCGATCACGGCGACCAACCAGGCACTCGGCGCACTCGGCCGCATCCAGGAGATCATCCGGCTGCCGCTCGAGGACGACTCCGATGCAGAGGTCGCGGGCTCGCTGGCCGCGACCAGCGCGTCGGCGGATGCGCCGGCGATCGAGTTCGAGGACGTCACCTTCGCCTATGCCTCCATCCAGACCTCCGGAGATCAGGACAGCACCACCGGTGTGACCGACCCGGCCGTCGACCCTCTGGAGGAAACCGGCAGCCGGAGACCGGGCGACCCGGTGCTCAGCGGTGTGTCCTTCCGGGCCGAGCGCGGCAAGCGCACCGCGCTGGTTGGCCCCTCCGGTGCGGGGAAGAGCACCGTTCTCGGTCTCATCGAACGCTTCTACGATCCGGACTCCGGTGTCATCCGCATGGGCGGCGTCGATATCCGCGCACTCAGCCGCACCGAGCTCCGCCGGCAGATCGGCTACGTCGAGCAGGACGCGCCCGTGCTCGCCGGCTCGATCCGCGACAACCTCCTGCTCGCCGCACCCGATGCGTCGGACGAGGACTGCATCCGGGTACTGCGGGCGGTGAACCTCGGGGACGTGCTCGACCGGGATCCCGCGGGACTCGACGCGCCTGTCGGCGAGGACGGCATCATGCTCTCCGGCGGAGAACGTCAGCGGCTCGCCATCGCGCGGGCATTGCTCGCCGCGCCGCCCGTCCTGCTGCTCGACGAGTCGACTTCGAGTCTCGATGGCGTCAACGAGCAGAAGATGCGGCTCGCGATCGACGCCGTCGCCGAGGATCGCGCACTCATCGTGATCGCGCACCGGCTGTCGACCGTGGTCGACAGCGACCAGATCGTCGTGCTCGATCACGGCCGGGTCATCGGCGCGGGCACGCACAGCGAGCTCGTGGCGTCCGTGCCCCTCTACCGCGACCTCGCGAAGCACCAGCTCCTCGTCTGACCTCGTGAGTTGCGGACATCCGCCCGTGCACGGGCTGCTCGGACGGGCCGATGTCCGCAACTCACGAGAGGGGTGAGACAGGTGAGACACAGAAGTGCACCTCGCCCCCAGCGGACGAGGTGCACTTGCCTGTGGGCGCGAGATCAGCTCTCGCGCAGACGGTACCGCAGCGACGCCAGCTCGGCCTTCAGCGCGGCGGGTACCTTCGACCCGAACTGAGAGAAGAACTCCTCAGTCAGATCGGCTTCCTTGAGCCACGACTCGCGGTCGATGGCGAACAGGGCCTCGAGGTCCTCAACGGTGATGTCGAGCCCGTCGGTGTTGAGATCGGATGCCTGCGGCAGGCGCCCGATCGGGCTCTCGACGGCAGGGACCCGGCCCTCGATGCGGCGAACGATCCACTCGATGACGCGTGAGTTGTCGCCGAACCCCGGCCAGAGGAACCGTCCGTCCTCGCCCTTGCGGAACCAGTTGACCTGGAAGACGCGCGGGGCGCGATCGAAGCGCAGCTTCTGACCGATGGAGAGCCAGTGGGCCCAGTAGTCGGCCATGTTGTAGCCGCAGAACGGCAGCATCGCGAACGGATCGCGCCGCAGCTCTCCAACGGTGCCCTCCGCCGCAGCGGTCTGCTCACTCGAGATCGTCGCCCCCATGAACACGCCGTGGGTCCAGTCCGTCGCCTCAGCGACGAGCGGGACGTTCGTCGCGCGGCGCCCCCCGAACAGGATGGCGTCGAGCGGCACCGCCTCGTCCCAGCCGTCGGCGATCTGCGGGCATTGGGCTGCGGAGACGGTGAAGCGTGAGTTCGGGTGCGCAGCCGGTCGCCCGGAGTCCGGCGTCCAGTCGTTGCCCTCCCAGTCGATCAGGTGCGCCGGTGGCTTGTCGGTGAGCCCTTCCCACCAGACGTCTCCGTCGTCGCGAAGCGCGACGTTCGTGAAGATCGTGTTGCCCCAGAGGGTCTCCACCGCCGTGACGTTGGTCGACTCGCCTGTCCCTGGCGCGACCCCGAAGAAGCCAGCCTCCGGGTTGATCGCCCAGAGCCGTCCGTCCTCGCCCGGCCGCAGCCACGCGATGTCGTCACCGAGCGTCTCCACGCTCCACCCCGGCACGGTCGGCCTGAGCATCGCGAGGTTGGTCTTGCCGCAGGCCGACGGGAACGCCGCCGCCACGTGGTACCGCTTGCCCTCGGGCGAGGTGATGCGGATGAGGAGCATGTGCTCGGCGAGCCACCCCTCGTCGCGCCCCATCACGCTCGCGATCCGCAGGGCGAAGCACTTCTTGGCGAGCAGGGCGTTGCCGCCGTAGCCGGAACCGAACGACCAGATCTCACGCGTCTCCGGGAACTGCACGATGTACTTCGTGTCGTTGCACGGCCAGACGACGTCCTCCTGCCCCTCCTCGAGGGGAGCGCCGACGGAGTGCACGGTGCGGACCCACGGAACACCCTGGTCGATCAGGTCGAGCACCTTGTCGGTCATCCGCGTCATGATGCCCATCGAGAGCACCGCGTACGCGGAGTCGGTGAGCTGGATGCCGAGCTGAGACAGCGGTCCGCCGACCTTCCCCATCGAGAACGGGACGACGTACATGGTGCGTCCGCGCATGCTTCCCGCGAAGTACCCGGCCAGCTCGGCACGCATCGATGCCGGGTCCTGCCAGTTGTTCGTGGGACCGGCATCCTCTTCCCGCTCGGAGCAGATGAAGGTCCGCGACTCCACGCGCGCGACATCGCTCGGATCGCTGCGGGCGAGGTAGCTGTTCGGCCGCCACTCGGGATTGAGCTTGATGAGCTTGCCCTCGGAGACGAGCTGCTTCGTCAGCTCGCTGCTCTCGCGCGCGGAACCGTCGCACCAGACGACCGCATCGGGCTGGGTCAGCTCGGCGACATCGTCCACCCATGCGCGCAGGGCGGCCAGCCCGGATGCCGTCGGTCGGTCGTCGTCCGCACCCGCGTCTCCGGCGGTCGTGCTGAGGGGCAGTTCTGCGATCGACATGCTTCTCCCACCTTCCGTTCTGCGTGTCCAGGTCTCCAGCGATCTCCACAGCGCTCACGTCGTCGCGAGCGCGGCAGCAAGATGTGGTGTTGGATCCACTTTGCAACAGGAAAATCGGTCCCGATGGTGATTCTGATTAGCAAAAACGGTCATTTTTTAGATATCGTCAAAGAATGAGCGCGACCAACGCAGATCTCTCGACCCTCGGCCACCGCATCCGGCATTTCCGGACGGAGCGCGGGTACACCCTCGACGCACTCGGCGCGATCGTGGATGTGGCGGGAAGCCAGCTCTCTCTCATCGAGAACGGAAAACGCGAGCCGAAGCTCTCGCTGCTGCAGGCGATCGCCGAGGCCGTCGGCGTGGAGCTCGGAGACCTGCTGAGGGGCGAAGCGCCGTCCCGCCGTGCCGCGCTCGAGATCGAGCTCGCACAGGCGCAGCAGTCGTCCCTCTACAGCGAGCTCGGTCTTCCCGCCGTCCGCGTGTCGAAGGGCATGAGCGACGAGACGCTGGAGGCGCTCGTCGGGCTGCACCGTGAGCTCCAGCGCCGTGCGCGCGAGGCGATCGCGACCCCGGAGGAGGCGCGTCGCGCCAACACCGAGCAGCGCCTCCATATGCGGACCCTGAACAACTACCTTCCCGAGATCGAGAAGATCGCCGAGGAACGGGTGAAGGCGACCGGGCACGGCGCCGGCGCGCTCACCCACCGCGAGGTCAGCCTCATGGCGCAGCAGCTCGGATTCGACCTGATCTATGTGAACGACCTCCCGCACTCGGCCCGCTCGGTGACGGACCTCGAGAACGGCCGGATCTACCTTCCGCCGGCCTCCATCCCCGGCGGCCACGGCCTCCGCTCGATGGCCTTGCAGGCGCTGGCGCACCGCATCCTCGGCCACAAGCGGCCGACCAGCTACGCCGAGTTCCTGAAGCAGCGTCTCGAGATCAACTACTTCGCCGCCTGCTGCCTCATGCCCGAGACCGCCGCCGTCGAGTTCCTGGCCCAGGCGAAGCGCGAGCGCAACCTCGCGGTGGAGGACTTCCGGGATGCCTTCGGCGTGACGCACGAGGCGGCGGCGCTGAGGCTGACCAACCTCGCGACGGAGCACCTCGGCATCCGCCTCCACTTCCTGCGTGTCTAGGACGATGGCGCGATCATGAAGGGGCACTTGAATGCGGGGCATCCTAAGATATACAGCGGACGGGGCTGGATGGAGGGGGGACGGG
>Ga0164243_10009462_pt1 | contig 14183 bp, 9 predicted proteins | sample OricompcompostOP_FD_108781 | JGI IMG/M metagenome (GOLD analysis project Ga0164243, IMG submission 108781) | Organic Plus compost microbial communities from Emeryville, California, USA - Original compost - Organic plus compost (OP) | ecosystem: Engineered > Solid waste > Mixed feedstock >... | reverse complement strand
CTCGGCGAGGCGGTACCCGCGTTTCTGGTAGAAGCCGAGCGCGTCGAGATTGTCGTTCGTGGTGACGAGCCGGAGCTGCGGCACGCGCGCGAGGGTCGCACGCTCCTCGATCGCGTCGAGGAGGGCCGTGCCGATACCTCGCCCGGAGACCGTCGCGTTGAGGCTCACGATCTCCCACGCGCCGTCCCGCGGGAGCCACGTGATCGCGCCGACCCGCGTGCCGATCTGCCAGGCGAGCAGACTCGTCGGGAGCAGCTCGTCCAGCGTCACGGTCAGGTCCGCGAGGACCATCGTCTGCCCGCTCCAGATGTCATCCCACAGCTCGGCAAGCCAGGCACGATCGTCGGCGCTCTCCACGGGCGTGATGGTGACGGGCAGGACGTTGGTCATGGATGCTACCGCTGGCCGCTCGGCAGGTTGTCGATCGCGAGCGTCGCACTCTCCCCCGCTGGCGTGAAGCCGAAGAGCTGTGCGTAGAATGAGAGTTCGCGCTCGGCGGTGAGCTGGATGTTCTCCGCCTTGCGGAAGCCGTGGCCCTCGCCCTCGTACTCGACGTGCGCGACCGGGAGGCCCTTCTCGCGGACGGCATCCGCCATCATCTGCGCCTGATTCGGCGGCACCACCTTGTCGTCGAGCCCCTGGAAGAGGAGCATCGCGCTGCTCAGCCGCTCGGTGTGATGGATTGGCGAGCGCTGATGATACGTTGCGATTGCCTCCGGATAGGGACCGATCAGCCCGTCGAGGTAGCGCGACTCGAACTTGTGCGTCTCCTTCGCCAGCGCCTCGAGATCGCCGATGCCGAAGTAGCTCGTGCCCGCGCTGAACGTGTCGCGGAAGGTCAGCGCGGCGAGCGTGGTGTAGCCGCCGGCACTGCCGCCGCGGATGATCAGGCGCTGCGGATCGGCCTTGCCGATCGCGACCAGATGCTCCACGCCAGAGACGCAGTCATCGATGTCGACGATGCCCCAGGCGTCCTTCAGGCGCTCGCGATAGGCGCGTCCGTAGCCGGTGCTGCCGCCGTAATTGACGTCGAGGATCGCGAATCCGCGACTCGTCCAGTACTGCTTGGCGAGCGAGAACGACGACGAGGTCGATCCGGTCGGGCCGCCGTGACTCTCGACGATGACTGGCGGCAGCTCGCCCTCCGGGGCGACGAAATCCCCGTTCGTCGGCGCGTAGTAGAAGCCGTAGACCGGCGAACCATCCGGCGCGGTCCACGTGATCGATTCCGGCACCGAGAGGGAGGCGGGATCGATGTCGGCTTCGCGACTGCGCTTCACGATCGCGACCTCACTGCTCGCGAGATCGACCGTCGCGACGGCGGTCGGTGTGGTGCTGTTGCCGCCGATCAGGATCGCCTGCGTGCCGTTCGCCAGCGCGTGCACGTCGCTGATCGTCGTGAACGGGACGTCGAGCGAGGTCAGCGCGCCGGTCGTCAGATCGAGCGTGCCGAGCGAGACGATGCCGTCCTTGCGCGAGGTCACGATGAGCGTGGTGTCGTTGACGACATCGAAGGAGGACTGCCCGAAGACCCATTGCGGGACGCCGAACTCTGCCTCGGCCGGATGCAGCGCGGTCGGCTCCTCGCCGGGGATCGCACGGTAGAGATTCCACCAGCCGGTCCGCTCCGCGATGAAGACGAGCGAATCATCCGCCAGCCAGTGCGGTTCCGAGGCGGAATCGCCCGCGCCGCCGGCGACCGGAGTCGGATCGCTCAGCGTGCCGTCGGCGGCGATGTCTGCCGCCCACAGCTCGCTTGCATCCCACGGCATGTTCGGATGGTCCCAGGAGAGCCAGGCGAGCTTCGTGCCGGTCGCGTTGAGGCGCGGTGCCGCGACGAAGTCGGTGCCGGAGACGATGATCCGGCCGCCGTCCGCGTTCGGCCCGGATAGGGTCAGCGTGACGATCGTGTTGACGGCCTCGGTGTCTGGCAGCGAATGGTCCTCACGCACCGCGACGAGGCGATCGTGCGCGGCGTCGATGCGGAGATCGGCGTAACGATAGGCACCTTCGGGCGTGATGGGGGTCGGCTCGCCGCCGTCGGGATCGATCCGGTAGAGGCGGTTATCGGCGAAGTTCGAGAAGATCACGAGGCCCTCGGCGGACGTCCACGCGCCGCCACCGTACTCGTGCACGCGGCTACGGACATTGAACGGCGCGGGTGTCAGCTCGACCGGCGTGTCGCTGCCGGCGGCGAGGCGGAGCAGGGTGGCGCGGCCACCCTCCGATGCGCGCGATTCGAGCCAGAAGAGATCGTTGCCGTCGGTGCCGGCGCTGCTGAGACCGATCGATGCTTCGGTGAGCATGGCGGTCGTGATCGGCGACGCCCACGATCCATAGGGGGCAACGGTGGGGTGCTGCGTCATGGTGGTCCTTTCCTGGATGCGATGCGCGGATGACGTTCTTGCTGGATGATGCCACAAGCCGACGTGTCATGGCGGTCGGTGATTGGGGCGGCCTCCCCGCAGATGGACAGTTCGAGAAAACGTGACAATCACCACGCATACTTGCAGGAGAGCAGAGAGCATGTTGCCGCACCAGCCCGGGACATCGCCGGAGCGTGCGCGACCAATGCTGTGACGAAGGGGCTCGATGATGACGCTGACAATCGATCACGTGCACAAGCAGTTCGGGACATTCACCGCGGTGGATGATGTCTCGTTCTCGGTGCGTCCCGGGAGGATCTTCGGATTCCTCGGGACGAACGGTGCGGGGAAGACCACGACGATGCGGATGATCCTCGACATCATCCGACCGGATCAGGGGACGATCACGTGGAATGGCACGCCCAACCGCGATGTGCCGCGCCGCGAGTTCGGGTACCTGCCGGAGGAGCGTGGTCTCTACCCGAAGATGGTGGTGGAGGACCAGCTGCTTTTCCTCGCGCAGCTCTACGGGGCATCGCGGACGCAGGCGCTCAAGGAACTCGACGAGTGGCTGGAGCGGCTCGAGATCACCGAGAATCGCCGGAAGCGCGTCGAGCAGCTGAGCAAGGGGAATCAGCAGAAGATCCAGTTCCTCGCCGCCGTGCTGCACGATCCGGAGATCCTCATCCTCGACGAACCGTTCAGCGGGCTCGATCCGGTGAATGCCGAGCAGATGAAGCAGGCGTTTCTCACCATGCGCGATCGCGGCAAGACGATCATCTTCTCGACGCACCAGCTCGATGACGCACAGGAGCTCTGCCACGATATCGCGATCATCCATCGCGGGCACATCGTGATCCAGGGGGATGTGCCCACCGTGCGCCAGAGCATGGATCAGCAGATCGTGCGCTTCAGCATCGCCGGTGATTCGCAGGTGCCGTGGATCGAGTCGCTCGATCAGGTGCGCGTCGTGCGGCGTCGCGAGGACTACCTCGAGCTGGCCGTGCCATCCGGCGAGATCGCGCAGACAATCCTCGCCGAGGCAGTACGTCGGCAGGCGGTGGTGACGCGCTTCGAAATGACGTGGCCCTCGCTGAACGACATCTTCCTGTCAGTGGTGCGCAAGCTTCCGGGGGAGGTGATCGCATCGACGCCGATCGAGCCGGAACGTCAGCCGATCGTGGTGTAGGCGGATTTCCGACGAGACAGAAGCAGGTGGATGATGGACTTCGGACGAATCTGGCTGATTGCGAAACGGGAGTGGACCACGCGCATGGCGCAGCGGAGCTTCCGGATCGTCACGATCGTGCAGGTGCTGGCGATTCTGATCGGCGCGTGTCTGCCGACGATCGTGGCGCGCTTCACGAGCGACTCGCCGAGCGAGGTGACGATCGGCGTGGTCGACACCGCCGACGTGTCGGCGCGCGAGCTGCTGACGCCGCTGGTCACGGTCGCGCCGGAGAGCGATCTCGACACGATCACGCTGGTCGATGCGCGTGGTTCCGATGACGAGCTGCGCGATCAGATCAACGATGGCGATCTCGATGGCGTGCTGACGGTCACACGTGATGCGTCGGGCGGACTGGCGTTCGCGCTGGAGACCGAATCCGGCGACACGGATGTCACCACACAGCGCATCTATGCCGCGGCCGCGACCCTCGCGCTGGAGGATCGGCTGGAGCAGAACGGTGTCGCGGCGGAGGATGTCGCCTCCGTGCTCGCGTCCCCGAGCTTCGCGATCACGAGTACCGATCGGGCCGAGACGAAGACGGATTCGACGGGTGCGCGCTATGCGGTCGGCTTCGTCTTCACGATCCTGATGTACATGGCGATCATCCTCTACGGCAACTGGATCGCCCAGGGCGTGGTCGAGGAGAAGGCGTCGCGCATCATGGAGATCATGATCAACGCCGCAACCCCCCGTGATCTGCTCGCCGGCAAGGTGATCGGCATCGGCCTCGGAGCCCTGACACAGCTGGTGCCGATGCTGCTGGCGGGCGGCATCGCGTTCGCTCTGCAGCCACAGCTGGCGGATCTGATCGGTGTCGACAAGAGCGACGTGCTCGACATCGACTTCGGGGCGATCTCGGCGACGGCGGTCGGCTGGTTCGCGGTGTACTTCGTGCTCGGCTTCACGCTTTACGCGTCGCTGTACGCGGCCGTCGGATCGCTGGTGAGCCGGCAGGAGGAGGTCAGCCAGGCCGTCTCCCCGCTGATGACGTTCACGATCGTCGGGTACATCGGCGCGCTGATCACGCAGTCGATGCCGGACAGCATCTGGGCGACGGTGCTCTCGATCTTCCCGCTGACATCGCCGTTCAGCATGGTCGGGCGGATCCTGAGTGGCGATGCGCCGGGTTGGGAGATTGCGACGAGCGTCGTGCTGCTCGCGATCACGGCGGTGGCCGGCATCGTGCTGGCGGCGCGCGTCTATCGGGTCGGCGTGCTGATGTATGGGCAGAAGCCGAGCTGGAAGGCGGTCTTCAATTCGGGATCGGTTCGAGCCGCACGGTAGTCGCACGTGCCGTGTTCCTGAGCGTGGATTGACGTCCCCCGTGTCTCACGGAGAGAATGAAGCCGAGATGCAGATTGCAGTCTGCGATCTCGGCTTCATGCGCACCTGGAGGGCGTCTGATGTTCGCCTGTCTTTGCCCCCACGCTCACGGCGTCGGGGGGAACACACCAACCTGATCTGAATCGCGGAGTGCCAACTGGCGCGCCGTATCCATTGATCCCCTACGCCTTGAGCGGTCGTGAGACTGCGCCTGGCGTTGTTGTGTCTTCGGGAGATGCGACATCGTCCACGAGCGGATCTCGCGGCGGAAACGATCGATCGTTTCCTCGGCGCCTTGTGCGTCGAGACGCGCGTGGGGTATCGCACAATGCACCTGTTCTCCCGTCGGGGCGATGGCCCGGCGCTGACCGCGCTGGTGGTGGCATCGCTCGCCAATCATCTTGGACAAGGTCTTCTCGGTCTCATCCTGCCGTTGCTGGCACGCTCGGTGACCGATTCCCCGGTGGCCATCTCCGGCATCACGTTCTCGCTGACCCTGCCGTGGCTCGTCCTTGGGCTCGTCTCTGGCGTGCTTGTCGATCGGGTCGACCGGCGGCGCATGTTGATCGGCGTGGTTGTCCTGCGTGCCATCGCGGTGGCGGCGCTCGCCGTGCTGCTCCTGGCCGATCAGGTGGCGATCGGCTGGCTCTATCTTGTGGCGCTCACGCTTGGGATGACCGAGACGCTGCTCGAACCGGCACTGATCTCGGCGATCCCGATAGTGGCACCTGGTGCGCGACTTCATCGGGCGAATGCCCAGATCATCGGCGGGCGTCTCATCATCGAGAATGTCGCGCAGGCGATCTCCGGCGCACTGATCGCGGTCGGGTTTCTCCTTGCGACCGGCTCCTCGTTGCTGGCGTTCGTGGTTGGGATCGTGGGATTCACGGCCATGCGCGGATCCTTTCGCGTCCCGCGGACGGATGTTGGGACAGAGCGAGCGCATTCCGCGAGGAGTATCCTCGCGGGGGTGCACTTGACGCTGCGTGAAGAACCGCTGCGCACGATCACGCTGGCCTCTGCGGTCATCAACGGTGCGTGGGCGGCTTGGTGGTCGGTCTGGACCGTTCATGCTGTGGCGCCCGGTCCGGTCGGATTGTCGTCATTCGGACTTGGGGTCCTCATGTCCGTCGGGAGTGTTTCGTCGCTGATCGGGACGGCGCTTGCGGTGCCGATGCAACGCTGCATCGGCCCACGCTGGGCGATCGGTATCAACATCGTCGGGAACGCGTCACTCTTTGCGATCACCGCGCTGACGGATCATCTCGCCCTCATCGTGCTTGGAGTCATGCTCGGGGAGCTGGGTGGCCCGGGGTGGGGGATTGTCACGAATACCTTGCAGCAGGAGCGTGTTCCGGTGGAGCTGCGGGGGCGGGTGATTTCGGCCTATCGCTTCATCGGTTTCGGCGCGAAGGCCATCGGGGCGCTTGCCGGAGGCATCGGCGCCGAACTCGTCGGGATTCCGTGGATGTACGCTGGATGCGCCGCCATCACGGCAATGACGTTGAGGCCATTCGCACGGTTCGTCACGAATGAGGCGATGGCGAGGGGGGACCGTGCACGAGACCACGGGGAACGCACAACAGTTTCCCCACCTTCCCCTTGACAGTGTCCGAAATGATCGTCGATGCGCGGGGAGATCGCTTCGGTACGTCGCACTTTCGACACACCTTTTTCGCATGACAGCCAAACCCATCGGGTACGCTGTACTTACGTTCGTGATGTGTCGCGTGACGCAATTGGCAAGGAGACAGGGTGAGCGCAACAGGACAGAGCCAGCACACCACCGGCATCGCGCCGACGACCGGTATCGCCGGCGTGGGGCGACGCGGTCAGGTGCTCGAGGGGCCGGTGCTGCAGGCGATCGGTTTGACCAAGCAATTCAAGCAGTTCACGGCGGTGGACAATCTCAGCTTCGACGTGCATCAGGGCGAGGTCCTGGGGTTCCTCGGGCCGAATGGTGCCGGGAAGAGCACGACGGTCGGCATGATCCTCGGGCTGATCAAGCCGACCAGTGGGTCGGTGAAGATCGCCGGAGTCGATCTCACGTCGGACTCCTCGCTCGTGGCCGAGCACATCGGCGCGATCATCGAGAACCCGGCGTTCTACCCGTATCTGAGCGGGCGCGACAATCTGGTGGCGCACGCGCTGGCGGTCGGGGATGTGCCGGAGAGCCGGATCGAGGATCTGCTCAAGCTTGTGAATCTGACCGAGCGGGCGAAGGACAAGTTCAAGAACTACTCGCTGGGCATGAAGCAGCGCCTTGGCATCGCGTCGACGCTGCTGACGGAGCCGAGCCTCGTGATCCTCGACGAGCCGACGAACGGTCTCGATCCGGCCGGTCAGCGCGAGATCCGCGAGATCATCCCGCGGCTGGCGGACGAGGGGCACTCGGTGCTGCTCGCGAGCCACATGCTGCACGAGGTGGAGCAGGTGAGCGATCGTGTCGCGATCGTCCGCCGCGGACGGCTCATCACCGAGGGGAGCGTCGATGACATGCTTCGCCGGGGTGGGTACATCGAGGTGCTCGTGCCGGGAGTCGATCCGGAGGCGGCGGCGCGCGTGCTGCGCCGGGTGCCGGTGGTGGAGCAGGTGACGATCGAGAACGGACGTCTGCTCGTGGTGGCGCCGGACGATGCCGGACAGGCGCTGAACCGCGCGCTCTTCGAGCAGCAGCTGATTGCGTCGTCGATCGCGGTCAAGCACAGCACGCTTGAGGACCTCTTCCTCGAACTGACCGAAGAACCGCAAGCCGGAGCCTGACATCATGCTGAATCTTCTCAAGAGTGAACTCTTCCGAATGCGCAAGCGTCCGCAGACATGGCTGTTGCTGGTCGTGGCGGCGCTGTTCATGGCGCTCTTCTACGGTGGCCCCACGGTCGCGACCTTCTTCGCGAATGACGCGAATGCAGCCGATCTCAAGCAGAACATCTCCTTGGTGGACATCCGCGACTTCGGCCTTTCGCTGAACTCGCTGTTCGGCGGCATCATGCTCGCGATCTTCGCGGCGGGTCTCTTCGGCAACGAGTACAGCTGGAACACGATCCGCCCGTTGTTGGCGCGTGCGCGCAGTCGCTCGGCGCTGCTGACGGCGAAGCTGAGTGCGGCACTCCTCTACACGGTGGCGTTCACCTTTGCTCTCGCGGCATTGACCGTGCTGTTCTCGTTCATCTCCACGATGGTGGCGGGCGGCGATTGGGGCTTCACGGGTGAGCGCTTGCTGGATGTCGTCTGGTACACGTTCGGTCTGGTCGCGGTGAACCTGCCGTACGTGGCGCTGGCGATGCTGGCCGCGATGTGGGCAAAGTCGAACGCGGCCGGTATCGGCGTCGCGATTGGTCTGAGCATCCTGGAGCCGTCGCTGTTCGGGATCTTCGGACGCTTCAGCTTCGTGGAGGACATCCAGAAGGGTGGGCTCAACCAGAACACGGTCGATCTGCTCTCGAACGGTCTGACCAGCGGTGACGGCTGGATCAATCTGATCGTCACGCTGATCTACACGGGGATCTTCGTGGCGCTGGCGTACCGCGTGTTCCTGCGCCGCGACGTGACGTCGGGATAGGCGCTCGGACATCCGGGTGTGCACATGAGAATGGCGGGTGGTCTTCGGACCGCCCGCCGTTTCTGCGTTCTGGTACGATTCTGACAAAGAGGGTATCGGGAATGTCACATCACGCAAGGGAATCGGCCATTGAGCAGCAAGAGGGGGACTGGCGCGTCTGGCCCGCGGAAAATGGCACCGCCCGTGCATGTTCGGCGTCCGCTTCCATCACGTCACTCGGCGATAGCGTTTCGGGTGACGGGGGTTGTCAAGGAGAAGAACACGCTCTACGAATCGTGGGTTGATGTCGCCGCCGATATTCGAGCCATCAACGCGGGGGAGGCAATCTACGATCCGGCGACCCAGCAAGCCACGATCAATGGGCGCATCTACGGGATCCACGAGAACGGGACCTCGTTTCCCGTGTCAGGGCCAGGATTCATCCCTGTCGACCGCCGTGTTGCAAAGGTTCTGCGTATACTGAAGAGACATGGTGGTCCCGATCCAGAGGCTATCCGTCGAATCGGCAACAACCCTGATCTCGACGCGCAGTCGGTCGAACAAGGATTTCGGATCTGGGCACAGATCTCACCACCGAAGGATGAACCAACATGAGCGTGATGCCAGACTTGATGATTCGTGGACGAGTTTCGAATGTTGCGTTGCAGCAATCTCTCGCGCGAGCATTTGCGGTCAGTTCACGTGCCGTGATGGTCATGGATGCGTTGAGAACTCAGCCTGCCGATCGTGATACCCGTATCTACGTTGTCCATGAGGACCTGGACATGCCCGGTGACTTTCCATCCTGGTATAGCATCGGTGTGTCGGACGAGCTTGCGCCGAATTTCAACACGGCGATCGATCGCCTCGCTGCCCTGTTGCAGATGCCGATTCTCACGGATGGCGTCGACGAGGAGACGATGCTGCTGCATCTGCCCAGCGGTGAAGGCGTGCTCGTCAAGCTGCTTCAGGATGAGGATGACGCGTTCCTCATGACGCCCGAGATGAAGCGTCTCATCGATCAGGCGACACCCCCGGTCGCCATCGCCTGCTGATCGCAATCCACCCATGAGAATGGCGGGTGGTCTTCGGATCGCCCGCCGTTCCTGTCTATCGGATGTGTGCGAACGCGTCAGTGCGAGCGTGCCCAGGCGCGCGCACGCCCCGCCGCGATCGCCGGCTTCGTGACGCCATCGGTCGACTGCACGATGAACGTTCCGTGGATCCCCGTCGGCAGTACCGTCTCGATCTCCACGCCGACCGGCGCCGACACCTCGACGATCATCCGGTCGCGATCGCCGATCTTCCACTGCACGTCAACGGCGCCGCCACCCGGCAGCGGCACACTGCCGCGCGCCGAGCGGAGCCCGCATGGCTCCGGCGCGATCAGCACCTTCGTCCAGCCGGGCGTAAGGCCGCGCACCCCGAGGATCCGGGCCGGGAAGAGCGCCGCCGGCGCCGCCGACCACGCGTGGCAATGGCTGCGTGTCAGCGTGTCGTTCTTCGCAACGCCGGATGTCGGGAAGACTTCCCAGCAGGTCGTTGCGCCGTGGTCGAGCATCATCCCGTAGTTCACACGCGCATCGTCGATTGCGTCCTGCGTGCGACCACGCTCGGCGAGCGCGTCGTACAGGAAGATCGACATCCACGGACTCCCGATCTGCACCCACTCCGCCGGACGTTCGACGATCGCCGCATCGAGGCGTGTCTTGCGCTCGCCCTGCGGGATGCCCGCGAGCAGCGCGAAGAGCTGCGTCTGCACGCTGATCACCGTCGAACGACGGCCATCCTCGTGGATCGCGTCGATGTACGCGTGCGCGTCGTCCGACCACAGGTGCGTGTCGACCGCGGAGCGCAGGGCATTCGCCGCGTCGGCGAAGCGCGCACCGGTCTCGGCATCCCCGGCGATCTGGGCGAGGTCGTTCGCGGCGTCGAGCGCCATCACGAAGAGCGCGTTCTGGTGCGTCACGATGCCGGCATTCGGTTGATCGAGCTCGGCCCAGTCGAGCAGATTCCAGGCGCGAATGTCGAGCAGGCCGTCCGCATTCAGATGCGTCAGGAAGGCTTCGAGTGCGTCACGCATGGCGGGCCAGATCTCGCGCGCGAACGTCGCGTTGCCGGTGCGGAACCAGTGCTCCTGGCACGCGCGCACCCAGAAGAACGTGAAGTTCGGGATCACGTTGTCCCAGCCGGAGGGGACGTGCGAGCAGAGCAGTGGCGACTGCGGCGCGGAGAATGGCACGAGGCGCAGGCAGCGCTCGATCAGCGCCTCCGCGCCGAAGAGGTACGAGGCGAAGCGCGAGCTGCTGTACGAATCGCCGACCCAGAAGACCTGCTCGTACGACGGGCAGTCGACGAAGGTGTCCTCCATGCAGGCGATCACCGTGCGGCGGCTCATCTCCCAGATCTCGTTCAGGCGCGGATCGTTCGACTCGAACGCGCCGATATCCGTGACGGGATAGTGGCTCTCGATCACGCCGAGCTCATGCACGATGACCGGCCGCTCGACGGAGCGCGCGCGGACGATCACCTGCAGCCAGCGCATTCCGCGTCGCGTCGGCGAGGTGTAGCGTTGCCGCCCCTCGCGCGTGACGTAGCGGAGCGAGTTGTCGAGGCGGATCGTGTCCTCGCGATGATCGCCGCTCAGATACTCGAAGCCGTAGACATCGACGATCGTGCCGTCCGGGGCATCGATGTCAAAGGTCACGAAGCCGGAGAACTCGCGCCCGAGATCGAGGATCAGTTCGGTATCCCGATCAGCGGTCGCCGGGATCGTCACCGGCGCACCGACGACGAGCGTCTGCAGCGTCGTCGGCACGGGGATCTCGTCGCGCTCGCGCGGATGGACGACGAGCCCGTAGAGGCTCACCGGACTGACGTACGCCGCCGGAACCGGGCGGACGAGCTCGCTGAAGGCGCGAAGATCGCGCGTATCGGCGATGGCCTCGGCGCGGCAGCTGATCTCCGCCGGGATCTCCTCGGGCACTGGCCAGTTGTCCTCGGCCGTGCCCAGCGCGATGCCCGTGATCGGGCCGATCGTTGCGAAGGCCGTGTCGCTGCCGTCGATCGGTGAGGCGAGCGCGATCGCTTCGGGATCGGTCGCGTCGACGAGCAGGCTGAACGTGTGCCCGTGGTCGACGCCGGAGACCGAGATCACCACGAGATGATCGCCCTCGCTCAGACCGGCCGTCAGGGAGACCGACTCCTGCGGGCCCCTTGTCAGCTCGCGGAAGGGCGTCCAGACACCGTCGATGCCGATGCCCGGCTCGCGGAAATCAGGGCCCGGCAGCACGAGCGTGACGTCCGTCGCGCGCGTCAGGCGCAGCGTGGTGACGAGGTAGCCGCGATAGCCGACGTGATTTGCGTGATCGGCGCTCTCCGGGGACATCTGCGCGCGGAGGTCGATCGCGGCGCTGATCGGGGCAGGACGAACGAAGGCGAGCCGCTCGACCTGCGTCGGGATGACGAGCTGCTCCTGCAGGGGCGGGATCGATCGTGGCACGAGCGTCTCCCACGGCGCGATGCCGGCGCGTCCGATGATCGTCGCGTTCGCCCATGCGGAGTCGTCGAAGGTGCGCGTCATCCACGAAGGATCGTCACGGCGGGCGTCGATCTGCTCGGTGAAGCCGAGCTGGCAGGAGAGGCGATTCGCGCGCGGCTCGTGCGACGCGGGTGTCGCGACCGTCCACGTCTCGTCGGTCGCGAGGAGCACGTCGTCGCCGACGGTGAGTTCCGCGAGCAGACCGCCCCGCTTGCGACGATCCGCGAAGGTCGAGACGCCGAAGTGGAGCACGTGCACGGCGATCACGTTCGGGCGCGTCGGATCGAGGAGCGGGGCGATCTCCCAGCTGTCGACGAACCACTGGCGATCGTAGCCGCGGATCGGTCCGTGCCCGACCTGCGTGCCATTCACGAAGACGCGATAGCGCGTGTCGGCAGTGATCTTCAGCGTCGCGGTGTCGGTCGGGGCCTCGAGCGTGAATGTGCGGCGGAACCAGCGCCAGGCGTTGCGCGGGCTCGGATCACCATCATCCCAGATCCAGTGAGCGCGCGGGGAGAACCCCGTGCGCGCGTGATGGGCGCGCTCGGCAGTGGCGGCGACAGCGGCACGAATCGTGGTCACGAGAGCGATCCTCCGGAGCAACGCGCGATGGGTTTGGTGGCGACATGGGCCCCCGATCGGGGCTGCCAGGTTCCCTGAATGCGTACTCACCGTACCCCGTCGTGCGATGCCGCGCAAGCTCTGGGAATACGGCACGATACGTAGTAATATTGTGAACAATGGGATTTGGAGATGAGGACGAACAAGGGCAATCCATGACGGAGGGTCGGCCGAATGAACGAGGCTCGTCCAAACATCATCATGCTCGTCGCCGACACTCATCGGGGACGTGCATTGCGGCATCTTGGCGGATCGCGTGTTCGGACGCCGTTTCTCGATACGCTCGCGGCGTCGGGCGTGTCATTCACCCAGATGTACGGTGAAGGCGCGGTGCATCATCGGGTCGGGGTCGCGAGTCGCGCAAGTCTGGTGACAGGACGGTCGTCCCCTGTGGCCTCGGCGGACCCCTCGGGACTGGATTCCGTGGCGGCGCGCACGATTCCGGAGTCGGTGTGGACGATTCCGGAACGCGCGCGGGATCTCGGGTTCATGACCTATATGGTCGGCAAGTGGTCGAACGATCGCGCGAGTCTGCATCGCTCGTTTCAGGACGGCGATGCCATCGACCTGTGCCTCTCGGATGTCGAGGGGCGGGCACTGCGGCATCGGCACGATCGCACCGGCCACTATGCGGTCGACGAGGCGACCGTGCTCAACGGGAACAGTGATGAACTGGTCGCCGATGCGGCGGTGCGCTTTCTGCACCAGTGGACCGGTTCGCAGCCGTTCCTGCTCTATGTCAGCTTCACGATGGTGGAGGATGACGATGTCGTTGCGTGGATGCCGAAGGCCTCGCAGCTCGAGGCCGTGTCTTCGCTGCGTCTGGCTCCGATGATCCCCGGATTTGCGGGACGGTCGTCGGCGTCGTCGCTGGCACAATTGCGGGCGGAAGCGCGCGCCCAGTTGGCGCGCTACTACGCGCGGATTGCGCGTCTCGATCACGCGGTCGGGCGGGTGCTGCGCGAGTTGGAGGCGCGTCAGTTCGTGAATCGGACGGCGGTGATCTACACGGCGGATCGTGGCGTGCAGATCGGTGAGCAGGGGATCTGGGGCGGCGGCACGCTCTATGAGGAAACCGTGCGCGTGCCGTTGATCATGCGTGGACCGGGTATCCCGCAGAACGTGCTGCGGTCGGGCCTCGTGACGCATCGGGATGTCGGCGCGACGATCGCGGCGATGATCGGGGTGCCGCGTGATCCGGAGCTGAGCGGGATCTCGGTGCTGCCGTTGCGCGGAAAGGCGACGACCGTGCGCAATCAGCTCGGGCTGATGGTGGGGTACGGGCATCGCGCGATCATCGACGGGCATCACAAGCTGATCCAGACCCGACCGTTGGCGGCGGAGATCCGTCAGCGATTCCCGCATCTCGAGCCGGGTGGTGCGTCGGCGCAGGTGTTCGATCTGCGCGAGGATGCCCGCGAGGATCACGACTTGTCGGATCACCCGGCAATGCACGCGCAGCGACGTCGGCTGGAACAGCGTCTGCTGGCGTGGCAGCGCGCGATCAATGATCCGGTGCTCGCCTTCGAGTGACGCGGCGCCGCGAGCATGTTCCTGACG
>Ga0164243_10009461_pt1 | contig 14183 bp, 7 predicted proteins | sample OricompcompostOP_FD_108781 | JGI IMG/M metagenome (GOLD analysis project Ga0164243, IMG submission 108781) | Organic Plus compost microbial communities from Emeryville, California, USA - Original compost - Organic plus compost (OP) | ecosystem: Engineered > Solid waste > Mixed feedstock >... | reverse complement strand
GCCGCGCAAGCACAAAGGCGCCGGCGCGCGGGTGTAGCTCAATGGTAGAGCAGAAGCTTCCCAAGCTTACGACGAGGGTTCGATTCCCTTCACCCGCTCCAGCCCTGTCATTTTCGAGCGTTTTTGCGCCGGTCTGTGTGGCCTCCTTTCCGGCGAGCTTACTTCTCGCCCACGCAGGCCGCACGACCCAGAGGGACGACATTCTCATGCGCTTGCTCGAGGAGTCCCGCTATGCGGTTCGCCAAATCCGTTTGCCGGAAAGGCTTTGCGAGTCTCGCCAGCTCGGCTCCCGGGCCTTCCGCGATGGTCGAATAGCCAGTGATCAGCAAGATCGGCATGGCGGGCCTGATCGATCGGATCTGGCTGGCCAGGTCCACGCCGCTCATTCCCGGCATCAAATAGTCAGTGACCAGCAGATCGATTTCGGCTTCGCTCTGGAGCAGGCGCAGGGCCTCGATTCCTGAACTAGCCTCGACGACGTCGTAGCCGATGTTCTGCAACATGTCGGCCGTCGCGCGCCGGACCAGATCCTCGTCGTCGACCAGCAGAATCGTTGCGCGTCGTGCCGGCCTTGCGACCCCGGCTTCGTCGTCGTGCCTGACCGAATCCGGCATCACCTCCGATACCGGCATCCAGATCTCGGCCGTCGTGCCCTCGCCGGGCGTGCTGCGAAGATCGAGCATCCCGCCGAGCTGGGCGGCAAGACCGTGGACCATCGACAGACCAAGGCCGGTGCCTTTGCCGATCCCCTTGGTCGTATAAAAGGGCTCGATCGCACGCGACAGCGTCTGTGGATCCATGCCGACCCCCGTGTCGGCTACCGCGATCCGCACATATCGGCCAGGCTGGAGGCGACTGCCGCCCGTCACCGCTTCATCGGTCGCCGAAATCGTCAGGCGGCCGCCGCCAGGCATGGCATCGCGCGCGTTGACGGCCAGGTTGAGAATGGCGAGCTCAAGCTGGTTCGGATCGACGCGCGCCGGCGGCAGGTCGGGCGGCGCACTGATCGCCACTTTTATCGTCGGCCCGAGCGACCGGGCGATCATGTCGGTCATGCCTTCGAGAAGGGCGGCGATCGAGACCGACCTGGGCTGAAGGTCTTGCCGGCGCGCGAAGGCCAGCAGGCGCTGAACCAGCGTCGCGGCGCGGCTCGCCGCCTGAAGCGCCGACTGAATCAGGCGGGCTATGCGGGGGTCTTCGCTTCCCAGTTGGATGCGCAGAAGATCGAGATTTCCGATTACCGGGGTCAGCAGGTTGTTGAAATCGTGAGCGACGCCGCCGGTAAGCTGGCCGAGCATCTCCAGCTTTTGCGCTTCGTGCAGCTGCACCAGCGCCGCCTCATGTTCGCGCGTCCGTTCTTCGACGCGCGCTTCGAGGGTTTCATTGACGCGGCGGAGTCGCTCCTCCCTGTCGCGCAGCTCCATGAGCCTGGTTCGGGCATCATATTGGCGTCTGCGGCCCCGCAGAGCCGATCGTGCCAGGCTGACGAGCGTGGTGGGATGGAAGGGCCGCTCGAGGAACGTGACGTTGCCGAGCAGATCGAGCAGCCGAACGGCGTCAGGATTGCGTTCGAGGCCGCCGCCGCGACGGGTGAGCAGCACGAACGGAAAATCCGACCATTCCGGCTGCGCCTCGATCCATTCCGAAAGTTCGCGAACGTCGATGCGCAATAACGCTTCCTCGGCGACGAGCCCGAATCCGGCGCCCTCGTTCAGCCCCGCGAGCAGCGCGGCGAGATCGGAGCAGATGGTCGAGCGCATGCCGGCTTCGGCAAGCATGGCGGCAGCGATGCCGGCATCCCTGCCCAGCGGGGTAAGGATCAGCGCCCGTTCGGCAAATTCACCCCTCACTCGATGATCCTATCAGCTTCGATTCATCGATGTCGACCAACTCCGGCACGCCGCGAAGAACACCCTGAAAATCGGTCAGGGGCTGCCCCAGAGTGATCCCGCCGGAATGAATTCTATACTCGCGGATCGTGTCCTCGTGTCCGCTCGTGCGCTTCTTGATGACCGAGATCGCCCGGCGCACGCGCCCCGCCGCCTCGAAATAGCGCAGCAGGATCACCGTGTCGGCCAGATACGTCACGTCGACCGGCGCTCTCATGTCCCCGACAAGCCCATGCTGCGCGACGGTCAGGAAGGTTGTCGCGCCGCGCCGGTTGAGGAATTGAAGCAACTCGTGCATGTGCAGAATGAGCTGCCGCTCCTCGGGCATCGCCGCTTGATAGCCGTTGAGGCTGTCGATGATGACGGTGCGGGCGCCGTGCGTTTCGACACATGCTCGCACCATCTGCGCGAATTCGCCGGGCGCCATTTCGGCGGCATCGATTTGCGTCAGGATCAGCCGGCCCTGGGCGATCATAGCCGCGAGGTCGATGCCCAATCCCTTCGCCCGCTCGACCAGAAGCCCACGCTCCTCGTCGAAAATGAACATGGCCGCCTTCTCCCCGCGGGCAACGGCACTGGCGGCAAAGGTCAGCGTGAGCAGCGATTTGCCCGTTCCGGCGGGCCCCAGGACCAAAGCGCTGGAGCCGCGCTCGATGCCCCCGCCCAACAGCGCATCCAGCTCATCGAGACCGCTGCTCAAGTTGGTGCGATCGAAACCGACCTTGTGCTCGGAGGAGACGAGGCGCGGGAACACGCGGACGCCGCCGGTCTCAATGAGGAAATCGTGATAGCCGCCGCGATACCTCTGGCCCCTGTATTTGAGGATTCTGAGGCGGCGGCGTTCGCCACCGAAATCCGGCGCCAGCTCCTCCAGGCGGATGACGCCGTGCGCGACGCTGTGCACCGTCTTGTCGAGGATGTCGCTGGTCAGGTCGTCCAGCATCATGACGGTGAGGTTCTGACGCGCGAAATAATGCTTGAGAGCCAGAATCTGCCGGCGGTAGCGTAAACCGCTCTGCGCCAGCAGCCTGATTTCGGACAGGCTGTCGAGCACCACGCGCTGGGGCTTCACGCGATCGATAGCTTCGAAAATCCGCTTTGTCGTCTCGCCGAGTTCCAGGTCCGACGAATACAGCAAGCTTTGCTGCTGTTCCTCGTCCAGCAGGCTCTCGGGCGGGACGAGCTCGAACAGCTCCAGCGGCGCCTCGAACGTCCAGCCATGCGAGGCCGCGCTTTCGCGCAGTTCCGCCTCCGTCTCCGAAAGGGTGATGTAGAGGCCGGCTTCGCCCTCGGAAGCTCCCGAAAGTAGGAATTGGGTCGCGATCGTGGTCTTTCCGGTTCCCGGACTTCCTTCGACCAGATAAAGGCGCCCCCGCGCAAACCCGCCCGCGAGAACGTCGTCGAGCCCCGCCACGCCGCTTTGCGCCTTTGTTGTGCTTCCGTGCATTCGGACGTTGCCTCCATCACAACCGATCTTTGCAAGCCCGCAACGAACCGACATCGCCGGTATTGGTTTCCGACGCATTCGCAGCAGCAGGGACCGATCGTTTGGGAGGATGTGCGCCTTCGAAGCCTTGCGAAAGCCGACGTGGCGGCGAGCGGGGTCGACGGCCCAACCGCCGCTCGATCCCGCCAGCGATCGCAATCGAAACGGCTATCCGCGCACCTCCAGCACCGCGACCGATTTCGGAGGAAGGCTGATCCGCAGCTTCCCGTCGTGCACGCCAGCCGCGATCGGCCGCGGCGACACGGCATCCGGCGCCTTGAACGTGTTGACGGAATCAACCCTGGGCGCGGTCAGCACAGTGCCGCTCGCACCGCGCGGGGTGACGCCGGCGATCGTCGTCTCGAACTCCGCCGGCCGGTTCGGATCGACGTTGGTGAGCGCCAGCCACAGCCGTCCGTCGGTCGAACGCGCGGCGATCGCGTCCACGCGCGGCAGGCTGATGTCCCCGAACCTGTAGGTGCCCGCATCGAAGGCGACCGGGATCGACGTGGCATCCTGAAACGGCACGTACATCTTGAAGACGTGATAGGTGGGCGTCAGCACCATCCTGGGCCCGTCGGTCAGGATCATCGCCTGCAACACGTTCACCATCTGCGCGATGGCGGTCATCCGGACGCGATCGGCATGGCGCGCGAAAATGTTGATGTTGAGCGCGGCGATGATCGCATCGCGCATCGAATTCTGCTGCTGCAAAAAGCCTTCGGGCGTGCCGGGAAGCTTGGCGTACCAGGTCCCCCATTCGTCGATGACCAGCGGGACCTTCTTCTCCGGATCGTATTTGTCCATCACCGCGCTGTTGGCGCGGATCAGATCCTTCATGCGCAGCGTGTCCTTCACGATCTCGGCATATTCCTTCTCGCCGAAACCGACGCTCGCATAGGCCGGCGGCCAGTTGACGACGGTGTAGTTGTGAAGCGACAGCCCCTCGATGCTCCAGGCCCAGTCGTGGTCCTTCCACGCCTTCATCACGGCTTCGGTATAGCCGATCGTCTTGGCGTCACCGGGCCCTACCGCAATCCGCTGCATCGGTTCGCTGGTGGCCGCGTCCGCCGCCGGATTGCTGCTGTCCTGCTGCGCCGGGTTGAAGTTGCGGACAAAGCGCGCGTACTTCTTCATCTCGTCGACATAATGTTCGGCGGTCATCGCGCCGCCGCAGCTCCAGCTCTCGTTTCCAAGGCCCAGATACTTGACCTTGTACGGTGCGCGATGGCCGTTGGCGGCGCGCTCCTGCCCGGCGCTGCTGCGCGGATCGGCGGTCATGTAGGCGAGCCAGTCGGCGGCCTCCTTCACCGTCCCCGAACCGATATTGATCGACACATAGGCATCGGCGCCGATCTGGCCGATGAAGTCGAAGAATTCGTCGGTGCCGAAGGCGTTGTTCTCGATCGCGCCGCCCCAATTCGAGTTGACGGTGATCTTGCGCTTGGCGGGATCGCCGATCCCGTCGCGCCAGTGATATTCGTCGGCGAAGCAGCCGCCCGGCCAGCGGACGCTCGGCACATGGATCGCCTTCAGCGCGGCGACGACGTCGCTGCGGATGCCGCGCACGTTCGGGATCGTCGAATCCTTGCCGACCCAGACGCCGCCGTAGATGCCGGTGCCGAGATGCTCGGCGAACTGACCGAAAATGTTGCGGCTGATCCTGGGTCCAGGCTTGTCCGCCTGCACCTGCAAGGCGATCGCGCCGTTCTGCGCGCGCGCCGGGATCGGGGATGATATCGCAACCGCACCCGCGGCAAGGCTCCACATCAAGGCGCGCACATCTCTCTCCTATTTTGTCTGATTAGATATCTAAGAGCATGAATTTGGATCGCACAACATCTGGTGGAAAGCGGCCCGATGCTCAGCGGCGCAATGCCGCGTCTCCCCAGGTCACCGGCAGCGCCGCCGTGTCTCCGGGGTCGGTGCGCGCGACCAGCTCGACGATCCTGGCCCCGGCCACGTTCACGTCGATCGCATATGCCGGCTCGCCATAGCGGAGCGCCGGGCTGCTGCCGACCAGCTTGCCGTCGGCGAACACCTGGAAGGTGACGGCGCGATCCTTGTCTCCGGCACTGTCGTCGACGCCGACTGCGGCGGTGAAGCGGCGATAGCCCTGGTTGCGCACCTCGAGCCGCGAATTGGCGAGGATGCCGATCCCGCTTTCGGGTTGCCATCCGGCAATCTGCAACAACTGGCCATAGGGCGCGCTGTCCGCCCGGGCGCCGCCCCAGCCGGCATAGATCGGCCGATCGCCCGCGCCGTGCGTGCCGGCCCAGCCGAGCGAGCGGTGGATGCTGGGGTCGGCCTGCGGCCGCGTCACGCCGTCGACCGCCGGGTTCACGTTTCCGGGCTGCTCCGCCAGGTAGAGGCCGTCCGCGAGCACGCGGGTCCCGCGCGCGCGGAAGATGAGCGTCTGCCTCGGTTCGATGTGGAAGCTGATTTCCTTGGTGAAGCGCGTCTTTTGCTTGGTCCACAGGTCGACCAGCGTGACCTCGGCATCGTCCCGGAAGCGCATCTGCTTCGCGGTGAGCCAGGCATCGAGCGGAGCCGAGCTGCGATTGAACATCGCGACCGCCTTCTCGCCGGTGCTCAGCGTCTTGACGAAGACCTGCAACTCGTCGCTGTCGAAGGCGAGCACCGCCTGATGACCCGCCTTGTCCTGGTCGATCGCGATGATATCGGCATTGCCGAACACGTCCATCAGCGCCTGCGGCGTGTTGCGCAGGTCGGTCCCCATGATCAGCGGCGCGTTGATGATCGCCCAGAGCGCGAAATGCGATCTCGCCTCGGTCAGGTGATCGGCATCGAAATCGCCAGCGCCGATGAAGAGCATGTCGGGATCGTTCCAGCTCCCCGGATGCGCATAGAGCGCGCGCCTCGCCGCGCTGTCGAAATTGCTGAGCATCCGGCCCCATGCCGGCATGATGTCGTCGCTGGTGCGCGAGGCGTTGCCGTAATCCTTGCCCCAGGCGCGGACATCGACCGCCCCCCACAGGCAGAGCGACAGCAGCCAATCGCCGTCGGGATTGCTGCGCGCGAGGGCGGTGTTGATCTTGGCGAACATGGCCTTCACGGCCGGAATGTCGGTCCGCCCGACGGTGGACAAATCGACGATGGGCTCGAGCGCGCGGAACTCGCCCGAACGGACCCAGGGCGCATCCGCGCCGAACGCGCGAATCCCGCAGCCGTCGATCTTGATGTAATCGAACCCCCAGTCGCGAAAGAACAGGTCGATGTCCTGATCGATATGGCCGTAGAGCCCGACCTCGCGTTCGCGCACGGTGCCCTGCGGCAGGTTCACCCGGTCGGTGGCATAGGCCTGCGAGCAGATGTTCCGCCCCAGGTCCGAGTAGATGCCGGCCTTGAGGCCCATCGCGTGGAGCCTGTCGGTGATCGGGCGAAAGCTGTTCCGCCCCGTTGTTGGCGCAGCCGAGGGGAAACGGTCGGTCCGGATCAGGATGCGCCCGTCGGACAGGCGGCGCTTGAGCCACCAGCCGTCGTCCATGTTGACGTAGCGATAGCCCTTCGCGGCGAGGCCGCTGTCCACGATCCGGCGGGCCACACCCATGATCTTGGCTTCGTCGATGTCGGTGCCGAACGCATTCCAGCTGCTCCAGCCCATCGGGGGCGTCGCGGCCCGGCCGGCGGTATAGGCGCTCCAACGTGCCGTCGGCGCGAGCGGATCGGAGGCCGGAGCCTGCGCGAATGCCGGCAAAGCAAGACTCGCCGCCGCGAGCAGGGCGCCGCCGATCAGGCGCGACAAAAGGCCCTTGCGCATCGCCGACATCCGATTCGGACGGGATCGCCGGATTTCTCGTCCGGCACGCGCGGTCACGGGCCGCTTTCTGGTGTCGCACGCCCCGTGCGGCGGGCCTGCCATTGCTGTCCGTCCTCGAAGCGCGTCCGCGGCGCTCGCACCGGCAGGCGCGAGAGGGATTCTGCGACCAGGCTCGATCACAGCGGCCTCCGATCCGAAGCCGTATCTTCCGGTATGGCGCATGGCGCTGGCGGATGCCCCCGGCAGCATGAATCGATCCTCCCCCCGTGGGCCTTGGCGCCCAACTAGACATACAAATGGGGCAATCAGGATCGACCAGAGCGTCCCGATTTATCCCGCGTGCTGCTCATCATAAGCCGTTTTCACGTGGCCTGTCCAAACTAAATGGTCTGACTTGAAGGAAGACATTGCTGCGCCGAGCAGTGGAGCACCTTCGAGACATAGACCCTTCCCGTCGATGGCCCGGCGCAGGCCGAACCCCGCTTCGGCGGAAAACGGGGGTTCGGGGCACTTTCCCGATGGACAGGATAGAACGCTATTTTGTACGACTAGATACAAGGCCGAGAAGCCGTTGACGAGGAGAGGCTCGATGGGGCGAATGATCGAGATGATGGCCAGACTGCGGTCGGCGCGCGCGCATATCGGTGCGCTCGGCGTCGCCATCGCGTGTGTGCTGGGGACCCCGGCGCAGGCGCAGAACGACAAGATGACGCCGATCGCCATTCCGGCGCAGCCCGATGCGATCGAGCTCGGAACCGGTCCGCTGCCGGGTGGAACCGTTCCGGAATCGTGGCACAGTCAATATGGCAGCGTCTTCGCCCGCAATGTCACCGTCGCGACCTTGACCCCCTTCCTCCCGGACCCGGCCGGGGCATCCGGCGCCGCCGTCGTTGTGGCGCCCGGCGGCGGTTTCCGCACCCTGTCGATGGAAAATGAAGGCTGGGACGTGGCCAAGGCGCTTGCCGAAAAGGGCGTGGCCGCCTTCGTGCTCAAATATCGGCTGAACCAGACACCGGCCGACATGGCGGGGTTCGAGCGGTCGATGGCCGAAATGTTCTCGGGCGTCGCCGCGCGCCCGTCCCGGCCTGATCCAGCGCAGATGACGGCGGGTCTCGCGCCGCAGATCGCCGATGCACGCGCCGCTTTCGCGCTGATCCGCAAGCGGGCGGCCGAGTGGCACGTCGATCCCGATCGCATCGGCATGGTCGGCTTTTCCGCGGGCGCCATGCTGACGATGGCCACCACCTTGGCCGGGGAGGATGCAAAGCCGGCCTTCATCGGCGACATCTATGGTCCGCTCGCCTCCGTCACGGTGCCGGCGGATGCGCCGCCGCTGTTCGTGGCGCTCGCCGCGGACGATCCGCTCTTCGGCAATGGCGGGTTCGGTCTGATCGAGAGCTGGAAGGCGGCCAAGCGCCCCGTCGAGTTCCATCTGTACGAACAGGGCGGGCATGGCTTCGGCATGTATCGGAAGCCTACCACCAGCACCGGCTGGTTCGATGCCTTCGTGCGCTGGCTCGACATGCACGGCATGCTGAAGCCGAAGCCGGACGGGGTCGGCGGGCAAAAGTAGGCATTGCGGGAACGGCGATATGGCACAGCAATCACGGTTCACCGCAGCGACACCTCCGACGGAATCGTGCGTACACGAGCGGGTGCGCGCCGGCCAGTCGCGCCGCGACTTCCTTGCGGCCAGCGGCACCGGCGCGTTGGCCGCCGGCTGGCTGGCGGGAATGCCGATGCCCGCTGCGGCCGCGTCGCCGCGGGTGCCGGATCAGCCGGTTGCGAAACTGAAGCCGTTCGACATCGCCGACGTGACGCTGAACGACGGCCCTTTCCTGCACGCGCAGCGGATGACCGAGGCCTACCTGCTCAGGTTGCAGCCCGATCGGATGCTGCACAACTTCCGGGTGAATGCGGGATTGCAGCCGAAGGCGCCGGTCTATGGCGGCTGGGAGTCCGATCCGATCTGGGAGGACATCAACTGCCAGGGACACACGCTGGGCCATTATCTTTCCGCCTGCGCGCTCGCCTGGCGTTCCACGCAGGACGCGCGGTTCCGGCAGCGGATCGACTATATCGCGGACGATCTTGCCGCGTGCCAGAAGGCCGCCGGCACGGGCCTGGTCTGCGCGTTCCCCAAGGGCGCTTCGCTGGTCGCGGCGCATCTGCGCGGGGAGAAGATCACGGGCGTGCCCTGGTACACGCTGCACAAGATCTATGCGGGCCTGCGCGACGCCGCGCTGCTCGCCGACAGCGAGGCGGCCCGCGCCGTCCTGCTGCGGCTGGCGGACTGGGGCGTCGTCGCCACCCGTCCCCTTTCGGACGCCGAATTCGAAACCATGCTCGCGACGGAGCACGGCGGCATGAACGAAATCTATGCCGATCTCTATTTCATGACGGGCAATCCGGATTACCGCGACATGGCGCAGCGGTTTTCGCACAAGGCGATCCTGGAACCGCTGGCGAACGGCCGCGATCAGCTGGATGGTCTGCACGCCAATACGCAGGTGCCGAAAGTGGTTGGCTTCCAACGCGTCTATGAAGCCACCGGCGACACCAAATATCATGATGCCGCCGCCTTTTTCTGGAGGACGGTCGCGCGCACACGATCGTTCGCCACGGGCGGAATCGGCGACAACGAACACTTCTTTCCCATGGCGGACTTCGCGGAGCACGTCTTCTCCGCCAAGGGATCCGAAACGTGCTGCCAATACAACATGCTGAAACTGACCCGCGCGCTGTTCTTGCAGGATCCGCGCGCGGAATATGCCGATTATTACGAACGGGCGCTCTATAACGGCATCCTCGCCTCGCAGGACCCCGACACGGGCATGGCGACATACTTCCAGGGCGCGCGTCCCGGCTATATGAAGCTGTACCACACGCCCGAACATTCCTTCTGGTGCTGCACCGGAACGGGCATGGAGAATCACGTCAAATATCGCGACTCGATCTACTTCCACGACGATCGGGCGCTGTACGTGAACCTGTTCGTGCCGTCGTCGGTGACATGGAAGGACAAGGGAGCGGTCCTGACGCAGGTCACTTCCTTCCCCGAGGCGCCGACCACTACCCTTCGATGGATGCTCGAACGGCCGACGGAACTCACGCTGAAGCTGCGCCATCCGGGCTGGAGCCGAACCGCGACGGTGTTGGTGAACGGTACGGAGGTGGCGAGATCGACCGATCGGGGCCGCTATGTCGAGATCGCACGCACCTGGAATTCGGGCGATCGCGTCGAGCTGCGCCTGGTCATGGAGATGGCGACGGAGAGCGCGCCGGCGGCGCCGGATATCGTCGCGTTCACCTATGGCCCGCTGGTGCTTGCGGGCGCATTCGGGCGGCAAGGACTGCCGCCGGGAGCCGATATCGTCGTCAACGAGCGCAAATACGGCATCTACAACGACACCCCGTTCCAGGCGCCTACGCTTGTCGGCGAGGCGCAGGCGCTGGTCGAGAGCATCCGCATGGGCGAGCGCCCGCTGGAGTTCACGATTGCTTCGCACGAGAGGCCGCCGGTACGACTGATCCCTTATTATCGTATCGCGCACGAACGCTACGCAACCTATTGGCAAGTGTGACCTGACGAAGCGGACGCATGCCCCGCCGGAGCGGGGTGCGAACGGCAAAGGCCGAGCGGGTCTCGTTAAAGAACATCCGGCCGCACCATGGTCATATAGTTGAGCACCGTCGCCGGCAGAGCCGCGCGGCGACCGCTTCCGATTGACGGCCGCCGGGCACATGGGACCGATACCGTATTCAACGGTAGCGGTTCGAGCGGCCGGCCCGTCACGCCAACCGAAAAACCGGACGTCGAATCCCAGCATATCCGGCGCAGCACCACGATCAATTTTGTAGGAGTATTGACATCGGCAGTGATGCCTTTAATCAAATACTATATGATATGCCTCCTTGACCGGGTCGATAGAGCCCGGGCGGGAGCAAAGACCGACGATACGAAAACGTGGTCATCATATGGAGGGGCGGTAATGCATTCAGAAAACTCGACTTTCCTCAGCAACGGGCACACCGCCTCCCTCGCAACGCGCCGCAGCGCCCTTCTTACCGTGAGCGTCGGAGCAATGCTCACGGCGCTGGGCGTTTCCCCGGCCATGGCGCAAAGCGCGGCCGATTCGGCCCCGGCAGCCCCTGTCACCGCGGCTGCGGAACCGGCGCAGCAGAGCGTCAAGCCAGACATTATCGTGACCGGCTCCCGCATCACGGCGAGCGGGTTCAACGCCCCCACGCCAACGACGGTCGTTGGCGAGGACCTGATCAATAACAACGCTCAGCCCAACATCTTCTCCACGGTCGTTCAGCTACCGTCGCTCCAGGGGTCGAGCGGATCGAGCACGCTGACCTACAGCACGTCGAGCGGCCAGCAGGGTTTGAGCTCCTTCTCGCTGCGCGGCCTCGGCACGATCCGTACGCTGACATTGCTCGACGGGCAACGTGTGGTCGGCGCCTATTATACCGGCGTCACCGACGTCAGCCTGTTTCCGCAATTGCTGATCCAGCGCGTCGAGGTCGTGAATGGCGGCGCGTCCGCCTCCTACGGGTCGGACGCCGTCGGCGGTGTGGTGAACTTCATCACGGATACCCACTTCGAAGGCATCAAAGGCAATATCCAGGGGGGCATCAGCACCTATGGCGACAATGAGCAGGGCCTGGGTCAGATCGCTTTCGGCAAGGCCTTCTTCGAAGATCGGCTGCACGTCGTCGCCAGCGCGGAATATGCGAAGGAGGCAGGTGTCGGTCCGGGGGACTTCGGCCTGGATCTCGCAGGCGGTCGCGATTGGTTCACTCAAACCACGCTGATCAATCGCAACGTTACCGACGACGGCAAGCCGCAATATCTGGTACGTGATTTCGCGCAGCCGTATAATTTCACCAAATATGGCCTGATCAGTTCCGGGCCGCTGCAGGGGATCGCGTTCGATCAGAACGGGCAGCCCTTCCAGTTCAACTACGGCTCGAACGGCGTGCCGGCGCGGGACGCGGCGGGCACGGTTCTCGGCTGCTATCCGGGTTACTGTATCGGCGGTGACTTGTCGGGCAACACCGACAGCGGACGCACGCTCCAGTCAGCCATCTCGCGTCTGGTCGGCTATGGCCGGATCGGGTACGATTTCGCCGACGGCAACGAAATCTACGTTTCCTACAGCGTCGGTCAGGTGAAGACCCATAACCAGCCGGTAAACGGCCAGAATCGCACGGGGCTTACCATCAAGTGCTCCAACGCGTTCCTGCCCGCGTCGGTTCAGGCGGAATGCGCGGCGAACGGCATCACCACCTTCACCTATGGCGTCGCCAACGCCATCCTGCCGAATACGCGGGTGGACACGGACCGCCGGCAGTATCGCATCGTCGGCGGCCTCAAGGGCAGGTTCGAACTGCTCGGTTCCGATTGGACCTATGACGCTTATTACGAGCGCGGCATCAGCCACACCGCCGTCGACGTCAGCAACATTTCGCTGACGCGGCGTTACCTGGCGGCGATCGATGCGACCACGATCGACGGCGCAATCGTCTGCGCGGACCAGGTGGCGCGGGCGAATGGCTGTCAGCCGATCAACATCTTCGGCGGCGCGACGCCTTCCGCGGCGGCGCTGGCCTATGTGCAGCCCAAGAACGGGCCGTTCCAGCGTCTGCGCATGACGCAGGACGTTGCCAGCGTGAACTTCTCGGGATCGCCGCTCGATTTATGGGCGGGGCCGCTGTCCGTCGCATTCGGTGCGGAGTACCGCAAGGAGTTCTACGAGGTTCGGGCAGACGCGTACGGCGCAGGCGTGTCGTCGATCAGCCCGAACACCGACGAATATCCTTCCGATCCGCTGCTCCTGCCGCAAGGCAACAATTGGTATGCGGGCAATTACAAGAATGGCGGCGGCGAATATGACGTCAAGGAAGCGTATCTCGAGCTCAACGTTCCGCTGATCGACTCCGAAAGCGTCGGCCGCGCGAACATCAACGGGGCGGCCCGGTGGACGGACTATAGCACTTCAGGCACGACCTGGACCTGGAAGATCGGCGGCACATGGGAAACCCCAATCACGGGCCTGCGCTTCCGCGCCGTGACCTCGCGAGACGTCCGGGCACCCAATCTGTCGGAACTGTTCGCCGCGCCGGTCACGACGACGCTGCCCAATTTCCTCGATCCGGTGCGCAACGTGAACGTCGTCGTGATCCAGAACCAGGTCGGCAATCCGAATCTCAAGCCCGAGATCGCCCGGAATACGGAATTGGGCGCGGTGCTGTCCAACCCGCCATGGTTGCCGGGCTTCAGCATCTCCTTCGACTATTACAAGATCAAGCTTACGGACGGCGTCTCGTCGCTCGGCGCTGCTCAGATCGTCGACCTTTGCTACCGCAACATTCTTCCGGAAGCGTGCAGCGCCTTCAACCTGAACAACCAGAACGGTCCAAACTTCATCAACGTCCAGGCGTTCAACCTGTCCTCGATCAAGACGGACGGCTTCGACATCGAGGCGAGCTATCGCTGGCAGCGCCCGCTGGGGCTCGCCGGAACGTTCACGGTTCGCGGCCTGGCGACCCACATCAACAAGTTCATCACCGAGGCCGGCCTGCCCGGCACGGCGCCGACCGACTCCGCCGGCGTCAACACAGGCTCGACGCCTGACTGGAAGTGGCTGGCGATCCAGACCTACGAAAACAAGCTCTGGAGCCTCTTTGTCCAGGAACGCTGGTTTAGCGACGGCACCTACGGGAACCAGTATGTCGTCTGCCAGACCGGCTGCCCGGTCTCGACCGCGACCGCACCGACGATCGACCGCAACTTCATGCCCGGCGCCTTTTATCTAGATATCGGCGGTTCGCTCAACGTGACCGATCACGTCACGGCCTATTTCAAGGTCGATAACGTATTCAACCAAGACCCGGCAAAGTCACCGTTCTACGCCAATCCGGCCTTGTACGATGTGATCGGCCGCATGTTCCGCGCCGGCGTGCGTTTCGACTTTTGACTGTTCACAAGGAACAGGAGTCCCTTCCTGGCACCGCGTGC
>Ga0164243_10009460_pt1 | contig 14183 bp, 14 predicted proteins | sample OricompcompostOP_FD_108781 | JGI IMG/M metagenome (GOLD analysis project Ga0164243, IMG submission 108781) | Organic Plus compost microbial communities from Emeryville, California, USA - Original compost - Organic plus compost (OP) | ecosystem: Engineered > Solid waste > Mixed feedstock >... | reverse complement strand
GCCGGCCTCGCTGCGCCGCTGGAGTTCCAGTCCGAACAGTCCCACCGCGATCTTCGACTGGCTGTAGGCCTTGTCGCCGTCGTAGCTGCGTTCCCACTGCAGGTCGTCCCAGTTGACGGCGTGCTGGTTCGCCGCGACGCTGATCTGCGAGGCGACCCGCGCCCGGCCGGCGCGCAGCAGCGGCAACAGGCGGCCGACGAGCGCGGCGTGGCCGAGGTGGTTGGTGCCGAACTGCAGCTCGAAACCGTCGCGGGTGGTCTGGCGTTCGGGTGGGGTCATGACGCCGGCGTTGTTGATCAGGATGTGGATCGGGCGTTGCTCGGCGAGGAGCTGGTCGGCCAGTGCGGCGACGGAGTCCAGTGCGGACAGATCCAGTCGTCGCAGGGACACCGTGGCGGCGGGGTGCCGCCCGCGGATCCGGGTCAGTGCGGCCTCGCCCTTGCGCGGGTTGCGCACCGGCAGCACGACCTCCGCGCCCGCACCGGCGAGCCGCGTCGCCAGCCCGAGGCCGACGCCGTCGCTGCCGCCGGTCACGACCGCGAGCTTGCCGGTGAGGTCGGGAACCGGGATCTCCGTCGCGCTCTTCGCCATCGCCGCCCCTCGGCCGACCCATAAACTGACAACTGTCAGGTTAACCGGGTGCGCCGTGCTGTCAAGTCGGCCGCGCTCAGCGGGCGCCGAACAGCCCGTCGAGGACGAGCTGGGCCAGCCGGCGCGCCGCGCGCTCCTGGACCTCGCGGGTGAGGGGCTGCTCTCGGCCGAGCCGGGTGGCCAGGGGAGTCTGCACGAGACCGGCGACGGGGCTGATGAGCGCGAAGAACAACACGTCCGGGGGAGTGGCCGGAATCCGGCCCGCCGCGGCCAGCCGCTCGACGGCGGGTTGCAGCGCGGTCAGCGTCGGCGCGAGGTAGTGGTCGTAGAAGTAGTCGAGCCGTTCGGACTCCTGGCAGAACTCGTCGGCGAGCAGCCGGGCGAGCAGTGGCGTGCGCACCGAAGCCCGGTAGAAGAGTTCGACGACGGCGCGGACGCGCTGCTCGTCGTCCAGGTCGGCGTCGAGGATCTCCCGGCGTTGCGCCAGCTCCCACCGCATCGCCTCGTCGAGCACGGCGCGCCAGAAGGTGGCCTTCGAGCCGTAGCGATCGTTGATGAAGTTGTGGTTGACGCCGAGCCGCTTGGCGAGCTCACGGGCGGACGCCCGTGCGTACCCCAGCTCGGCGAAGGCCTCCATTCCACGCGCGAGAACATCCGCCTCGGTGGGCGTGGGTGGATCACCCGCGCGCGGGCGCCCACGCCGCCGCATCGGCCCGTCGACCGCCATGTCCCCGAATCTACCGTCTCCGCGAGACCACACGCGGAGCGTGTTGCGCCGTACCGGTGGCGTCGGCCCGACCGGGGTCGCGCGCCGTCACTGTTCAACGACGTCTTCTCAACCATGCTCATCATTGCTATGGTCAGCTCGCACGGTGTGTGCTCCCCGAGGCGGTGGAAGAAGGCGAGGCAATCCGCATGGCAGTGGAGAAGCGGGCGGCGAGCACCTACGTCGACGGGAGCTGGGTCGACGGCGCCTCCGGTGAGTCGTACGTGTCGGTGAGCCCGGCGAGCGAGCAGGTCCTCGGCGAGACGGTGACCAGCTCGACCGAACAGGTCGACCAGGCCGTCGCCGCGGCGCGGATCGCGTTCGCGGAGTCGTCGGAGTGGCGATCGTGGACACCGCGGATGCGCGCGGACGCGATCAACCGGTTCGCCGACATCCTGGAGCGCGAGCTCGAACCGCTGTCCCGCCTGATCGCCTCGGAGGTGGGGACCCCGATCGCCGCGTGCCGCGCGATGCAGGTCGGCGGACCCGTCGAGGTGCTGCGGTGGTACGCCGACATGGCGGTCAAGGGGCCCCGCGGCGGCTACGAGCAGGCTCTTCCGCACTACGACAAGCCGGTCCCCTCGGGCAGCCTGCTGCACTACGAACCCGTCGGAGTCGTCGCCTGCCTGCCCGCGTACAACTACCCGCTGAACCTGCTGGTGTGGAAACTCGGCGGCGCGCTCGCCGCCGGGTGCACGACCGTGGTGCTGCCCTCTCCGCAGGGCGCCTGGACGACGCTGCGGATCTTCGAGCTCCTCGACGAGGTCGGCCTGCCCCCGGGCGTGGTGAACCTGGTCGTGGGCGGCCCGGACATCGGCGTCCACCTGACCAGCCACCCGGACGTGAACATGGTGTCGTTCACCGGTTCCGACGCGGTCGGCGCCCAGGTGATGTCCCAGGGGGCGCTCGGTTCGGTCAGCAAAGCCGTGCTCGAGCTCGGCGGCAAGAGCCCCAACATCATCCTGCCCGGCACGGACCTGTCCGCGACCGTGGCCTCCTCCGTCCTGCGGTTCGCCCGCAACGCCGGACAGGGGTGCGCGGCGTGGAGCCGGGTCCTCGTGCCCGAGGACGAGGTCGACGAGTTCTGCCGACTGGCCGACGACTTCATCGCCACCGTCACGGTCGGCGACCCGCTGGACGAGGACACCGTCGTGGGACCGGTCATCTCCGCGGCCCACCGCGCCAAGGTCGAGGGCTGGATCGACGAGCTGCTCGCCCGCGGTGCCCGCTGGGGCGCCGGTGGCGGCAGGCCGGAGGGGCTGGGCACCGGGCACTACCTGCGGCCCGGGCTGCTGCGTGACGTCGACCCGGACGACCCGCTCGCCGACACCGAGTTCTTCGCGCCCATCGGGATGATCTTCGGCTACCGCGACGTCGACCACGCCGTCGCACTTGCCAACAACAGCCGCTACGGCCTCGCGGGCAACGTGTCCGGACCGCTCGACGAGGCGCTCGCCGTCGCCCGTCGGATCCGGGCCGGGACGGTGACCGTCAACGGGGGAGCGGGTATGCGCCCCGACGCCCCGTGGGGCGGCCCCGGACGCAGCGGCGTCGGCCGCGAGCTGGGCGAGGACGGCTTCGCCGAGTTCTTCGAGGTCAAACACATCCAGTACGCCCTCGCCGGCATCACCCGGCCGCCCGGGACCTGAGCCGGCCGACCGCACCAGCACACGTGGGAGAGCACATGGGACGTTTCGACGGCAAGACGGCCATCATCACCGGGGGTGCCCGGGGACAGGGCCGGTCGCACGCGCTGCGCCTGGCCCGGGAGGGCGCGAACGTCGCGCTCCTCGACATCGCCGACCAGCTCGACTCCGTCGCCTACCCGATGTCGACGACGGAGGACCTCGCCTCGACCGAACGGGAGCTCACAGCGCTCGGCGCAGACGTGCTGGCGCTCCAGTGCGACGTCCGTGACCAGTCGGCCGTGGAGGCGGCGGTCGCCGCGACGGAGGAGCGCTTCGGCGGCCTCGACATCGTGCTGGCCAACGCGGGCATCATGGCCAGCTACGGAGAGCGCAAGCACGACATGCAGGCCTGGCACGACTCCGTGGCGACGATGCTCAACGGCGTCTACTACCTGCTCCGCGCGGTCACCCCCGGCCTCATCGAGCGCGGCCGCGGCGGTGCCGTCTGCATCACCGGTTCGACCTCCAGCTTCCGCGGAGTCGCGTACAAGACCGAGATGCTCAACCCGGGCCAGATGGGCTACGGCGCGGCCAAGCACGGGGTCCTCGCGTTGATGCGGAACTTCGCGATGGTGCTCGGCAAGCACGGTGTCCGCGTCAACACCGTCATCCCGGCCGGTGTCCGCACGACGATGATCGACAACGAGTTCTTCGGCGCCAACCTCGCCGACGACGCACCGGGCGGCTGGATGGCCAACGTGATGGACCACGGACCCGTCGAGCCGGAGGAGATCACCAACGCGGTCACGTGGTTGTGCTCGGACGAGGCGCGCTTCGTGACCGGCCAGACGCTCGCCGTGGACATGGGCACGCTCCTGGTCTGACGGTCCTCGCTCCAGCACTCAGGTCGGCCCGCCGGGGCAGGCCGGAAAGCGATGAAGAGATGGAATTCGGCATCCTCATGGGGGACCAGCCGGTCGCCACGCCGCCGGAGGAACACCTCGACCTGATGCTCCGCAAGGTGGAGGCCGCGCAGAAAGCGGGGTTCACCTACCTGACCATCGGCCAGCACTACCTGTACGACGGGTTCCGCTGGTTCCAGCCCGTACCGCTGCTGGCACGGCTCGCGGCCGAGCTGGACGACCACGTGCAGATCGGCACCACGGTGCTGGTGGGCCCGCTCCACCACCCGGTCCAGCTGGCGGAGGACCTCGCGACCCTCGACGTGGTGACGCGCGGCAAGCTCGTGGTCGGCATCGGCACCGGCTACCTCGCCCACGAGTACGAGGTCTTCGGCAAGTCCTTCAACCAGCGCTACTCGCTCCTCGAAGAGATCATCGAGGTGATGACGAAGATCTGGACCGGGGACAGGGTCACCCACCACGGCAAGTTCTTCGACATCGACGACCGGCCCACCCACCTGCACCCGGTCCAGAAACCGCGCCCGCCCCTCTGGCTCGGTGCGATGAAGGAGACCGGCGTGCGCCGGGCGGCCCGGCACGGCGACGTCTGGACGATCACGCCGCAGCAGACTGTCGAGCAGGTCGAGGACCTGGTGGGCGCCTACCTCGACGAGCGCGCGAAGTACGACCTGCCGCTGACGAAGTTCCCGCTGCGGCGGGAGTTGCAGCTTGGCGCCGACCCCGAGGACGCGCTGCGCACGTTCGCCGACGTGGCCCGGATCAAGTACGTCTCCTACGCGGGCCAGGGCATGCAGTTGCTCGACAAGGAGCGGGTCGAGCGGGACTTCCTGGACAACGTGAAGGACCACGTTCTGCTGGGCAACGGGGAGCAGGTCCGCCGTCAGATCTGCGACATCGCCGGCCGCCTGCCGGTCGGCCCGCTCCTCGTCCGTCCACATTGGCCCGGCATGGACGCCGAGCAGACCGCCGCCTACCTCGCCGACGTCGGGCGCGAGGTGGTCGAGCCACTCAAGGACCTGGACAGCATCGGCTTCGACGAGCTGGCGGCGAAGCAGCCCGCCTGAGCGCACCCGATGCCGGACGAGGGGCCGCCCGCCCGGGCCGGGCGGCCCCTCGTGACGTCAGTCGTCTGCGGGGCGTTTGAGCATCAACCCCGCCCGGTGCGCGATGTGCACGAGCTCGTCGCGCTGGTTGTAGCCGCGGTGCTCGAAGCGGACGACGCCGGAGTCGGTGCGGCTCTTCGATTCCCGCTTGTCCAGGATCGTGGTCTCGGCACGCAGGGTGTCGCCGTGGAAGACCGGGTTGGGGAAGTCGAACTTGGTGTAGCCGAGGTTGCCCAGCGTCGTGCCCATGGTGAGGTCGTGGACGATCATGCCGCCGATGAGGCCGGCGGTGTAGAGACTGTTCACCAGCCGCTGACCGTGCGGTTGCGTCGCCATGTACTCGGCGTCGAGGTGGATCGGCGCGGGGTTCATCGTGATGGACGTGAACAGGATGTTGTCCATCTCGGTGACCGTGCGGCGCCAGGGGTGCCTGAACTCCTGGCCCTCTTCGAATTCCTCGAACCACATGCCGGGCATGGATGCTCCTTTCGCTTGCTGTTCAGGCTGTTCGAGCCGGGCGGATGCCGGCCAGCAGGAGCAGGCCGGCGGTGCTGACCGCGAGGCAGAGCCGGAAACCCCACGTGAGAGTTCCGGTCAGGTCGGACAGTGCGCCGATCAGGAACGGGCCCGCGGCGCCTGCGGTGAAGGACAGCGACATCGCCGTCGAGCTCAGCCGCGTCGCGTCCCGCGGCGCGGCCGACTCGTCCTGCACCAGGACCAGAACCAGGCTGCTCGCCCCGCCGATGCCGAACCCGGCCAGCAGCGCGCCCGGCCACGCCAGGCCGTGCGGGTCGAGGGTGAGCAGCAGCAACCCGAGCGTGGCGGTGATCATCACCGTGGCGAACACCGCGCGCCGCCCCGGCAGCCGGTCGGTGAGCGGGGTGAGGGTCAGCATCGAGACGAGCTGGACGCCCTGGAAACCGACGAGGTGCAGCGCCGCCACCCCGGCCGGGACGCCGTGTGCCACGAGATGACTGGGCAGCCACGTGATCACCCCGAAGCCGAGGAACATCGGCACGCAGTGGACGGCCGAGACGAACCACGCGCGCTTCTCACGCAGCGGAAGCGGCACCCGGCGTTGCGGACCGTGGTCGCGGGGCATCCCCTTCCCGGCCGCCCGCACCGCGGTCAGGCCCGCCGCCAGGGCGAGGGCCACCACGCCCCACACCCCCAGCGCCACGCGCCAGCCGCCCAGGTGCGCGGTGATCGGCTGCGCCGTGCCCGCGGCCAGCCCGACCCCGAGCGCCATCGAGGTGGAGTAGACGCCGGTGGCCAGGCCGCGACGTCGCGGCAGGTGGTGGGCGATGAAGGCCGGAACCAGGGTGGAGATCGCGCCCAGCGCCCCGCCGATGAGGCCGGCCGAGACCACCAGCGGCGCGGCCGCGCCGGTCACCGGCCGGGAGAGCTCGGCGATGCCGGCGACGGCGAGCAGCGCGATCATCGCGCAATCCGTGCCGAGTCGCGACGTGAGCGCGTGCCCGAGGGGAGCGCAGGCGGCCATGGCGAGGATCGGCACTGACGTCAGCAGGCTCGCCGTGGTGGCGCTCAGCGACAGGTCGTCGCTGATCACCGGCACCAGCGGCGGGGTCGCCCCGAACACGGCGCGGGGGTTGACGCCGGTGGCCACGACCAGGGACAGCGCCACCGGCCTCGACAGGCCGCGCGGCCGAAGCGGTGTGGTTGCCGCCGGTGCGCTCGCGCCGGGGCCGCTCAGCGGGCGCGGGCTCACGCGAGGGCGGACACGGGGCCGCCCACCGCCGTGCGTGCCGTGACCAGGTCCTTGCTCCGGTCGACGCCGAGCCACGCGGTGAGGACACCGTCGCGGCTCCAGATCGCCCGCACCAGGGCGCCGTCGCCGGTCCGGTCGAGCGCCAGGTCGTCCGCGGGGTGGTGGGCGCCGACGTACTGCAGTTTGCGCCCGAACTGGTCGGACCAGAAGTAGGGGACCGGGTCGTGCTCGGGGCCCTGCTCCCAGTCGAGCAAGCTGGCGGCGGCCGCGGTCGCGGCCGTGCTCGCGTCGTCCCAGTGCTCCACCAGGCGGTGCGAACCGGTGTGCGCCGACCAGCGCTGCGCGACGTCGCCGAGCGCGACGACGCCGGGAACGCCGGTGCGGCAGCGGGTGTCGGTGAGGATCCCGCGGTCGGTGGCGATGCCCGAACCGGCCAGCCAGCCCGTCTCCGGCCGTACCCCGACGCCGGAGACCACCACGTCGGCCGGGAGGACGGCGCCGTCGGCGAGGTGCACGCCGTCGGGCTCGACGGACCGCACGGCCGTGGCGGTGCGCAGGTCGATGCCGGCCCACCACGGCCGGGTCGCGGCACCGGCCACCTCGCCGAGCGGGCCGGTGAGTGGCTCCGGGCCCACCTCGACGCAGGTCACCCGGCAGCCCGCGGAGCGGGCGGCGGTGGCCACCTCCGCGCCGATCCAGCCGGCACCGACGATCACCACGCGCGCGCCGGGTACCAGCTCCTTCCGCAGCCCGAGCGCGTCGTCGAGGGTGCGCAGGGTGTGCTGGGGCCCGTCGCCGGGCAGTCGCACCGGGCTCGCCCCGGTCGCGATCGCCAGTGCGTCGTAGGCCACGTCGCCCGCGTCGGTGCGGACCGTGCGCGTGCCGGGGTCCAGGCCGATCGCGCGCGTGCTCAGGCGCAGGTCCGCGCCCAGCTTCGCGGTGTCGAAGGGGAGCGGGGTCTCGTCGCGGTCCCCGGCCAGGACTGCCTTGGACAGCGGTGGCCGGTCGTACGGCGGCACGGCCTCGGCGCTGAGCACGGTGATCGGACCGGCGAACTTCTTGCGGCGCAGCACGGTGCAGAGTCGTGCCGTGGCCAGGCCGCCGCCGACGACCACGACGTGCCCGTTCTCGCGGTCGAGCGGACCGCTCGTCGCGGCGCTCACGCGCCGGACCTCGTGTAGTGGTCCGGGAACAACGGCGTGTCCCCGAGCAGCCGCTCGCCGGGGGTGAAGGTCACCGGGATGGTGTGGTAGCCCGCGTTGGTGCCCTGGTCGGGGTAGGTCACGACGTTGTTCAGGTCCACCACGTAGTCGCCCATCCGGGCCAGGACCTGGCGGATCATCTCGCGCGCCATCGCCTTGCCGAGGTGGGAGCCCGCGCAGCGGTGGATGCCCAGCCCGAACGCGACGTGCCGGTTGGGCCAGCGGGTGATGTCGACGTCGTCGGGGTTGTCGAACTGCGCGGCGTCCCGGTTCGCCGAGGCCCAGGACAGCAGGGCGCGGTCACCCTTGCGGACCGGGCAGCCGTGGAAGTCGGCGTCCCGCATGACGGTGCGCGCCAGTGCCTGGGTCGGGGAGAAGACACGGAGGAACTCCTCGACGGCGACGTCGACCATCGCGGGGTCGTCGATCAGCCGCTGCCGCTGGTCGGGGTTGCGGTACAGCCACACGAGCGACTGGGTGACCAGCGAGGCGGTGGTTCCGACGCCGCCCGAGATGACCAGCTCGAGGATCGAGTAGATCTCGTCGTCGGTCATCCGGCGGCCGTCCACCTCGGCATTGATGAAGTGCGTGGTGCCGTCGTCGGCGGGGTGCTCGCGGCGGTGGGCGATGTGCTCGCGGACCGTCCGGCTCACCCAGGGAACCGCCGTCTCCGCGGCGTGCCGGTACTCGGGGGAGTCCGGCGCCGCCGAGACCAGCGTGTGCATCGCGTCGACGTACTGCCGGTACTGCGCGGGGTCCAGTCCCAGCCAGTCGATCGTCACCGCGGCGGGCACCCCGGCCACGACGGCCAGGTCGGCCTCGCCCTTCTCGATGATCGTGTCGATGAACCCGGTGACGTAGTGCTTGATCGTGCCGTCGAGCCTGTCCACCGCGGCCGGGGAGGTCACCTGGTTGACCGCTTTGCGGTAGGGCCGGAACTCCGGTGGGTCGAGCTCGATCGGGATGTGGAAGGCGGTGGGCGCCTTGGGGATGGTGACCGACAGGCCGTGGCCGCCGTACTCGTCGTGCCGTCCGGAGGAGAACAGGTCGTCGTCGCGCGATGCCTCGAAGACCGCCTGGTAGCTGGAAAGGACCCAGTAGCCCGCGTGCGCCTCGGTCCAGGCGACCGGGGCCTCTTCGCGGAGCTTGCGGTAGATCGCGACGTGGTCCTTGGCGTGCTCGGTCGAGTGGTGGTCGAAGTGGATCACGGGGCAACGCTGCGGGTCGGACATCGAAATCCATCCTTCTCGAGGCCAAGGGGGTTCCCGGGGAGGGAAGTACCATGATAATGGTTATACGCAGCCCGGAGTCAAGGAAGACTGATGACGACGGTCGCTCGCGAGCCAACGGCCCGCACCCCGGTGCGACGAGTCAGGAGGGTCATCGTGAAGGTTGTTGCCGATCTCGACAAGTGCCAGGGACACGGCCTGTGCCGGATGTCAGCCCCGGAGGTCTACGACGTGACCGCCGAGGAGGGGCAGGTGATCGTCAAGTACGAGGGCGACGTCCCCGAGGAGTTCGAGGACAAGGCCGCGCTCGGCGTCGACTCCTGCCCGGAGATCGCGCTCCGTATCGAAGACTGAGAGCAGGGGACGCCCATGGACTTCGCCGTCGACGAGACACACGAGTCCATCCGGGAGGCCGTGCGCGCGATGTGCGCCCGCTTCGGGGACGACTACTGGATGGACAAGGATGACAAACACCAGTTCCCGTGGGAGTTCTACCAAGCGGTCGCCGACGCGGGCTGGCTCGGTCTGACCATCCCCGAGGAGTACGGCGGCGGCGCACTGGGTGTCACCGAAGCCGCGATCGTCGAGCGGGAGATCTCCGCCTCCGGGGCGGGGATGTCCGGCTGCTCGGCCGTCCACATCGGTATCTTCGGGTTCGACCCGCTCATCCGGCACGGCAGCGAGGAGCTCAAGAAGCGCTTCCTGCCCCGCGCCGCGGCGGGGGACCTGCACGTCTCCTTCGCCGTCACCGAGCCCGACGCGGGCACCGACACCCTCAACCTCACCACGCGGGCCCGCAAGGTCGACGGTGGTTGGCTGGTCTCGGGCAAGAAGGTGTGGATCACCAAGGCGCAGGAGTCGGAGCGGATGTTCCTGCTGGTGCGCACGTCCCCGCGTGAGGGCAAGGCCCACCGCGGCCTCACCCTGATGTTCGCGCGACTGGACCCCGATCGCGTCACCATCCGCGAGATCCCCAAACTGGGCCGGCACGCGGTGGACACCAACGAGTTGTTCATCGACGAGTTGTTCGTCGCCGACGAGGACGTCATCGGCGAGGTGGGCGAGGGTTTCAGGGTGATCCTGAGCGGGTTGAACGCCGAGCGGGTCATCTCCGCCAATGCCGCGCTCGGCCTCGGGGAGGCCGCGCTGCGCAAGGCCGTGGCCTACGCGAACGAGCGGGTCGTTTTCGGTCGTCCGATCGGCAAGAACCAGCTCATCTCCGGTCAGCTCGCGGAGGCCCGGATCCGGCTGGACGCCGCGACCGCGATCTGCGACAAGGCCGCGTGGATGATCGACAACGACTTTCCGTGCGGTCGCGAGGCCAACGAGGCCAAGTTCCTGGCGGGTGAGGCGGGCTTCCACGCCGCGGACGTGGCGATCAACGTGCACGGTGGTTACGGCTACGCCCGCGAGTACCACGTCGAGCGGTACTTCCGCGAGGCGCGGCTCAACCGCATCGCCCCGATCAGCCAGGAGATGGTGCTCAACTACGTGGCCGAGCACGTGCTCGGGCTGCCGCGCAGCTACTGAGAGCGCAGGGACACGGGACCCGCTGCCGCCGCCCTGAGGGTCCGGCGAGAACGCACTCCACTCGTCACCGACGCCGAGAGGACCGACGCCGATGAACACACATCCGACGAGCCCCCGGGACGCGGGCATCGACCAGCGGTTGCGCCGCCTCGAGGACCGGCTGGCCATCCAGGATCTCGCGCACCTGTACGGGTTCGTGATGGACGAACGCGACATCGCCGGGCTGGACAGCTTGTTCACCGACGACGCCCACCTCGGATCCGCCGACGGGGTGTTCGACGCCGACGGCCTGGCGGAGATCGCGAAGACCTACCGCGCCAGGTTCGACGCGCTCGGCCCCACGCACCACTTCGTCCACTCGGTGATCCCCCGATTCGACAGCCCCGGCCCCGACACCGCCCGGGGGCTCGCCAGCGGTCACGCCGAGGTCGTCCGCAACGGCGAGACCATGGCGGTGGCACTGCGCTACCACGACGTCTACCGACGCACCGGCCGCGGCTGGCGCATCGCCGAGCGGGTCATGGGCTACATGTACTACCTGCCCGTCACCGAGTACGCGGCAGCGATGACGACGGAGAACCGCAGCCGCGTCTACGCCGAGCCGCGGCCAGCCGATTGGCCCTCGGTGCTGCACGGGCACGACCTCGACTGGCTCCGCGCCTTCTACACCGGCACGCCCCGGGGGTGACCGCCCGTCCGTGCGGCGGAGCCGGGCTTGCCCTCGCCGGGCGCCGCCTGCTTCACTTCCCTGGTATTGATGATTACGGATATCAAGGTTGAGGGCCTTCGACTCCTTGTCCGGTGATTCAAATCATATGTATAGTGCTCAGTATTATCCCTGTTGTGGTTGTGAGGAGACGTCATGCCCGACCGCGCCGCCATCGAGGACCTGCTCAACCGCTACTCGCTGGCCTACGACCTGCCGGACCTCGAGCGGATGGAGTCCGTGTTCACCAAGGACGCGGTGTTCAGCATGGCGATCGCCGGTGGCGACCCGGTGGCCTTCGAGGGGCGCGACGCGATCATGAGCCTGATGCGCGACTCGCTGGCGAAGCAGACCGACCAGCGGCGGCACATCAACAGCAACCTGATCGTGCACGGCACCGACGACGGCGTCATCCGCACCACGCACTACCTCACCCTCGTCGCGACCGAGAACGGCGCGATCTCGCTGCTGTCGGCCGGGGTCTACCGCAACGAGATCGTCGAGCGGGACGGCGAGCTCAAGTTGCAGAAGCTGCACCTCGACCTCGACAAGGCCTACTGACCCACCACCGTGCAGCCGCCGCAGAATCCGGAGAGCAGCGCATGAACCAAGGACTCATCCCCGCCAAGTGGGCGCGTCTGACGCCGTCGCGACAGGCGATCTACGACGCCACCAACGATCGTCGGGTGACCTGGCGCGAGCTGGACGAGCTCGTCCGCCGCATGGCCAACGGGCTCGTCGACCTCGGACTGTCCAAAGGCGACAAGATCGCGATGCTCTCCCGCAACTGCGTCGAGTATCAGGCGCTGTACTTCGCCGCCGGACGGGTCGGCCTGGTCACCCAGCCCCTGAACTGGCGGCTGGCGACGCCGGAGCTCGTCAAGGTGGTCAAGGACGCGGCGCCCGAGGTGCTCATCGCCCAGGACGAGTTCGTCCAGGTCGCCAAGGAGGTCGAGCGCGAGGTCGACCTGACCGCCTCGTTGTCCTTCGGTCCCGGCTCCGACGGCAGCCTCCACGACCTGATCGCCCGCTCGTCGGACGCGGAGCCCGAGTCGAGCGCGCACGTGGGCGAGGACGACCCGTTCTTCCTGCTCTACACCGGCGGCACGACGGGGGAGTCGAAGGGCGCGCTGCACACCCACCGCAGCGCCGCGGCCGGGATGCTGAACCAGACCGTCGCCGAGCGGATCGTGCCCACCGACGTGTACATGCTGACCGGGCAGATGTACCACATCCCCATCGTGCTCGCGATGAACTACCTGAAGCACGGTTGTCCGCTGGTGCTGATGAACTTCGCCCCGAAGCTCGCGCTCGAGCTCATCGAGAACGAGCGGGTCTCGGCCTTCCTCGGGGTGACGACGATGCTGAACTGGATGATGGCCGAGCCGGGCTTCGCGAGCTACGACCTGTCGAGCCTGCGCAACATCCAGTACGGTGGCGGCCCGATGCCCTCGCACATCGTCCGGCAGGCGCTGGATTCCTTCCCTTGCACCCTGATCCAGGGCTACGGGCAGACCGAGGGGACGACGATGACGTTCCTGTCCCAGGAGGACCACCTCGACGCGGTGCGGGGGATCCACCCGGAGCGGCTGCGCTCCTGTGGCCGGGAGGGCTTCGTCACCAGCGTCCGGGTCGTCGACCTCGACGGCAGGGACGTGCCCAAGGACGGCCACACCCCCGGTGAGATCATCGTCAAGAGCCCGGCCAACATGGTCGGCTACCTCAACCGGCCCGACCTCACGGCGAAGACGCTGCGTGACGGGTGGATGTGGACCGGTGACGTGGCCGCCTGGGACGAGGACGGCTACGTCTTCATCGTGGACCGGGCCAAGGACATGATCATCTCCGGCGGCGAGAACATCTACTCGGTGCAGGTCGAGGAGGCCGTCGCCACCCACCCGTCCGTGCTGGAGTGTGCGGTGATCGGGGTACCGGACGACGAGTGGGGCGAGAGCGTGAAGGGTTTCGTCGTGCTCAAGCCCGGCCGCGAGGTCACCGAGCAGGAGATCATCGACCAGGCGAAACAACACCTGGCCGGCTACCAGAAGCCGCGCTCGGTCGAGTTCGTCGCGGAGCTGCCGAAGGCGCCGACCGGGAAGATCCTCAAGCGCGAGCTGCGCAAGCCGTTCTGGGAGGACCGCGACCGGAATGTCTGATGTGGACGATTACCGGGACCGGGTCGGGCGGGAGTTCCCGGGAGGCGAGTACACGCTCGTCCCGTGGCGCGCGTGGCTCACCGCGGACGCCCTGCTCGACGACCCGTACGACGAGGTGCCCCATCCCGTCCTCGCCTGGATGGCGGGCGTCGCCGGGTGGGGGTTGACCTGGGACGAGTTCTTCGGCTGGTTCGACGCCACCGCCGAGGACGGCCCGATGTTCGGTGAGCACCGCACGACCCTGCACCGGCCGCTGCGGATGGGCGCCACGTACCGGGTTTCGGGGCGGGTCGTCTCGGTCGACCGGAAGGTCGGTCGCCGGGCCGGGACCATGGATGTCGTCGGGTACGAGCTCGACCTGCACCTCGGGGAGGACCACGTGGCCCGTTGCTACAACTCGATCGTGTTCCCGCGGCGGCCGGCGTGAGCGGCCGGGGCGGGGACATCGGAGTCGGCACGCAGATACCGCCGCTGGAGCTGACGGTCGATCCGGAGAGGATGAAGGTGATGGCGGCCCTGCTCGCCGACCCCAACCCGATCCACTTCGATCCGCGTGCACTGGCCGCGCTCGGCATGGGGGAGCGGACGGTCAACCAGGGCCCGCTCAACATGGGCTACCT
>Ga0164243_10009459_pt1 | contig 14185 bp, 12 predicted proteins | sample OricompcompostOP_FD_108781 | JGI IMG/M metagenome (GOLD analysis project Ga0164243, IMG submission 108781) | Organic Plus compost microbial communities from Emeryville, California, USA - Original compost - Organic plus compost (OP) | ecosystem: Engineered > Solid waste > Mixed feedstock >... | reverse complement strand
CTTCCTGCGCCGTTCCCTGGAAATCGCGCGGAAAGCGGGCGTTTCCGACGAACAGATCGTGCTCGATCCAGGCTTCGGCTTCGCCAAGGAGACCGCGGAGGAAAACCTCGAACTCATGGCCCGCTTCAATGAACTGGCCGGTTTGGATTTCCCGCTGCTTGTCGGGACATCGCGCAAGCGGTTCATCGGTCAGGTGACGGGCAGGGATGCGGGCGAACGGGCAATGGGCACGGCAGCCACAAGCGTCATTTTGCGGCTGGCAGGCGCTTCGGTTTTCCGGGTGCACGATGTCGCGCCGAACAGGGACGCAATCCGGATGGCTGATGCTATTCTGCGCTACAAGGTGTAGCCGTTCCCATGTCGAGGTAACAGTGTCCAGTGACAACAGCGCCCGCGTCTTTCTCGGGCTCGGAGGCAATATCGGCGATCCGGCGCGCGCCATGGCGGATGCCCTGCAGGCTCTGGACGCAACGCTTGGGACGAGCGTTGCAGCGGTATCGTCCCTCCACCGAACTCCTCCTTGGGGGAAGGTCGACCAGCCGGACTTCCTGAATATAGTCGCAGAGATACGCACGGATCTTCGACCACATGCCCTGTTGCAGCTTTGCCTGGACATCGAACGTTCGCAGCGGCGGATAAGGCGCGAAAGATGGGGGCCCCGGACCATCGATATCGATATTCTGATATATGATGATCTGAATATATCGGAGGAGGGACTCGAGATTCCGCATCCGCGCATGGCTGAGCGCGCTTTTGTCCTTGTGCCACTGGCCGAAATCGCGCCGGATCAGCTTGTGGACGGAAAGCCGGCGCACAAGTTGCTGTCTTCCCTCGATACCTCGGGTATCGTCAGGCAGCCCGGTGGCCGGGACTGGTGGCGCGGCTGACCGTCATTTCGCAGTTTCGGATTCGGTCCCGGCCAGCATTCCCGCCGTCTCGTCGTTCAGCGCGCGCCCGGCCCGGCGCGGTTGTGCCAGCGGTGCAGGAACTGGCATATTGCTCGCCATGTAGTTCCGGCCGGCGGTGATGCCGCCGACAAGCTGTGCCTCCAGACGCGCCTGGTCGCGATGGCGCACATCGGCCACGATCTCCGCCGCCTCGTCGGGGTCCACGCCCAGCTTCTCCAGGGCGACCCGACCGAAAACCAGAGCGGATTCGACGGTTTCGCGGATCTGGAAATCGATACCTTCCCTAATGAGCTGCAAGGCGCTGCCGCGATCATAGGCTCGTGCCAGCACCGGAGTGAGCGGGAACTCGCTTTTGATCCGTTCAACGATTGTGCGGGTTGCGTCGGGATTGTCGACGCACACCAGTATCGCTTCGGCGTTGTCTGCGCCGGCTGCGTGGAGAATATCGAGCCGGGTGCCGTCGCCATAATAGACCTTGAAGCCGAAAGTCGCCGCGGCGCGGATCATTTCGACGTCATTGTCGATGATCGAGACATCGACGCCGCGCAGGAGCAGCGGTTGGCTGACGATCTGTCCGAAACGGCCAAAGCCGATGATGAGCACGCGACCCTGAAGTCCTTCTGCGACATCGATGCCGTCCATGGAAACCTTGCCCCCGGGAAGGATCCAGCGCAGGGAAAGCATGAGCAAGGGCGTCAATGCCATCGAGATGATGACGGTGGCGGTCAAAACCGCATTTGTCGATGCGTTGAGGATCCCGACGCTTGCCGCGGAAGCGAAAAGAACGAAGGCGAATTCGCCGCCCTGGGCAAGGAGGGCAGCGCGGGTAAGCGCTTCGACGTGGTTGGCCTTCAGAAGACGGGCGACCGTATAGATGCCGGCCGATTTCAGGGCCATATAGACCACGACCGCCATTGCGATCAGCGGCCATTCGCGGGCGATCACGCCAAGATCGAGCGACATGCCGACGCCGAGGAAGAACAGGCCCAGCAGGATGCCGCGGAAGGGCTCGATATCGGCTTCGAGCTGATGGCGGAAGGTCGATTCCGAAAGCAGGACGCCGGCGAGGAAGGCGCCCATGGCCATTGAGAGGCCGCCAAGTTGCATGGCAAGTGCTGCGCCAAGCACGACGAGCAATGCGGCAGCCGTCATCACCTCGCGGGCATGCGACAGCGCCAGAAGCTGAAACATGGGATTGAGCAGCCAGCGACCAGCAGCCACGAGCGCGGCAAGCGAGGCAAGCGCGATCAGGATCGCATTCAGCCGCGACATGGCATCCCCTTCGTGGGATCCAGGGGCCATAAAGGCGACAAGGGCGAGCAGGGGGACGATTGCGAGGTCTTCCAGAAGCAGGATGGAGACTACTCGCTGCCCCTGGGGCGTGGCGACATCCCCGCGCTCGTCGAGCAATTGCATCACAATGGCGGTGGAGGACAGCACGAATCCCATGCCGGCGACAAAGGCGACCAGCGGTGAAAATCCCATCACGATCCCGGCACCCGTCAGGAGCGCGCCGCATATTGCGACCTGGGCCGCCCCGAGGCCGAATATCTCACGTCTCAGCCCCCAAAGCCGCGATGGCTGCATCTCAAGGCCGATAACGAAGAGGAACATCACCACGCCGAGTTCGGCAACGTGCAGGATCGCTTGCGGATCCGAAAACAGGCCGATGCCGAAGGGACCGATGATCAGGCCCGCTGTCAGGTAACCGAGAACCGAGCCAAGACCCAGCCGCTTGAAGATCGGAACGGCTATGACGCCGGCGGCAAGAAGCGCCACCACCTGCACCAGATCGCTTCCGCCAGCCTCAGCAGCCATCATGTCTCTCCGCAATTCACCATGCCGCCGCGCAAGTGCGTCTTTCCGGAGAGATCACCGATGGAAGGCCGACCTCACCGGAGGCTTGATGCCACTATCGGAGCCATAAGCGGGACTGGCAAGCAGGAGTGTTATCGTGCAACCGCCACGGAACCGACCGGGCCGGTGTCGGTCCGTTTCAGATTCATTCCGATGACAGGCACCATCTCTTCCGCAACGCGTACAGAAACGGTGATGTTCATGGTGTTTTTGTCGGAGAGATGGGCTAGCATGGCGCCGTTGAGCGCGTTGCGAACGAGCGAGAAGACGACCTTCTTGCCCTTCACCGTACCACCCGTGACATCAAGACCCTTGCCGGCTGCACCGTCCATGAAGGTGCCCCGATACTCTCCCGGCGCCTTGCGCTCGACGCTTGCCGACATGTTCTGGGTGAACATGCCGACCCGGCAACCGCCGTCAAGCGTCATGCCGACCTTGCCTTCGGGTGTGGTGCCTTCGAAGTTGCAGACGAATTTCGTGCCCTTGTACTTGCCGGCGACGATCTCGCCGGGGCCGGACCATTGCCCCTGTACTGATTCGAAGAACTTCTGTTCACGATCGGATGCTGAAGCGGCCTCCGGCGCGATCAGGGCGGCTGCTACGGCCACAAAGGGGACAAAAGCGTACTGACGTGCGCGTTGGAACATCTTACCGGCAACCACTGACTCGCGGGTGAAAATCTCTCCAGACCATGAAGCGGAATGGTTAATGCTTCGCTATCATGACCAGACTGCAAGCATATGCGAGTGTCGGAAGTGTTCAAGTTCAATCTTTCGAAGCGCCGGAGGCTTGCCGCTTCGAGGCGAAATTCGTCAGGGCTAAGAGAAAATCGCCGATGCCTGGGCGCTTTACCGCACTGAAGGGCAGGGGTCGCGCTGTTTCCATCGCCGCTATGCCAATCCGTGCCGTCATCATGCCATTGACGACGCCTTCGCCGAGCTTGGCCGACAGACGGGCCGCCAGTCCATGACCGACGATCTGCTGTACAAGGCTGTCGCCGGCAGCGATTGAGCCGGTTACGGCCAGATGTGCCAGCACGCTGCGCGCCAGGCGGAAAAATCCCAGGGTCCCCGGCCGTCCGCCATAAAGCTCGGCCAGCCGCCGGATGAGCCGTCCGGCTTCGAAAATCACATAGGCGACATCAACCAGTGCGCGCGGACTTACCGCAGTGACGATGGAGACGCGCTTGGCTGCATCGAGAACCAGCTTCTGTGCGGCAGCGTCCAGGGGGGCGAGAAGTTCGGTTTCGGCCAAACGGATTAGATTGGCGCCGTCTATCACGTCGTCCTTGAGTTCCGCCAGAGTTCTACGTCCCGCCGCGGTTTCCGGTTTCCCAGCCAGGAAACCGGAGAGATCGTCCACGAGACTGCGCGCCGCCCCTGGGTCGTCGCGGGCAATGGCGTCGAGCGCGCGCAATTGCAGCTTCTCGACCGAAGCCAGCCGCATAATGCCGGCCAGTTCGCGCGCCAGGATGACGAGGAGCGCGACAAGGGCGATCGCAGCAATGCCCGCCGCCAGCCAGCCTAGCCATTCGGCGCGGGCAAACAGGTCGCGGATGAGCTGGTCGACCCACAGCCCTATTGCAAGCGAGATCAGAATGCCCAAAGCGGCCGTGAAGACCGTGCCAAGGCGCGAAGGCCGGCGGCGAGGCGAAGCCGGCGGCGGCTCCGCCAGTGCCAGTTCCTCTTCGTCGAAGACGTCGAAGGCAGCCGGAGTGACCACGGCCGCGTCGTCGGCCCGGACGGCGCGCGGCTTGCGGGGCATGGAAGCTTCCGGCCTGGATTTTTCAGGCTCGGCCTCGGGCTTCGGCTTATCGAGGCGGAAGGCGGCTGGGCGGCGCTTTTCCGTCATGCCAGATAGTCTCCGAGAAGGAACTGGAGGGCTCGGTCCAGGCGGATATGCGGCAGTGAGAGGGTGATGCCCTCGGCCGTTCGCTCGAGCTTGGGAGGGCGAAAGCGTACGAAGCGGATCATCTGCTCGTCGGGTTCCGATGGTTCTTCACCACCTTTGAAGATCATGTGAGGTTTTTCCGGCAAGTCACCGGGAAATATGGCAGTTTCAGTCTTTCCATCGAATGTCTCGCCATTGATCGTCTCGCCTGCCAATGGGGTGCCAATAATGACCGGCAAAATCTCCCGTCCTTGCTTGACGGTGCCTTCGCGGGTGGCGCGTACCGCGGCCATTGCGACGACATCCACCGTCGCACCGGAGAAATCGGCGCGGGCAATCGCCCGCTCCGTCAGCCTGCGTACGATTGCCTGCAAGCGGTCATGGCTTTCATGGTGCAGGTGATCCGCCTTGGTCGCGGCGATCAGGATCCGGTCGATCCGGCGCGATACGAGATCGGTCAGAAAATTGCCGCGGCCCGGCCGGAAGCAGGCGAGAATTTCGGTCAGCGCCCTTTCGAGATCGGCGACAGCCGCCGGTCCGGCATTGAGGGCCTGCATGGCATCGATCAGCACGATCTGCCGGTCAAGCCTGGTGATGTGCTCGTGGAAGAACGGTTTGACCACATGAGTCTTATAGGCCTCGTAGCGCCGCTCCATCATCGCGTGAAGCGATCCCCGGCGGGCATGCTTGTCGCCGAGGCCGGGCAAGGGCGCGAAGGTTAGTGCGGGCGAGCCTTCCAGATCGCCCGGCATCAGGAAACGGCCGGGCGGAAGCGTGGACAGCGCAGTCGAATCCGTCTTGCAGGCCCGCAGATAGGCGGTAAAACCCTCCGCCAGGCGACGCGCCGTCATCTCGTCCGCATCGGCGTCCGGATTGATTTCGGCGGCCAGCTTCCGCCAATCGGCCGAAAGCTCCCGCCGCACCGGCAGATCGGCCAGTTCGAAGGCGTCGCGGGAGAATTCCGCGTAGTCCTTGCCGAGAAGAGGCAGGTCGAGCAGCCATTCGCCGGGATAATCCACGATATCCAGCGATATGCGCCCGCGGGAGAAGAGCCGACTCCAGCCGGAAGCGGATTCGAATTCAATCGTCAGGCGCAGCTCGGAGATAGCACGGGTCGATTCCGGCCATATGCGTTCATCGACAAGGGCGGCGATGTGGTCTTCGTACTGGAAGCGCGGCACCGCGTCGTCCGGCTGATGCTCGAGGAAGGCACGGGCGATGCGGCCGGATTTCTGCGCCTCGAACAGCGGCAGCCTGCCGCCATGGACCAGATTGTGGACGAGAGCAGAGATGAACACCGTCTTGCCTGCTCGCGAAAGGCCCGTCACCCCCAGTCTCACGGAAGGCGATACCAGCCCGGCTGCGCGCCCGGCGAGCGTATCCAGGGCGATTCGCGCCTCGTCGGTAAAGGTTGTCAGCGAAGCCAATTACGAAATTCCCCGCTTTCGGAAATTTCCGATATAGGGGGTTGTTTGCCGTTTTGAAACCGCAGCTTACAGATCGGCAGGAGTGACAAAGGCCTCAAGCGTGCCGGTTCCCGGACCCAATGACTGCCAATCGCCGCTGAATGTCAGCACTGCCAGTCCGGATGTGGGGAAGCCGGAAGCGATGGCTTCCGTGGCTGTGCCTTTTCCGGCGGGCAGGGCAATTGCCAGATCCTCCACCATCGGATTGTGGCCGACGAGCAGAAGCGCAGCTGCCGAGTCTGCAAATTCCCTGATGAGACGCACATGCCCCGCGGCGTCGGTGCTGTAAAGCGCCTCCAGGTAATCCACCTTGGGCTCACCGGCAGTCAGAGCGGGAGCCACGCATTCCCAGGTCTGCTGGGCTCTTACGGCGGTCGAGCAAAGCACGAGATCGGGAAGATAGCCTGCTGTTTGCATCTGCCTTCCCATGGCCTCGGCATCGGAACGGCCCGAGGCGGTCAGCGGGCGGTCATGGTCGCGCATTCCCGCCTGTGCCCACCCGGCCTGCGCATGACGAAGGAGGAACAGACGGTTCATCGCGAGATTCCCTTGGGTTCCACGGTCGGTTCTGTCCGTCTAACCCCAGAATCGGAGCGGCGCAACGCGGCGCCGGGAGGCAGAATTCAACAAGAAAGATCGTCTCTGTCGAATTTCTGACACGAACTGCGTTCTATCAGCACAGCCGACGAGGTGCTTCTCTCGACGCAGGGTTGAGGGGAGGCGCTAACAAAAACGTGAGCGTTGGGCCCTTTGTGCTTGTAGGACCAGTGGCGCCCGAATATATAGGCGCCGACTTGTCAGTTGTTGGGGTGAGTCGATGAACGATCTCGTTGATGCCGATTATGTTCCCTCCGAAACTGAACCCTTCATGAATGAGCGGCAAAGGGCATATTTCCGCGCCAAGCTGACTGCTTGGAAGAACGAGATCCTCAAGGAAGCTCGCGAGACGCTGGAAGCACTGCAGCGCGAAAATGCAAATCACCCCGACCTTGCTGACCGGGCCTCGTCGGAAACCGACCGCGCCATAGAACTGAGAGCGCGCGACCGCCAGCGCAAGCTGATCGCCAAGATCGATGCTGCACTGCAGCGGATCGAAGACGGCACTTACGGCTTCTGCGAGGAGACGGGAGAGCCGATCTCGCTCAAGCGTCTCGACGCCCGCCCGATCGCTACTTTGTCAATCGAGGCACAAGAGCGTCACGAGCGCCGCGAAAAGGTCTATCGCGACGACTGAGAAAGGAGGGCATCCTTTTCCGGATGCCCGGGTTTCCGGCTTCACCGCCGGTTGTCCGAGAGTTCTTCCAGAAGCCTGCTCATCTCGTCTTCCAGCGATTCGTCGGATTGCTTCCGCGATTCGCGAGCTTCCTCGGTCCCTATATCGATATCGTCGAGCATCGGTTCGGAATATGCGGTCTCGTCGGATTGGGCCGGGCCCGCTTCCACGGCAGGCGCTGCAACTGCGCTTGCCGCAGCCGGTGCCGCCCGGATCACAGGCTCGGAAGAAACCTGCCGGCCCTGCGCAACGCCCTCCCGGGCAGGGGCGGCAATCTCAGCTTCCGCCAGCTCGAAAACAGATTCGTCGATTTCCACGTCACCGCGATCATCCGGTGCGGTGCTGCGCGGCGCGGCGGTCATCGCCGCTGCGGTCGCGACGTTTGCTGCCTGAGGCTTGAGGCTGTCCTGTTTGGTCTGAGCGGCGAGGACGGGTTCTGATTTCAAGGGAACCACCGTGGCACTTTGCGCCGTGGGCGCGGTTGATGGTGCGGAAACGGTAGGTGCGGGGGCCGGAGCCGGAGCAGATGGTGAGACTGGGCGGATTTCTTCGCGCGGGGCTTCGCGCGTTGCAGGGGCTGGCGTGTCTACGGGAGCGGGGACGGGCGCAGGCTCCTGTCTCGGCTTCTCCTCTTCTGTCCGAAAAGCCGGTTCCTCGGAAATTTCCCGGATATTCTGTTCGATGACAATGTCGCTCGGGCCACCAATCAGGATCAGATGCTCGACATCGTCGCGGCGGACCAATACCAGCCTGCGGTGACTGTCCACAGCCGTTGCATCGGTCACGGCAAGCCGCGGCCGACGGTTGCGGCCTCCCGCCACGAAGGTGCCGAAGGTAAAGCTGCGCACGATTCGGATGAGAATCAGAAGGATCAGGAGCAGGATCAGCGCAGCAACGGTCCACATCAATGCGGAGGCATAGCTTTCGCCTGCTATGTTGACAAACCATTCGCGCATTCCGTCACTCCACCTCGCTATTCTCGTTAGCCGGTCAAACTAGGCACCTGGGCCGGAGCCTTCAAGTTGGCAATCCGACCAAGGCGAACAAACCCGTTTGCAAATCAGACACCAACCGCTTTGCGAATCCCATGGACGAACTTCATGGCAACCTTGCGGAGATCGGCGGCCTTGATATATGCCGGATACCCAGTAATGGCGGATGCGCCGTCTATTCGGCATGACAGGCAGCAAACGAATGGCCAAGGATACCGGCGGCGAAATCCACACTGCCCCGATCGTCGACCAGAATTCGCGGCCCGGTGCCATCACCAGGCTCATCATATTCATCATAGTGCTGACGGGGGCCGCGATCGTCTTCGCGATCTTCCGCGAGAGGCTGGGTGACCCTTTCCTGCTCGGAATGCTGGGCATACTGGCCATGATCGGTGTCGGCTACCTGTTCGCCACCGCCATAGGCTTCATCCAGATCACGCCGCGCTCCACTGGCGACGACCTTTCCAAGGCCTTCGTGGATTCCATGACGGAAGGTCTGGTCGTGACGGATGCGAAAGGGCGGGTGCTCTACGCCAATCGCGCCTATGCGGAGATGACAGGTGCGACCTCGGCTGCCGATGTGAAGACTGTCGAGGATCTGCTTTCGGACAATTCCGAGGCGGCTCCGATCATCGAACAGCTCGCCGCCCGCCTGCGGGACGGCCAGCCCGATGACGGCGAATTTCGTCTTTCGCAAGCGATTCGGCCGGGCGGGGAGCCGGGAGCCCGTTGGTATCGGGTCTGGGTACGCATCTTCAAGGTGCCGGGTCGCCGCCACCCGTTGTCGGCATGGTCGATAGCGGATATTTCCGGGGAACGGGCCGAACAGGAACGTTTTTTTCTCGATCTGCAGAAGGCGATCGACCATCTCGACCACGCGCCCGCCGGCTTCTTTGCCGCCGATCCAGACGGTCGTGTCACTTATGTCAATGCCACCCTTGCCGAATGGCTTGGCATCGATCTCGCCAATTTCGTGCCCGGCGCCGTGACGCTGCCCGAGATCGTTGCCGGCGACGGAATGGCGCTGCTGCGCGCCGTCAAGGCCGACCCGGGAACGGCCCGCAATGCCGTCATCGACCTCGATCTTGCGACCATAAAGGGCGAAGTGCTGCCCGTGCGCTTCATGCATCGCGTCACGGCGACCCGCGACGGCGCGCCGGGCCAGACACGCACCATCGTCCTCAACAGGACGCTGGGCGAGGATGCCTCAGCCGATCTGCGCGCTTCGGAGATCCGCTTTACACGTTTCTTCAACTCGACACCCATGGCGATCGCCGGCGTGGATGGAGAAGGGCGCATATTGCGTACCAACGCGCCCTTCCTGTCGCTGTTTTCAAGCGTGGTGGATCAGGACGGCGTCGACAGGCATGTGCGGCTGGACAGCGTCATCCACCCGCGTGACCGTGAAACCTTTGCAGCGGCGATCGAAAAGGCCAAGCAGCACCAGGCCGATATCCTGCCCATCGACACCGTGCTCCCCGATAATGAGGAGCGCCATGTGCGCTTCTATGTCAGCGCTGTCACCGATGCCGGCGGCGAGGAGGCGGAAGAGGCGGCGATCGTCTATGCCGTCGAGACGACCGAGCAGAAGGCGCTCGAGGCGCAAATGGCGCAGAGCCAGAAAATGCAGGCCGTAGGCCAACTCGCCGGAGGCATCGCGCACGACTTCAACAATGTGCTGACCGCCATCATAATGGCCTCCGACCTCCTGCTGACCAATCACCGGCCATCCGACCCGTCCTTCCAGGACATCATGAACATCAAGCAGAATGCCAACCGCGCCGCCTCTCTGGTGCGGCAGCTATTGGCTTTCTCGCGGCGTCAGACGCTGCGGCCGGAAGTGCTCAACCTTACCGATGTGCTTGCGGACCTGCGCATGCTGCTTGCACGCCTGGTCGGTAACGACGTGACGCTCAATATCGAGCATGGCCGGGATCTCTGGCAGGTGAAGGCGGATATCGGCCAGTTCGAGCAGGTCATCGTCAATCTGGCGGTCAATGCGCGCGACGCCATGCCGGGCGGCGGTGATCTGACGATCCGCACCCGCAATGTGCCGGCGGACGCATGCGCAGACTTCCATTATCGTGAGCTCGCGCCGGCGGATTACGTGCTGGTCGAGGTCGAGGACACGGGCTCCGGCATCGCCCCCGAAACGCTGAAGAAGATATTCGAGCCCTTCTTCACCACCAAGGAGGTGGGCAAGGGCACGGGTCTGGGGCTGTCGATGGTCTACGGTATCATCAAGCAGACCGGTGGCTTCATCTTCTGTGATTCGGAAGTGGGCAAAGGCACCGTCTTCCGCATCTTCCTGCCGCGCCACATGATCGACGTGAAGCCGGCGGCCGAGGATGGCCAGCCTTCCGAAAACGGGATCAATGGCGATGCCGTACCCGCAGCAAAGACCAAGGAGGTCAATCGCGACCTTTCCGGCTCCGCCCGGGTGCTCCTTGTCGAGGATGAGGATGCGGTCCGTATGGGCGGCGTCCGGGCGCTATCCTCCCGCGGCTATGAGGTGCACGAGGCCTCATCCGGCGTCGAGGCGCTTGAGATTTTCCGCGAGCTCGACGGCAAGATCGATATCGTGGTCTCCGACGTGGTCATGCCGGAAATGGATGGTCCAACCCTGCTCAGCGAATTGCGCAAGATTCAGCCGGACATCAAGTTCATCTTCGTTTCCGGCTACGCCGAGGATGCCTTTGCAAAGAACCTGCCCTCTGATGCGCAATTCGGCTTCCTTCCGAAACCCTTCTCCCTCAAGCAATTGGCGACCGTCGTGAAGGAGATGCTGGAGAAGGAGTAGCGAGCAGGCCCTTCCCGCGGCACCGAGGACTACGAAGGAACTCGCATCGCTATACGGTGACAGGCTGGCGGACGCGTTTCTCCGTGCCAAAGATCTTGAGATAACGCTCGATCTCCTTCGGGTCTCCGGTTGCCTTTTCCGGGTTGTCGGAAAGCTTTACGGCGGGCCGGCCGTTGGCGCTCGTCACCTTGCAGACGACCGAGATCGCTTTCAGCCGGTCGATTTCGCGTGGGGCGCAATCCTCGAAATCGTTGGTAAGATTGGTGCCCCAGCCGAAGGACATCCGCACACGGCCCTCGAAATGCCGGTAGGTCTTTTCGATCGAGTCGACGTCCAGAGCGTCCGAGAAAATAAGCAGTTTCTCGCGCGGGTCCTTGCCCTTCTCGCGCCACCAGCGGAGGATGCGCTCGCCACCCTCTATCGGCGGAGAGCTGTCCGGACGGAAGCCCGTCCAGTCCGCAACCCAGTCGGGTGCCGAACGCAGGAAAGCTTCGGTGCCGAATGCGTCGGGAAGCACGATCAGCAGGTTGCCGCCATAATAGCTTTGCCAATCCTGCAGCACCTTATAGGGGGCGGCCTTCAGTTCTTTTTCATCATTCGCCAGCGCCGCCAGGACCATCGGAAGTTCGTGGGCATTGGTGCCCAGGGCCTCCAGATCGGTATCCATGGCGAGCAGCACATTGGACGTGCCGGTGAAGGCATCGCCAATACCTTCCTTCAACGCCTCCACGCACCAGCGCTGCCAGAGGAAGGAGTGGCGGCGGCGCGTGCCGAAATCAGAAATCCTGATTTCAGGCAGCTTCTTCAGCCGTTCGACCTTGGACCAGACTTTCGCCTTTGCGCGGGCATAGAGAACGTCGAGTGCGAAAGGCCCGAGTGAGCGCATGGCGGCGCGCGACCGTAGCTCATTGATGATCGCAAGAGCCGGTATCTCCCACATGGACGTTTCCATCCAGGGTCCATGGAAATGCAGCTCGAATTGCCCATTGCGGCTGGAAAGCTCGTATTCTGGCAGGCGGAAATCCTGCAGCCAGGCCAGGAAATCGGGCTGAAAGATCTGCTTGCGACCGTAAAAGGTGTTACCGGCCAGCCAAATCATCTCCTTCTTGGTAAAACGGATGGAGCGTGCGTGGTCGAGCTGCTCCCGAAGCTCGCCCTCGTCGATCTCCTCGGCCAGCCGGGTCTGGTCGTTGCGGTTGATGAGCGAGAAGGTAGCGCTGACATGGGGATATAGCCCCCAGATCATCTGCAGCATCAGAAGTTTATAGAAATCCGTATCGAGCAGACTCCGACAGATCGGATCCAGCTTCCATGTGTGATTGTAGACGCGTCGGGCGATGTCGGTTTTGGGCATTGGATGGTCTGCTGTCTCGCGAGTGCCGGTGGGTGGGAAGACTTCGCACGGACCCGTAAGGCATTCAAGCGCTTACCCATGGGCGGAACAACCCCATAGCTTCGTGAGTTAACGTTCTTTGTCGAACCGGGAGACGACGAGGGGTCAACTCTTGAGGAAGAGGTTATGTTTGGCCCTAGCCGTCGTTTGCTGCTCGCCATGCCGGCCGTTGCGCTTCTTGCGGTCGGACTGCTGATCACCACAGCCAATCCCGGAAAGGCCCATGAAGCGCCAACAGGTTGGGAATATCCCTATTCCTGCTGTGCGAACCAGGATTGCCGGGAAGTGTCGAAGGCGGCAATCAGCGAACGGCCGGAGGGTTACGTCATCAATCAAACCGGCGAGGTGGTGAACTACCACGACAAGCGGCTGCGCCGTTCCCCGGATGGCAGGTATCATTGGTGTTCGGTGGCAGGATCCGACACATCGCGAACGATCTGCCTCTTCGTGCCGCTCCAGCTTTACTGACGGCACAATCAACAATCTCTCCCGAGCCTGTGCTCGGAAGGCATGGGCAGGCCGACAAGCCATACGGAAGCTCGCCGGCCATGTTCATGCCGTTACCAGATGAGCGCGTTGCGCAGCCGCGAAAGCATGCCCGTCTGGGATGACCGGTCGACGGCCGCTCTGACGTGTTGAGCAGCCGTTGCCGCCGTCATCGAGGCTCCGAAATGGCAATAGCAGACGATCTCGTGCAACTGCCAATCCGTGATCTCGAAGAACCGCTTGGCCTCGCCATAGGTGTCGTCCTTCAGCCCCTCGGCCCGAAGAACAGGATCCTCGAACGCGACCGAAAGCGGCGAACCGGCACTGCGCATGGCTTCGCGCTTGCGGATGGGCTGGTACTCTGTACCCGAAAGCGTCGCGAGCACCCGATCAGGCACGCGCTCCAGAAGCTCGGCCCAACGACCGAGGCGTTGCTCGCGTGTCATGGGAGCACGGCCGGTTTCGATTTCGGCGACTGACTTCAGTTCGTCAAGGGTCTTGTGCTGCATGCTGGCCTCCTACCGTTATGGTATGGCCCGTCCCTTTCAACTTCCGCCCGTAAGAACCGTGACTCCGATGCTTCGCTTAGTCCAGTAGGATCAAGCGCGCTTATGTTCAATTTTGCGCGCGCTGCTTTACATTGCCATACGAGTTGCACGACGGGCCCGCTGCTTACAATGGTATATTGTCGTGCTTCTTCCAGGGGTTCTTCAGATCCTTGTTGCGCAGCATGCGCAACGCCCGCGCTACCCGCTTGCGCGTCGAATGAGGCATGATGACTTCATCGATATAGCCGCGCTCGGCAGCCACGAAGGGCGACAGAAATCGGTCTTCATACATCTTCGTGTGGGCAGCGATCTTCTCGGGATCGTCGATATCCTTGCGGAAGATGATCTCGACCGCGCCCTTGGCGCCCATAACGGCGATCTGAGCCGTTGGCCAGGCATAATTCACATCCCCGCGCAAATGCTTGGAGGCCATGACGTCATAGGCACCGCCGAAGGCCTTGCGTGTGATGATGGTAATTTTCGGCACAGTCGCTTCGGCATAGGCGAAAAGCAGCTTCGCGCCATGCTTGATGAGGCCGCCATATTCCTGCGCCGTGCCCGGCAGGAAGCCG
>Ga0164243_10009458_pt1 | contig 14185 bp, 13 predicted proteins | sample OricompcompostOP_FD_108781 | JGI IMG/M metagenome (GOLD analysis project Ga0164243, IMG submission 108781) | Organic Plus compost microbial communities from Emeryville, California, USA - Original compost - Organic plus compost (OP) | ecosystem: Engineered > Solid waste > Mixed feedstock >... | reverse complement strand
GCCGGAATGATCGCGCCGTTTTCCAGCGCACGCTTCCGCGTTCCGAACGAGGCTCAATCATGAACACCATTTTATTCAAAACCGTACAGGCAGATGCGAACACGGCCAGAAGTGGCACCGTTTCGTTCGAATTCGAAGGCAGAATACTGACTGCCCCCGGCGGCATCTCAGTTGCCGCAGCGCTGATGCAGAACCAGGTGCTGCAGTTTCGCGATTCGCCGGTTAGCGGGCAGCCACGCGCGCCCTATTGCCAGATGGGCATCTGCTTCGAATGCCTGGTGCAGATCAATGGCGTGCAGAATCGGCAGGCCTGCATGATCACCGTCGAGGAAGGCATGAAAATACGCATGCAACATGGACAGACCACTTTCGCCATCGTCCAGACAGAGGATGCAGAATGAGTGTTCAAGCAGATGTCGCTATCATCGGCGCCGGTCCTGCCGGCATGATCGCAGCCACCAGGCTGGCCGCAAGGAACCACAACGTGGTTGTTCTGGATGAGCAGGCCCAGGCAGGCGGCCAGATCTGGCGCAACATTACACGTACCAGCACCGGCCTTGCGGGCATTCTGGGACCCGATTACGCAGCCGGCGCCACAGTGGCACAGCAGTTCATGGCCAGCAGTGCACAGCACATTCATGGTGCGACCGTATGGAACCTGACGCGTGACCGCCAGTTGCATTATCTGCAAAACGGACAAACCCATGTCCTGTCTGCGCGTGCCGTTATCCTGGCCACCGGCGCAATGGAACGCCCCTTTCCGGTTCCCGGCTGGACGCTGCCGGGCGTCATGGGCGCAGGCGCGGCGCAGGTGCTGCTCAAGGGCGCAGGAACGGTACCCGCCACCCCGGTGGTGGTCGCCGGTTGCGGTCCCCTGCTATATCTGCTGTGCTGGCAGTATTTGCGCGCCGGTGTCCCCATCGCCGCCGTACTGGACACCAGCGCCGGTACACACATTTTTGCCGCCGCGCCTGCGCTGCTCAAAGGCTGGACGGCATTCAAGGATATCCGCAAGGGGCTATCCATGATTCAGGCCATCCGCCGCCACAACATTCCCTTCTACCGCGGCGTACAACATGTGCAGGTACTGGGCGATACCCGAGTCAGCGCGGTCGAATTCGAGCATCGCGGCAAGACACACCGTATTGCCTCTGACCTGGTGCTGCTGCACCAGGGTGTCGTACCCAATACGCAATTTACCTGGCTGCTGCGTGCCGACCATGCCTGGTCAGATGCACAGGCCTGCTGGATCCCGCGCACCGACCCGTGGGGGCGCCTGAAGGACATGGAGGGTATTTATCTGGCCGGAGACGGTCAGGGAATCGCCGGCGCCCAGGCTGCGGTGACGCGCGGCGAACTCGCTGCGCTGGCCGTACACAGCCAGCTTGATCCGCAGCACGCATCATCCCTGGATACCGAAAGTGCGCCCTTCATGGCACAACTGAAACAAGACATGGCCTTGCGCCCCTTCCTGGATGCCGCCTATCTGCCCAGGCGGGAAAACCGCATCCCGCAGGACAGCACCATTGTTTGCCGCTGCGAGGAAGTCACCGCCGGGCAAATACGCGATTTTGTCAGACAGGGGTGCATGGGCCCCAATCAGGCCAAGTCTTTCAGCCGCTGCGGCATGGGCCCCTGCCAGGGCCGGATGTGCGGCCTGACCGTGACCGAGGTCATCGCCGACCAGTTGAACATCAAACAGGACGCGGTGGGCTACTACCGCATCCGGGCGCCGCTCAAGCCGGTTACACTGGCGGAGCTGGCTTCGGCCACCGATCCCGATCTTTGAGTTTTTATTTTTTTACAGGAGTAAGCAATGTCGTCAATTGAACGTTTTGAAACCAACAAACGGATGAGCCGCGTAGTCAAATACAATGGCTGCCTTTACCTGAGCGGCCTGACAGCAGACAATCCCGACGAGGATGTCCAGGGACAAACCCGCAGTATTCTGGGCAAAATTGAAAAATTCCTGGAAGCGCACGGCTCGTCGAAAGACAAGCTGCTGACTGCGCAGATCTGGCTCAAGGATATTGATCGCGACTTTGCCGGCATGAATGAAGTGTGGGACAGCTGGTTGCCTGAAGGCGCCGCACCGACACGCGCGACCGGCGAATCCAAACTGGCTGCGCCCAAGCTGCTGGTCGAAATTATTGTCTCTGCGGCAGTCTGATGCCGGGGCCCGGGCAACCCGCAACGCCATCCGACGAATGCGATGTCATCATCGTCGGCGGTGGCATACATGGTGTTGCCTCGGCCTACTTTCTGGCTCAGAAAGGCCGGCGCGTCATTCTGCTGGAGCGCGATGATTGCGGTCGCTGCGCCTCCGGCGTCAACGCGGGAGGCGTACGCACGCTCGGCCGCAAGCTGGCCGAGATTCCCCTCTCCCTGGCGTCATCACAATTGTGGCGAACACTGGATTTTCTGCACGGGTTCGACGGCGCCTTTGTCCAGACCGGACAAATCAAGGTCGCCGAATCGGAAAGGGACATGCTCATTCTGCAGGAACGATGCGAACTGCTGGCAGCCCGCGGCTTTCAGCATGAAAAGCTGATCGACCGGCAGCAGGCGCGCGAGATCGTACCGGCGATTGCGCCCCATGTGCAGGGCGCGTTATGGGTCAGTACCGATGGCTTTGCCTTCCCGTACCTGATTGTTCAGGCATTTGCCCGGCAGGCACGCCGCCTGGGAGCGGACATCCGCGAACAGTCTGCGGTTCAGTCAATTAAAAGAAAAGACAAGGCCTGGCACGTAGGCACCAAAGACCGAATCATCACGGGTGAGACATTGCTATTGTGCGCGGGTGCCTGGACCGCAGACCTGGCACGGCTTTGCGGCGACAGCATTCCCGTCACGGCGGGTGGCCTGATGCTGATGGTCACGCAACGTGTGCCCCATTTCATCAATCCAGTACTGGGCGCCACCAGCCGCGGGCTGTCATTCAAACAGTTTGCCAATGGCACGGTGGTCATCGGTGGCGCGCTGGAATGCGAAGCCCATGCGCAGACAAACCATGCGGAGCTGGATTTCTCCAGGCTGGGAAACAGCGCCCGTATCGTGACTGATCTTTTTCCGTTTCTGAACAATATCAGCGTGACGCGCGCCTGGTCCGGCCTGGACGGTTATGCGCCGGATCACACCGCTATTGTCGGCCCCAGTGCGAGCCAGGACAATTTGTATTACGCTTGTGGATTTTCTGCCAGCGGCTTTCAACTGGGGCCTGCATCGGGGCAGTACTTGGCGCAGCTCATGACTGGAGAAGCGCCGGACCCCGCACACCAGGGTTTGCTACCGGCGAGATTTGCATAATGTCAATGCCGCATGCGCAAGCACCACCGTCCTGCAAATCACGTAAACTCTTTTACACAGGAAGATCCAGCACGTGCCTTGCCACGATATTGCGTTGTATTTCATTCGTACCTCCATAAATGGTTGTCACCATCGAATGGGTAAACGGCGCCAGACTATTCATCGTAGTTCCATCGTCGTAATGGGTGTCGTCAAACTCTCCCCCTTGCTCATCAGCCGATTGCGCCAGTTCCAACCCGATTTTCATGTATGTTTCGGTCGCCCAGATTTTGAGCAATGAAATCGAGGGCGGCAAGTTTGCGCCATTTTTTACGTACCCGGCAAACATGGAAAACAGGCTTTCCAGATCTGCGATATCCATCCGCAGTTGCGCATAGCGCTGCAGAAAATACTCGCTCTCGAAAAGGTTCTCTTTGTGCGCAAGCGTGGTCAGCAAGGAAAATGCATGCTGGGACTGCTGCGGACTACCGGCAAAAATACGCTCGAAACCAAGCAAGGCCTTGGCGATCGTCCATCCCTCGTTAAGCTGCCCAACCAGATTCGCTTGCGGCACACGTACATTCTGGAAAAACACCTCACAAAATTCCTGATCGCCCAACAAATTGGTAATGGGCGCAACAGTGATGCCCTGCGTCGCGAGATCTATCAGCAGAAAGCTGATCCCTGCCTGTTTCTTCACGTTTTTGTCAGTGCGTACCAGCGCAAAGATATGGGTCGCATTATGCGCGAGCGTTGTCCAGATCTTCTGGCCGTTCACGATAAAATCATCGCCGTCCGGTACCGCCTCGGTGGCCAGCGAAGCCAGATCGGATCCCGCATTCGGTTCCGAATAGCCCTGGCACCAGATATGTTCCCCTGACAGAATTTTGGGCAGATACGCCTGCTGTTGCTGCTGCGTGCCGTATCGTATCAGAACCGGCCCCAGGTTGATAATGCCCTGGTCAGGCAGGCGGGCCACACCGTAGTTTTCCATTTCCTCGAAAAAAACAAGTTGCTTTTCCGGCGTCAGGCCCATGCCGCCGAAAGCCCTGGGCCAGGCGGGAGCAAGCCAGCCTTTGGCCGATAGCAGCAGATACCAGTCTTTCACCTCGGACCAGTATAGGCGACGCGCGACGTGGCGCAACGACGATGGATAGTGCTTCACCAGAAACCGCCTGACAAGCAAAGCGAAATCCGCATCGCTCATATCGTTCAAATCGTCAGACTGCAGCACCGATACCGTGTCGTCCGGCAACGGGTGGATGCCTGTTTCACGGATCTGGGCATCAACCGGGGCATCAATCCGGGCATCGATATAACGCAAGCGGTGACGATGCTCGTTACCAAGCCAGGCAGACAAATTCAAAGCCCGCTTCAGATAAAGCCCCACATCCAGCTCATCGGTATAGCCGATCGCGCCATGCAGCTGCACAGCCAGCTTTGATACTGACACGGCCACCTGGTTGGCGCGTGCCTTGGTCAGACTCCCCAGCACGGCAAGCGTCATATCTCCTTTACAATAGGCTGCCCAGTTTTCTTTCAATGATGAGGACAGCAGCAGAATGTGCATGTAGGCATCCACCATTCTATGCTGCAACGCCTGATTTGCTCCTATCGGTTTACCAAACTGCGTTCGGGTCTTCAAATAGGTCAGCGTCATATCAAAAACGGTGAACGCAACGCCCATTAATTCGTGACTGACCGCAAAACGGCCCGCATCCAGCGCGTTGTTTATTGACGTTCGCGCCCTGTTGCCGCGTACAAGAATGCGCTCTTGCTGCACCACCGCATCGAAAGTCAAGTGTGCCATATAGGTGCCGTCGATACGGCGCACATTCTGTACGGTAACGCCCTGATCAGCACTGCTGATCCAGACAAGTGCATCGTCCCCGTCCAGGGTAGCGTGGACAATCCAGCCATCCGCGCCGCTGCCTGGCGAGACCCATTTTTTTTCGCCGCTCAACCTGAACTGCAAGCCATCCCTGATCAGCCTCGTCCCGGCACTCCCGATATCCAACGCGCCTGCCTGTTCCTGCCAGGCCACGCCGCAAATACACGTTCCCTGCACGATGTCTGTCACCAGACGGTCTATTATTTCCGATGGCTCGATATCCAATAAAACGACCATCGGCATGACAGCGGCCGCGACATACGGTTCGGGAAGCAGCTTTTCGCCTATGACGGTTGCAATAGCAGCGCATGCATCAAGACCCAAACCCAGTCCTGCGCGTGCCTCGGGAACAATGATGGAGGTCCAGCCGGCCGATGCCAGCCTGGCCCAGACCGGTCTTTCGAAGCCCGGTGAACGGTTTCTCAAGTACCGCAATCGGGACACCGGTGATTCGCTTTTCAATAAACCGCGCGCGCTCTCTGCAAATTCCCGATTGTGTTCTGCCAACAGTCCGCCCAGATCTAATGCCATGAATATTTGCCTCTATTATGATCGATTGAATCTGCCAATCATAAATCCATTCAATCGCTGAAGATATAACAAAAATCGTTATTCAGATATCACATTATTGATATATCAAAACAGTCACCTGTGAAATAGAATCAATAAAAACACATTCAAGGAGACAGACATGAAAAAAGCAGTTTTCCTGACTGCGATGCTTTCGTTTATTCCTGCCACCCTGGCGCAGGCGGCGACCTTTCCGGAAAAACCGGTGATCCTCGTTGTTCCTTACTCCGCAGGTGGCATTACGGATCAGATTGGCCGGATATTGGGCGATCAGCTCGGGAAAAAATGGAAGCACCCGGTGGTCGTCGAGAACAAACCGGGTGCAGGCGCAGCGATAGGCACTGCAATGGTCGCCAATGGCAAGGCGGACGGCTACCAATTGTTGATTGGAAGCGTAGGCACAGTGACCAATCAGTTCATGCTCAAGTCCCTCCCCTACAAAACAGAGAACCTGGTACCTCTGATACAAATTTCCGAAGCGCCCAATGTGCTCTATGTCAGATCCTCTCTGCCGGTGAAATCCGTGAGCGAACTGGTGGCTTACGCCAAAGAAAATCCAGGCAAACTGACCTTTGCCAACTCCGGGATCGGGTCCAGTCCGCACCTGGCCGCCGCGCTGTTCCAGGAAAAGGCCGGGATCAGTATTACCAATGTCCCCTATCGAGGGACATCGGCCGCAATTGCCGATTTTCTGGGTGGTCAGGTCGACGCCTATTTCGACACCATGCAATCGATGCCCTACGTAAAACAGGGCAAGCTGGCAGTGCTGGGCGTGGCAAGTGAAAATCGCGTTCCCGCGCATCCCGAGGTGCCCACGATTGCACAAGCCGGAACGCCGGACGTGATCGCCAGCAGCTGGTTTGGCGTGTTCGTTCCTGCGAAAACGCCCGAAGCCGTAAAAACGCAGATCGCCGATGCAATCACAGACGTCATGCAAGATCCGGAAACAGCAAAAAAAATTGAAAACCTGGGCACGGTGATTCATGTTCGCGATCAGCAGCAGTTCAGGCAGTTTTTTGAAACGGAAACCCGGCGCTGGGGAGACCTGATCAAACGCCTGAATATCGCTGACAGCTGACACGCCGACCTTTTAGTGGAAGTATCAACATGAAAACCGACGACAGCCCAGTCAACTGGGACATCAAATCGTTGCGAATTTTTCTCCTGGTCGCCCGCGTGGGCAATTTAACCAAAGCCGGCGTGGAACTGGGCATGTCGCAATCGGCAGTCAGCCGTTATCTGTCGACTTTGGAAAAGAAGTCAGGCGGATATCTGTTCCAGAGACATGGCCGGGGTGTTTCTCTATCCGAATTAGGCCAGCGCATCTATCCCATTGTAGAAAGAGTTATGGAGGATCTCGGCAACCTGACCGGTATTGTGAGCGAAGAGGCGCAACGGTTGGGCGGCCTGGTCCGCATTGGCACTCTGCCCTCTCTGTCGCGCGACATCTTTGTGCCGTTATTCTTTCTCTTGCAAAAAGAGTATCCGGGCATACGGCTGAAGATTCAGGAAGGCTCGGGCGGACAGATTGATAGCTGGCTATTGACCCAGCAGATCGACATCGGGCTGCCGTATCGAAATAATAACGAAAGCCAGTATGCCGACGAATCCATTATCCAAATGCAGTCCTATCTGGTTGGACCCCTTGGCGACAAACTCACCAGAGGATCCACCGTTCCGTTCCGAAAAATGCATCAAATCCCGCTGATCCTGCCCAGCAAACCTAGTGCAGTCCGGATGAAACTGGATGAACTGGCAAGAAAAGAGAAAATCCATCTGAATGTTGTCATTGATGCCGATTCGGGCCTGATGCAAAAGTGCATAACAGAACAGCATGGAGGCTACACCGTATTGCCCTGGCATGCCATCAAGGAAGAAGTGGAGAACAAACAGATTCAGGCAGCACGCATCATAGAGCCGGAAATAGCACGGAACATTTCAATCGTAGTCAACAACAACCCTTCGAAGGCGACCCGGAAAGTCAGCCGGATCATTCGCTCGCTGTTCGAAAATAGTCGCATCCACCAGTAATCCCCAGGAGACAACATGAATATAACGATTTCAATCTCGTCTGTCGCGACAGCCCTGCTATTGTGCATGAATGCCCATGCCGCCAGCAGCACCGAGTTTCCCACCAAGCCGCTCAGAATGGTCGTTCCTTTTGCGCCTGGCGGCGGAGCGGATTTAACAGCAAGAATCATCAGCGAGGCATTGGCCAAAAAGCTGGGTCAGCCGGTCGTGGTCGAAAACAAGGCAGGAGCGGGCGCAACCATCGGCGCAGCCTATGTTGCCAGGTCTGCACCCGACGGATACACGATCCTTTACACGACCCCCGGCCCTCAGATTACCAACCCGCATTTGATGAAATCACTGCCCTACGATCCTTCAGACCTGAAACCGATATCCAAAGTGTCGGTCGCCCCCAGCGTGCTGGTGATCAACAGCAATCTGCCGGTCAAATCCGTGAATGAACTGATCGCCCTTGCCAAGCGAAAACCCGGACAAATCCGTTATGCCAGCGCAGGCATTGGCGCCAGCAGCCACCTGAACGGAGAACTGATGCAAACCCTCGCGCACATCAAGTTACAGCATATCCCGTACAAAGGAACGGGAGAGGCGCTGAAGGATCTGGTCGGCGGCAACACGGACATGGCCATTGATACGCTTGCCGTCTATATGCCCTTTATCAAATCCGGCAAGCTGACCGCGCTGGGCGTCACCACACCCACGGAAATATCACTGCTTCCCGGCGTCGCTCCCATTGCCGATTCGCTTCCCGGTTACGACGCATCCCCCATGAATTATCTGTCCGTTCCCAGTAAAACACCCGACAACATCGTCAACATCCTGAACAAGGCGGTCAACGAAGCCATTCGTGAACCGGAGGTAACCGACAAACTGCTTGCCCAGGGCATTCTGGCCGAAGGCAGCACCCAACAGGAAATACAGGCCCTGATCACGAAAGAGCAAGCCAAATGGCAGAAAGTGATCGACGGCGCAGGCCTGTCGCCCAAGTAGCGTCAAGCGCCCTGCAGAAACCGATTTAACAGGAGTATACATTTGTCAAACCCGCTTTCCCATATCACCGTACTGGACCTGAGCCGTGTCCTGGCAGGTCCCTGGGCCAGCCAGATTCTGGCTGATCTCGGCGCCAATGTCATCAAAATTGAACGCCCCGGCGCCGGGGACGACACCCGTGCCTGGGGGCCGCCTTTTCTGCAGAACGAACAGGGAGAAGACACCCGGGAATCAGGCTATTATCTGATCGCCAACCGCGGCAAGAAGTCTATTTCGGTTGACATAAAAACAGCCGAAGGCCAGGAAATAATCAAAACAATCGCCAAACAGGCAGACGTTGTCCTGGAAAACTTCAAAGTCGGAACGCTCGAAAAGCTTGGTCTGGGGTACGAAGATCTGCAGCGAATCAATCCCCGGCTGATCTACTGTTCCATCACCGGTTTCGGACAATCCGGCCCGAGAAAATCGCAGCCGGCCTACGATTTCATGATTCAGGCGATGGGCGGCATCATGAGCGTAACAGGAGAAGCCGATCACAAGCCCGGCGGAGGACCTCAAAAAATCGGCATTCCGCTGATCGATCTCATTACGGGCGTCTATGCATCATCAGCGATTCTTTCGGCGCTGGTGCATCGCAATGAGACCGGACGCGGGGAGTATATCGATATGGCGATGCTGGATGTCCAGGTGTCGCTGCTTGCCAACCAGGCAATGAACTACCTGCTCACCGATCAGATCCCGATTCGCAGGGGCAACAATCATCCCAATATCCAGCCTCAGCGGGTATATACCTGCAAAAACGGACAAATCATCCTTGCTGTTGGCAGCGACGCCCAATTTGCGAAACTCTGCCTGATTCTGGGATGTCCTGACATGGCTGAGTCTGAAAAATTCAAGACCAATGCCGCCCGGGTCGTCAACCTGGCGGAGCTGGACAATTTTCTTGACCAGGCGCTGGCAAAGCAGGACAAAGCCACCTTGTTAAGCGCGCTTGAGCAAGCCGGCGTGCCGTCCGGGCCGATCAATAACATTGCCGAAGTCTTCGACGACCCCCAAGTCAAACATCGTGGGTTGCTCAAAAAGTTCCCACATCCACTGCGCGAGGACATACCGCAAGTGGTGAATCCTTTCAGGTTTCGACACTCGGCTCTCAAGCTTGATCTGCCGCCGCCTCTGCTCGGCCAGCACAATACCGAAATACTATCTGCACTTGGCTATTCAGACAGTGACATCAGTCGCTTGAAAGAACACTCTATTATTTAACCCAACCAGGACACCATATGAACCCATTGAACGCACTGGACATCCAGATTAAAGACTATATCGCCCTCATCTACCTGGACAACCCGCCAGTCAATGCCGTCAACACGGCAATGCTCAACAGCCTGGCGCTGGCAATGGACCAGCTGTCAGATGATGACAACGTTCGGGCAATCGTCCTGACGGGAAAAGGAAAAGTATTCTGCGCAGGCGCAGATCTCAAGAATCGAAGTGAAATCACAGCCAACCCCGGCGGCCTGCATCAACACTCGCGCCGGACGCGCGAGGCGTTTCACGCCATCCGGGAGTGCTCCAAGCCCGTGATCAGCGCCATCAACGGCGCCGCTCTCGGCGCGGGGCTGGGGATCGTGGCCTCAAGTGACGTTCTGATTGCCGGGCACTCTGCCCGGCTCGGTCTTCCTGAGGTCGATGTGGGACTATTGGGCGGTGTCCGACACGCCCAGCGGCTGTTCGGTCATTCGCGTCTTCGCCGGATGATGCTTACCGGCATGCGCGTGACCGGTGAAGAACTGTACCGATTGGGTATCGTAGAGGCGTGCGTGCCCGACGAAGAACTGCTTGCCGCCGCCATGGACATTGCCCGGGTCATTGCGGAAAAGAGCCCGTTGTCGATCAAGCTGCTGATCCAGACCGCCAACGCCATTGAAGACATGAGCTTGCGCGACGGCTACCGCTACGAACAAGACATGACCGCGGCCATTGCAAAGACTGAAGATGCCCAGGAAGCACGCGCCGCATTTCTTGAAAAACGCAAGCCGGTATTTAAAGGCCGCTGATCATCAGGAAGCCGATACAGGAGTCGCGGCGGGCCGGCCCAGCAACGGATTGAGCCCGCTCAAGGCCACTTTCGAATACAACTGGCGGCCCAGGACAGATTCGCAATAGGCTGACGTTGCCATCATCTTCTCCAGGTCAATGCCCGTGGTCACGCCCATGGATTCAAGCAGGTTGACCCAATCCTCCGTGCAGACGTTGCCGGTAAAGCCGCCGCCATATTTCACTTCGGTCGGATGCCCGCCGACGCCGCCCATGGAGCAATCAAAGTACCGTACGCCGCTTTCATATGCAGCCAGATAATTGACAATGCCCGTTCCCCGCGAATCGTGAAAATGAGCCACCGGCACCACGTCCGGAAATTCTTTTATGAGTGCACTGAACAGGCGTTGGGTGGTCGCCGGCACCGCCATGCCGGTCGTATCGCCCAATGCGACCAACTGCACCCCGGCCTTGCTGAACTTTTCCACGTCTTTCAATACCTCCGACTCGCTGACCCTGCCCTCGAACGGACAGCCAAATGCCATGGAAATCGTGCCTACCATACGATACCGGCCATGAGCCGCTGCAACCATATCGGTAATATTTTTCCACTGATCGTCACGGGTTCGCTTCAGGTTCTTGAGAGAATGACTGTCTGTTGCAGACACCAGCAGACTGATTTCGTTGGCGCCGATGCCCTTTTCGGTATCGGTCAGCGCTCGCTCCACAGCGCGCACGTTGGCACACGTGGCTTTGTAATAGACGCCTTCACCACGCCGGATGCCGGCGAGTACCTCGGTGGCATCGGCAAATTGCGGAATGACTTTCGGATTGGAATAGGACGTGGCCTCGATGCGCGTCAGCCCCATATCGGTGAACTGGTCGATTAGCGCCAGCTTGGTTTCCAGCGGCAGCATCTGCGGTTCATGCTGCAGACCGTCGCGCGCAAAACATTCACAAATGACTACATCGCTCATTTTTCAGACTCCTTCAGCCCAAGTGTATTGATCGCGTACGCGCGCAGTTTATTCTTCTGAACTTTCGAGCTGCCGGTCATGCCGATCTCGTCGAAACTCTCTACAAACCGGACGTAGCGCGGCACTTTGAAATTGGAAATACGCGGCTTGCACCAGGCGATCAGTTCGTCCGGCGTGCAACGATGCCCTTTTTTCAATATGACAAAGGCGGCGGGCACTTCGCCCAGCCGGGAATCGGGCACGCCCACAACCTGCGCCAGCTCAATAGCTTCATGCATCAATATGAACCCTTCTACTTCGGTAGGCGCGACATTCTCGCCTCCGACACGGAACATGTCTTTAAGACGCCCGACCATTTTCAGGCGCCCTTCTTCATTCATTTTGCCCAGGTCGCCGGTCTTGAGCCAGCCGTCCGCCGTAAAGGTTTTGGCGGTGACGTCGGGCATGTTGTAATAGCCGCGCATGACGCTCCACCCCTTCACCTGGATTTCACCCGGTTCCCCGGCCGGTGGTATTTCACCTGTGTTCTGGTCCACCACGCGCACCTGAACGCCATCATGAGGCAGCGCCCAGCCCTCGGTGCGCAAGGCCAGCGGATCGTCCCAGGAGGACATCACCACGTTCGGCGATGCTTCGGACAATCCATAAGCGTTGCACAGGTTGGGAACCTGCATCTGGTCATGGATTTTCTGCATCACTTCGGGACCCGCTGCTGCCCATCCGCCACGCAGGTGCAGTTTTGAAGGATCAAAGTCGGGATGCCCCAGCAACATCAGGAAAATCGTATCATTGCCCGAAGTCAGCGTGCATTTTTCACGCTCAAGCAACGACAGCGCTTGCGCGACATCGAACTTGGGCAAGGTCAGCAGGCAGCAGCCGGTCGTCAGCGACACCAGCACCGACAGGGTTGATCCGGCCACATGGAAAAAAGGACGAATGCTGAAATAACGATCATCGGACGAAATAGCCATGCGAAGCGACACCGCATAGGCATCGGAAAGCATATTGTCATGCGACAGCATCACCCCCTTGGGAAAGGACGTCGTGCCAGAGGTATACTGGATCAGCAGGGTATCCCCCGGATCGACTTGACCACACTGCGCATAACACGTATTCACATCGTCGTCTGTCACCTCTGCAATCAGCCGGTCCAAATCCACCGCGCCGGCAGGCAACGCCTGCGTCTCATACATCAACGCCATTTCCAATCCTGGAAGATTGTCGCCTGGCAACGTGGCCGCCAGTGCGGGCTCCACTTCGGTCAGCAAGGCAGTAAAATCAATCCCCAGAAACTGCTCGGTCAGGACGATGGCTTTGACTTGCGCCTGCTTCAGACAAAAGGCCAGCTCTTCGGTTTTAAAGCGCGTATTCACCGGGACGGTCACTGCACCGATCCGGGCGCAGGCAAAAAATGTCTGCAGCCACTGCACGCTATTGCCAAGCATGACCGCAACATGGTCGCCTTTACGAATGCCCGATTTCCACAATGCCGCAGCAGTCACGTCCACCTTCCTGGCCAGCGACTGCCATGTTTCGCGGGAATCGGGATCGATATAGGCGTCGTTTTGTGGATAGGTGGCCACTGTTTCGGCCAGCACTTCACTCAGGACTTTGCCTCTGGGCAGCATGATCATTCCCCCTTGTTGCTGCCGAACGTCGAAATGGCAGATTTCCAATCGCTATTGCGCAGGTTCTTTTCGATAGCCAGCAATTCAATTGCCATGGCGCCCTCACGGGTCGTCTCCACGCCCGCATTAATGGAATGCTTGGTCAGTTTCACGGTGAGCGGCTTTGCATTTGCAATATGCGCGGCCATCTCAAGCAGTTGTTCTTCAATATGTTCCTGCGGCACGATCCGGTTGATCAGCCCGAATTCACGCGCCTCCTGGGCGTCGAATATGCGGCCGGTGAACAGCAATTCCTTGGCGACCCGGATACCGGCAATCCGGCTGATCCGTTGTGTCGCGCCCACCGTACCCCAGCTGACTTCAGGGTAACGGAAGGTCGCTTGCGGGGTCGCCCAGGCGAAATCGCAGGCGCCAATGATTTCGCAGCCCGAACCAAAGGCAGGGCCATGCACCAGAGCGATGGCGGGGCGCGAGATTTTTTCAATCGCATCATAGGCCGAAAATCCCGCCACCCGCCGGGCTGTCATATCGGACAACGTCATATTCTTGCGCTCCTTCAGATCGGCACCGGCACAAAAGGCAGGACCCGCCCCCCGGAATACGACCACGCGGATCCGTTCGTCGGCTTCGATCTGCTCGGTGACACGGACCAGTTCAGCGCACATCCTGACGTTCAATGCATTTCTGCTTTCCGGACGATTCAACAGTACAGTGGCGACGCCATTTTCCTCTACTGTCAGTTCAATCGTTTCATATGACATTTGTCGTATCCTTATTTG
>Ga0164243_10009456_pt1 | contig 14186 bp, 13 predicted proteins | sample OricompcompostOP_FD_108781 | JGI IMG/M metagenome (GOLD analysis project Ga0164243, IMG submission 108781) | Organic Plus compost microbial communities from Emeryville, California, USA - Original compost - Organic plus compost (OP) | ecosystem: Engineered > Solid waste > Mixed feedstock >... | reverse complement strand
TCGCCGGTGGCCTCTCGATGATCGGTTCTCTCGTCGTGTTCGGGTTGATCCCGTTCGGAGACACCCTCGTCGAGGGCGTCGGCTCGTTCGTCCGGCATCTCTTCGCGGGCACCCTCCCGCCCGATGCGAGTCTCTTTCACGTGTTCGCGCTGTGCTTCGCGTTCCTCCTCACCGCACACTTGCTGCTCAACCTCGCGCTCACGGCGATCCGCACCGAGCGCCAGCGGCGCCGCCACCACTCCCTCGTGCAACTGCTGAGCGAGCCGATCCCCGACCGGCCCGGCACACGACTCCTCGAGTATCCGGCGCCGGTCGCCTACTGCCTGCCGGGAGCCACACGATCGATCACGGTGCTCTCCGACGGTCTCCTCCAACTGCTCGACGCCGACCAGCTCCAGGCCGTCATCGCGCACGAGCGAGCACACCTCGAGCAGCAGCACCACGTCGTGCTGATGACCTTCAAGTCCTGGCACAGCGCTCTCCCCTGGTTCCCGATCGCGAATCGAGCGGAGAACGCTGTGGCTCTCATCGTCGAGATGCTCGCCGACGACCGCGCGCGCCGTGTGGTCGACGACGAGACGCTCGCCACCGCGGTCGCCCTCGTCGGCACCGCTGACGCCGCACCCGAGGAGCCCGCCCATGCCGACCCGGCCATCGCCACGAGCGCACCGCCGCTCATCGGGCCGCGCGTACAGCGTCTCGTGCATCCCCGAGCCCCGCTCTCACTCGCCTCGCGGACCGGCGTGCTGACGGTCGCGATCGCGCTGCTCGTCGTCCCGCCGCTGCTGCTCGTCCTCAGCTGACCCACGCTCCGGGTTCCCTTCCGTCCGCCGACGCCCCGCGGGATGCGCGCCGCAGATGGCTCTCGACTCGGCGCTCCATCAGGCCCGTCCAATAGGCTCTCTGCTGTGAACGATGTCCTCAGCTGGCTGCTCGACGCCGTGCAGAGCGTCGACCCCGTTCTGCGGACAGCGCTCGCGGGTCTGGCCATCATGCTCGAGACATCGGTGCTCGTCGGCCTCATCGTCCCGGGCGACACCGTGGTGATCGTGGCCTCGACGGCGGTCGACGGACCGATCCAGTTCGTCTCCCTCATCGCCACCGTGGTGATCGGCGCGATGATCGGCGAGACCATCGGCTTCGCGCTCGGCCGTTTCTTCGGCCCGCGAATCCGAGCCAGCCGCCTCGGCCGCTGGCTCGGCGAACACAATTGGGCGCGCGCCGAGCGATACCTCGAGCGCCGCGGCGGCATCGCGGTCTTCATCTCCCGCTTCCTCCCTGTCCTCCACTCGCTCATCCCGCTCACGGTCGGCATGAGCACGATGAGGTACCGCACCTTCATCGCCTGGACGCTGCCGGCCTGCCTCCTCTGGTCGACCGCCTATGTGAGCGTCGGCTCTGCCGCGGCCGGAACGTACCGGGAGCTCTCGCAGACGCTGCATTTCGCCGGCTACATCTTCGTCGCGATCATCGTCGTCTTCCTCCTGGCGGCGTGGGCGATCAAGCGGTTGCTCCACAGGAGCGAGACGAAGCACATGACGCACCCGCACACCGCCGAGACGGACGGTCACGAAGCCGGAGGGGAGCCTCCTCGGGCGGACGAAGCCTGAACGTCCCCCGAACGGGCGTCACTGGAATGGGTCCGGCGTCGGATGCATGACAGACTGTGTGGGTGCCCGATCCGCAGCCGACACACTCTCGAGCGCACCATGGACAGATCATGAAGAAGGCCGCTCGCCTCCATCGTGCGGCGAGGATCGACGATTGGTTCCTCGACTGGCGGCATCGCCGGGCGCGCCGACGCGGGTGGGGTGCGACCGTCATCCCCTACGCGGGGTACGGCTCGACGACCTGGGTGCGCGTTCTCGGCCGCGTCCTCATGGCACCGCCCGAGTCCCTCAGCACCGCCAGGCGCCCGGAGTCAGCACAGCAACGAATTCGCGGATGGCGCAGCTTCACCAGCATCCCGGTCGGCGACGCGGAGGTGATCGTGTCCGTCGGCGGCGCTCAGCACCGTGTGCAGGCGGACCGGGGCGGCGTGGTCGACGTCGTGCTCGAGGCCGCACTCGAACCCGGATGGCAGACGGTGACGTTCCAGACCGAGTCTTCCCCCGAGGTGACGTCGAACGTTTTCGTGGTCGACCCGGGCATCCGCTTCGGCGTGGTCTCCGACATCGACGACACCGTGATGGTGACGGCCCTTCCGCGCCCGTTGGTCGCCGCGTGGAACTCGTTCGTCCTCGACGAGCACGCCCGCGCTCCGGTTCCCGGCATGGCCGTCCTTCTCGAGCGCCTCGCGCGAGCGCATCCGGGCGCCCCGGTGATCTACCTGTCCACCGGGGCATGGAACGTTGCGCCGACCCTCACTCGCTTCCTCTCGCGCCACCTCTACCCGGCCGGCGCGCTCCTCCTCACCGATTGGGGCCCCACCCACGACCGCTTCTTCCGCAGTGGGCGTGCGCACAAGGTCGAGAATCTGGAGCGACTCGCGGCGGAGTTCCCCGATGTCCGCTGGCTTCTGGTCGGAGACGACGGCCAGCACGATGAGGAGATCTACGGTCATTTCGCCGACCGGCATCCCGAGAATGTCGCCGCGGTCGCGATCCGAGAGCTGTCACCGGGTGAGGCCGTCCTGGCCGGAGGCCGGTCGAAGCCGGAAGACCATCGAAAGGGTCAGCCGTGGGTGTACGCCCCCGATGGTGCCGGCCTGCTCGGCCAGCTCGAGGAACACGGCCTGGCCTGAGCCTCGGCGTCCGAGGATCGGACTAACCTGTCGGCATGTGCGGACGGTTCGTCACCGCGATCGAATGGACTGAGATCGCCGAGCTCTACGACGCTCAAGAGGCGACCGGACGACTCCCCGACGCGTCGTGGAACGTCGCCCCCACGGACACCATCGGTATCGTCCTCGACTCCGCGAAGACCGGCACACGGAGGCTCGAGCCCGCGCGCTGGGGGCTCGTGCCGGGCTGGGCCGACGACGCATCGGTCGGTGCAAGGGCGATCAACGCTCGCGTCGAGGACGTCGGCTCGAAACCGACCTTCCGCAAGGCCGTCATCCGGCGCCGCGCGATCATCCCCGCGCTCGGGTACTACGAATGGAAGCGCGTCGGCCCCCGCAAACAGCCGTACTTCGTGCACGGCGGAGGTCTGCCACTGGCGTTCGCCGGCCTGTACGAGTGGTGGCGCAACCCGCAGGCGGCACCACATGCGCCCGATCGCTGGGTGCTCTCTGCGACGATCCTCACCATGCAGGCCGCCGAGCCGATGTCATTGCTGCACGACCGCGTCCCGGTGCTCGTATCACCCGAGCTGTCCGATCTCTGGCTGGACCCCGCTGTCGCCGGCAGCCCTGCGCTCCTCGGCCGGGTGTCCTCCAGGAGCACCGAGATCGCACGCGAGCTGGAGCTGCACCCCGTCTCGGCAGAGGTCGGCGACGTCCGCCGCAATGGCCCGCACCTGATCGAGGAGGTCGAGCTCGACCTGGCATCGCTCCCCGGGCTGGAGGTCGAGCACCCGCTACAGCCCGATGAATGGGAGGCCGTGTCGTGACGACGCCCTCGCCCGTCTCGACACGTCTCGTGCTGCGCCAGCGTCTCGAGAACCAACTGCTCGCGGATGCCGGCGCCGCGCTCGAGGTGGACGCCGTCGCGCGTCATATGCTGGCGATGCAGGGCCAGGACCTCCCAGGCCTCCTCTGGGCCCTGGCGCTCAGAGCGGGCCCGGAGACGACCGAGGCGAGCACCCGCGCGGCCTTCGACGAACGGCGCGTCGTTCGGTCCTGGCCCATCCGCGGAACCCTGCACGCCGTCGCTGCAGAGGATCTCGGCTGGATGTTGTCGCTCACCGGCGACCGCATGATCCGGTCCGCGGCCGGTCGGCGACGCCAGCTGGGCCTGTCGGAGACAGACGTCGCCCGCGCCTCGGATCTGATCGACGATGCGCTCGGGGATGGCGGAGCGCTGAGCCGAGCGGAGCTGGTCTCGGTGCTCGACCGGGCCGGACTGGATCCGGTCGGCCAGCGCGTGGCGCATATCCTCTATCACGCCGCTCACAGGGGAGTCATCTGCCTGGGACCGATCGCCGGCAAAGAGCAGCTGTTCGTGTCGTATCGAGCCTGGGTGCCCAATCGGCGGCAGCTGGACCGTGACGAGGCTCTTGCCGAACTGGCGAGGCGGTATCTCGGCAGCCACGGTCCGGCGTCCGAGACCGACCTCGCGTGGTGGGCGGGCATCACCGTGAACGATGTGCGGCGAGGGATAGCCGCCCTCGGTTCGACGGTCGAGAGGCTCACCGCCGGCGGCGATGCCGCGGACCTGCTCGTCGTCGAGGGATCGCGCCGCGCACTCGACGAGACGACCGGCGTACGCTCGCCGGTCGTGCTTGCCCCTGGGTTCGACGAGACGCTGCTCGGATACCGCGAGCGTTCTCATGCGCTCAAACCGGAACACGCGCCCCGCATCGTGCCGGGAGGAAATGGGATGTTCCTCCCCACTATTCAGCACGGTGGGACGGTCGTCGGCCTCTGGCGCCGAGCGGAGCGCGGAAGAAGGATCGAGCTCACCCCCGAGCCCTTCCAACCTCTCACGAAGACCGTTCTCGGGGGCGTCGAACGCGCAGCGCGCCGTTACGGTGTGTTTCGCGGCATGCCGGTGACGGTGACCGCACCCCTGCCGTAGCCTAGGGCCCATGCCCATCGCCCCGAGCATCCGCACGACCTCTCGCGTCCCGCTGCTCCAGGTCGTGAAGACCAGCGTCGCCACGGTGCTGGCGTGGGTCGCCGCCGGTCTGCTCTTCCCGCAGCACCTTCCGGTCTTCGCGGCGATCGCAGCTCTGCTCGTGGTGCAGCCGAGCGTCAACCAGTCGTTCGGCCGCGCGATCGAGCGCAGCGTCGGGGTGACGGTGGGCGTCCTCATCGCCCTGGGCATCGGGCTGCTCTTCGGCGAGCAGACCTGGATCGTCCTCCTCGCCGTCGTGATCGCGATCTTCGTCGGCTGGGCGCTTCGTCTCACCCCGCCCTCCGCCAACCAGATCCCGATCAGCGCGATGCTGGTCCTCGCCATCGGCGCGGCCTCCCCCGGATACGCGGTCGAACGCATCATCGAGACCCTGATCGGCGCGCTGATCGGGCTGGTGGTGAACGCGCTCATCGTGCCACCGGTCGCCGTCGCACCGGCACAGCGATCGGTCGAACTGCTCCTCGAGGAGGTCGCGCGCTCGCTCGAACGGCTCGCTCGTGCCCTCAGAAGCCCGCAATCGGCGGCCGAGCTGGAATCCCTGATGATCGAGGCCCGGCTCCTCAGGCCGATGAGGGAGAGCGCGCAGGCGGCGCTCAACCAGGGAGAGGAGTCGCTCGCGCTGAACCCACGCCGATCATCGCATCGCGCCGAGCTGGTCGCCTTGCACGGGCTGCTCGGACGACTCACCGCCATCGTCACGCGCACGGTCGGGATGACACGGGCTTTCCACGATCACTACGACGAGAGCCTGCAGCGCGATCCGACGGTCCGTTCGATCGCCGTCGAGCTCGAGCGCGCGGCCCATGACCTCCGCCTGCTGGACAGACCCGGTGCACCTCACGACGAACCGGCCCAGACGACGGCGGAGCTGCCGGCCCTGACCTCTCCCCTCGTCGTGCAGAGGCCGCACCCGAGCCACTGGATCCTCATCGGCTCGCTCATGGAGGACCTTCGTCGCATCCGCGAGGAGATCGTCGGCGAGTAGCGCCGGCCGGCCACCCCTCAGTCGCGCCTGAGGGGCAGCCCATCCGCGCCCTGGTGCCGGCGCTCCACGAGCAGCTTCAGGACGGCGTCATCGAGCTGCTGCTGTGTGATCCGGCCCGCCGTGACGGCTGCCGCCACGTCCGTGATCAGCGTTCCGGGGTCCACGGAGCCGAGGATGTAGAGAACCATGGAGTTGCCAGCGGCAAGGGCGCGGATGACGTTCTCGGACGGATTCTGATATTCGGCCAGGCCCGTGTTCACGAGCATCCCCATGTCGTCCGTGATGGTGATGCCCTCGAAGCCGAGGTCGTCGCGCAGGATGTCGTGCCACCGGGCCGAGAGCGAGGCCGGTGTCGGATCGACCGACGTGTACGCCAGATGCCCGAACATCACGATCGGCGCGCCCGCGTCGATGCCGGCCTCGAACGGCTGAGCCGCCGTGGCGCGCCAGTCGTCATACGTCATCGCGGTTGACGGCACGCTCACATGGGAGTCGCCGGGCGCCGCTCCGTGCCCCGGGAAATGCTTGAGCGTCGTCAGGACCTTGCCGCTCTCGCCCCGAACCGCCGCGGCCACCCGTTCAGCCGACTCCTGCGGGGTCGTGCCGAGTGCGCGGCGGTAGATGAACGATCCGGGATCGGCGGTCTCGTCTGCGACCACGCCGAAGTTCACCGATACGCCCGCCTGGTCGAGCATGGTCGAGCGAGCGGCGAACGCCGCCTCGGTCTCCTCCGGCGGCTCGAACTTGAGGGACTGGGCCGATGCCCACGAATCAGACCGGATCCGCTCGACGTCTCCGCCCTCCTGATCGATTCCGATGAGCAGTGGAACCCGTTTGTCAGGAGTGATGGCGGCGACGAGCTCCGACACCGCCCCGATGTCGCCCCCGATGTTGTCGCCCATCAGGATCAGGCCGCCCGGCTGGTACGCGTCCACGAATGCACGGATGGCCGCTGCATCGGTCCCCGGGACGTGCAGCATCATGGTGCTGGCGACCTTCTGCTGCAGCGTCATGGTCTGCAGAGTCCGCTCGGCCCAGGCGACGACCGGATCGCCCTCGTCGGGCGCTGTCGAAGGAGGCGCTGAGGCCTGTCCCTGAGACGGAGGCGCCGTCGGCTGGACATCGCCTGCGGTGCACGCGGTGAGAGCGACCGATGCCCCTGCGATCAGGGCGAGAGCGACCCACCGTGCCCGCGACATGGTGCCAGCCTAGACCGCGATCACTCCTCCGCGAGCGCCGCACGCACCGCCGGTGCCACCTGGCTGCCGTACAACTCGATGCTCCTCATCATCTTCTCGTGGGACAGCGTGCCGGCGCTGTACTTGAGGTCGAAACGCGACAGTCCGAGTCCCCGGACGACCTTCACGATCTTCGCGGCCACCGTCTCGGGCGACCCCACGAAGAGCGCTCCATCCGGCCCCGCAACCTGTTCGAAGTCGTCGCGCGTCATCGGGCTCCAGCCGCGCTCGCGACCGATCCTCGACATCATCGCCGAGTAATGTGGCCACAGCTCTTCCCGAGCACACTCGTCGGTCTCCGCCACGTATCCCGGCGAATGGGCGCCGACGGGGAGCTCCTCACGACCGAACTCGGTGAGGGCACGCTTGAACAGATCGACGTACGGGGCGAAGCGCAGAGGCTCCCCTCCGATGATCGCGAGCATCAAGCCGAAGCCGTAGTGAGCGGTCCTCACGACGGACTCAGGACTTCCACCCACCCCGATCCAGGTCCGGAGCGATCCGCTCTCTGTCGGCGGGAACACCCTCTGACCGGACAGTGATGCCCGTGTGCGCCCGGTCCACGTGACGGGTTCCTCCTTCAGCAACTCCGCGAAGAGGCTCAGCTTCTCTTCGAAGAGCTCCTCATACTGAGCGAGCTCATAACCGAAGAGCGGGAACGACTCGGTGAACGACCCGCGTCCCAGGATCACCTCGGCGCGACCGCCAGAGAGACCGTCGAGGGTCGAGAAACGCTGAAAGACCCGCACGGGATCGTCGGAGCTCAGCACTGTGACCGCTGAACCGAGATGTATCTGCTCCGTCCTGCCTGCGATGGCCGCGAGAACGACCTCCGGCGCCGAGACCGCGAAATCCTCGCGGTGATGCTCCCCCACCCCGAACGAGTGGAGGCCGAGCCGATCGGCGAGAACGGCTTCCTCCACGAGGTTCCGGAGGACCTGTGCGTGGGTGAGGGGCGCACCGTCTGCGTCCGCCGTCACGTCACCGAATGTGTCGAGGCCCAACTCTATTGATCGCGTCACGGGGCGCCGTCCTTTCCATGCATCTGCATCAAGTTGAGAACCCGCTGTGGCTGCAGACTATTCCGAGGTAGCGTGGGCGTACCTCGGATCGATGTCAGCTCCACGAGCCGGAGGAGGCCGTGCCATGTCGACCACGACCGGACCGAAGCCGGGAAGAGACCGCCCATGAACGCGGTCGTCGTCTTCGCACCGTCGCCCATCCTCACCGTGACCATCGAGGACCACCCGGATGCCCCGGACATCCATGTCCACGCAGGTGGGCAAGGCGTGTGGCAGGGGCGCATGCTCCAAGCCCTCGGGGCGCAGGTCACGATGTGCTGCACGCTCTCCGGCGAGACTGGCACGGTCCTCGAGCACCTGCTCAACGACGAGGGGTTCCGCGTCCTCGCCGTTCGCCGGTCGGCCAGAGGTGCGGCCTACGTCCACGATCGACGTGGAGGCGATCGCATCGCGCTCGCAGAGGTGGGCGGCGCTCCCCTTTCACGCCACGAGCTCGACGAGCTGTACGGACTCACACTTCGAGCCGGCCTCGAGTGCGGTACCGCGATCCTGAGCGGCCCGATGGGCGCGGACGAGCTGCCGCCGGACCTCTACCGCCGGCTGGCATCGGATCTGCGCTCCGCTGGCTGCACGGTGATCGCCGATCTCGCGGGCGAACGGCTCGAGGCAGCGATCAACGGAGGTGTGGACGTGCTGAAGGTGAGCGACGAGGAGCTCAAGGACGATCGCATCGTGGACAACACAGAAGAGGAGACGCTCATCGCTGCCATGCACATCCTGCGAGAGAAGGGCGTCGGTCACGTGATCGTCACACGCTCCCATGAACCGGCGCTCCTGCTCGCCGACGGCATCGTCAACGAGGTCCACATGCCGCGGATGGAGGCGGTCGACACCAGTGGGGCCGGTGACTCGCTCACGGCCGGCGTCGCGGCGACTCTCGCATCCGGAGGGTCCATCGAAGAGGCGGTCTGCCTCGGGGCAGCAGCGGGGGCCCTCAACGTCACCCGCCACGGGCTCGGCACCGGCCAGGCCGAGACGGTCCGCAAGCTGTGCGAACGGGTCCGCCTCCAGCCCGCGGAGAGCGGCGCCGCCATGATGAGGCTGAGTCCCGAGGAGCTCGCGAAGAGAGTGCACGAGCGGTGAGCGGGGGCGTCAGGACGCTGATCACGAACGACGACGGCATCGACTCGCCAGGGCTGTTACGGCTGGCCCTATCGTCTGTTGACGCAGGGCTCGACGTCGTCGTCGCGGCACCCGCGGCGGAGAGAAGCGGAAGCAGCGCCGCGATCACGGCGACCGAGAGCGACGGGAGCATCCTGATCGAGCGACGCCGCCTGGAGGGGCTCGCGGAGGTGCCGTGCTATGCGGTGCACGCAGCGCCCGCCCTCATCTCTCTCATCGCCGGTCACGGGACTTTCGGGGATGTGCCCGAGCTCGTCCTCTCCGGGATCAACCGAGGCGTCAACCTCGGCCGCGTGGTGCTGCACTCGGGCACCGTCGGCGCGGCCATCACGGCAGGAGTGAACGGGACGCACGCGATGGCCGTCTCCCTCGATGTGGACGGACGGAGGGACTCCGCGCACTGGAGCGTCGCCGCCAGGCTCGCGCAGAAGGTGGTGCCGGTCCTGCTCGAGCAGCCGGCCGGAACGGTGTTCAACCTCAACGTGCCGCAGAGCGACTCCGATCAGCTCCCGGCGATCCGCGCGGCGAGGCTTGCCGGCTTCGGAATCGTTCAGACCACCATGAGCGAGCGGCACGATCACCACATCCGCCTGTCCGTTGCAGACCCGACGGGCCCGCTCGAGCCGGGGACAGATGCTCAGCTCCTCGCCGACGGGTACGCGACACTCACCTCGATCCGCTCGATCAGCGAGGCGCCCCTGCCTCCGCTCGAGCTCTGATTCCCGGCCGCCGCAGAGACACCTCACCCTGTGCTCACCGCAGCTTCGGCGCCCGGGTGAGCGCAGCTGCCGGCGAGCGTGGCGCCAGACGCCGGGGTCCGATGCACGATAGGTTGTGCGCATGGACCGACGGCAGTTCCTGGTCACGCTCGGCGCGGCATCCACGCTGACGCTCGCCGCCTGCGCGAGTCCTGAACCGCTCCCCCGTCCTCCCGTGACCGGCCCCACGACCGACGCCGCGCCGGATCCGCGGCCGCTGCCCGATCGACTGCCTGCGCCGACGCCAGTGGCCCGCCCGGCTCCTCAGATCCCGAAGGTGGTCCCCGCCGTGGGCGAGCCGGTGTTCGAGCTTCCGATCCAGGGCGACTACATGGCGTGGACGGTCGACGACGGTGGCGACCCCGAGACCATCCGCCGGTACGCGGAGATGGCGCACGAGAGCGGCACCCGGCTGACCTTCTTCCCCAACGGGGTGTACGACGGCTGGGAACAGAACGCCGACCTGCTGCGCCCGCTGGTCAGCTCTGGGCAGGTGGTGATCGGCAACCACACCTGGTCGCACGCGTCGTTGACCTCGCTCAGCGACCAGGGAATCGTCGACGAGCTCACTCGCAATGACGACTATCTGGGCGGCCTCTTCGGGATGAGCACGAAGCCGTTCTACCGGCCCCCGTTCGGGTACCGCGACTCGCGAACGGACGCTGTGGCGGCGGAGATCGGGTTCACCGTCCCGGTGATGTGGTACGGCTCCCTCTCGGACTCCGGGCTCATCACCGAGGCGCAGGTCACAGACTTCGCCACGCAGTGGTTCCTCGCCGGCCACATCGTCATCGGGCACGCGAACTACCCGTCCGTGTGCAACGTCTTCCCGCAGCTGCTGCAGTTGCTGAGCGACAGGGGCCTCCAGACCGTCACGATGCGCGACGTCTACGAGGTCTGACGGGTCAGCCCTCGAACCACGGGGAGTGAGCGGACACCCTGGTGCGGTGTCCGGCTGCGGCGAGCAGTCCCTTGACGCGCTCGCGCATCGGGACGTTCGCCACGCCGACGACGGACACGGCACTGAACGGCAGCGCGTCGGCAAGAAGGAGCTCCGCCGTCGGCAGCCGATTCTGCTCGGGATCTGCGATCAGAGAGCGAATCATCCGCTCCACACCGTCGATGCCGGTCTCAACCTTCGACGTCTGCCCGGCCACATCGTCGTCCGTCACGGCAACAGCGAGATCGGAAGGATCGGCGGATGCGGATCCGAGCGCATCGCCGATGGAGGCGACGAGCACCACGAACTCGCTGGCGACCGGTCGGGTGGCTCTCGGGAGAAGCCGGGGCTCATCGGCGCCTGACCGAAGGTCGCCCCATAGGCGCGCGTCCGGTGTGAGGAAGAACGGCACGAAGGCTGTCGCCGGCCTTCCTGCCACCGTCGTGCTCGCCCGCGCATCGGCGTCGGCGACGGAGGCGATGTCGACATGCGGATCGGCCCGCATGGGCACGGCTGCGCGAGCCCGCACCGCTCCGTCCGCGAGGATGCCAACGAGGTTCTCGACATGCGTCACGTGATAGATCCGATGGGCCTTCACGTCGACGGGGTGGGCGACGGCGGATTCCCGACGCGACGGTATCGCCGTGCTCGGCACCGTCCGTCGCTGCTGTGCAGGCATCGCACGTCGCCGCTGAGCAGACGCCGCTCGGGGGGCTGGAGGCTTCTCCTGCTCCGGCTTCGGGTAGCAGATGGCACAGAGTCCCTCGTCGAAGCCATGGATGCATTCGTTGCTCACGACGGGACCTCCAACATGGACGACCGCACTCCGGATGAGGCGGTGCCACCCGTCTACGTTACGACCCTTCGCCCGATGGTCACGACACCGCCCTCAGTCCGCTCACATCCCTTCGACGTAGAGCCATTCGCGCGAGGAGCATCCGTGCCCGCGATCCCCGATCGCGATGACTCTCGACGCGCTGTGTGCTCATCGGTTCGTGGGCAGGCCGAGGACTCGCCCGAGCAGGGCGATCTCGCCCGCGAGGTCTTCCGACTGCGTGATGATCTGAACGGCCACATGGTCGGCGCCCGCATCGACATGGGCGCGCAGACGGCGCCTCACGGTCTCGTCATCGCCGTATACGACGAGGTCGTCGATCAGGCGGTCGCTGCCTCGTCCATCGAGCTCCTCGGCCGTGTACCCCAGCCGGAGCAGGTTTCGACGGTAGTTGACCATGGTCAGGTAGCTGTTCTCCACCGTCTTCCGCCCGGCCTCGCGTGCACGGTGCGGATCCGCGTCGAGGACGACGCGCTGCTCTGGAGCGAGAAGCGCGTCACCCCCGATGATCTCCCGCGCACGCCGGGTGTGCTCGGGTGTGACGAGGTACGGGTGAGCACCGGCCATCCGCTCGGCCGCGAGTCGCAGCACCCGTGGGCCGAGCGCTGCCAACGCGATGTCGCCACGCGGCACTCCGCTCGCTTCCAGGACGTCGAGATACCGGTTGAGGGCATCGAGGGGCCGGCGAGCCGCCTCGCCGGCCGACTCGGGATGACCGGCGCCGATTCCGAGGATGAACCTGCCCGGATGCCTCGCCGCGATGCGGCGGTACGACGCGGCGACAGTCTCGGGATCCGACGCCCAGATGTTCACCACACCGGTCGCGACGATGAGCGAGGTCGTCTGGTCGAGGATCGTGTCCACGATCGCGAGATCGGCGGACGGCGAACCGCCCAGCCAGAGGCCGCCGAAGCCCGCGGCCTCGACCGCCGGCCCGATTGCCCGGGTCCGCTCATCCCTGGTCGATCTCCACACGCCGAACCGGCCCAGCCTGGCCCGGTACCCCGTCACATCCGGCATCCTGCGTCCTCCTTCGCGTTGCTCTTCCCATCCTCCGGCATCTTCCGCAGATTCCTGAACGGTTGAAACGGTGCGGCAACGCAGGCGACGCGTCCCGCAGACGTCGTTCAGGCGAATCGCGCAGATCGTGACAACGTCCGAATCGCGGCTCCCACGGACCGTCGACTGCTGCTGCCCGGCAGTCAGCTCGCCTCATAGATCGCAGTCGGGGCACGTCGAAGAACCGTGTCGTCGTGTTGAAGATCGTCGCGAAGCAGCTCACCGTCGCCGGCTGCTGGCACGCTACCGTGAGGGCGATCTCGAAGCGGTCGATCCGCAGTCGAGGCGTCCGAAGGCGAATCCGTGATCGACTCCACCCGGAGTCCGCGAACGACAATGAGAAACCCCTCAACCCGCCCGGAGGACGGCCCCACACATGACAGATGTCTCGCGACATGAGAGACACATGTCGCGCGTCATCACAGAGTGGATCTGAGGGGACTCGAACCCCTGACCCCCTGCATGCCATGCAGGTGCGCTACCAGCTGCGCCACAGACCCGGATCTGCTGCCTCGGGAGGCAACTTCAAAAGTCTACAACACTCCCGGAGCAGACAAAAACCGTGTGAACCTCAGGCGCTCTCACTGCCCACAGCACGCGCCGGCTCGGGCAACGGGAGTACGGGGCAGTCCTTCCAGAGACGCTCGAGCTGGTAGTACATGCGGTCCTCTTCGTGGAAGACGTGGACGACCAGGTCGCCGAAATCGAGCAGCACCCAGCGGCCTTCCGAGCGCCCCTCACGACGCAGCGTACGCTGACCGGTCTCGTTGACCTTGTCTTCGACCTCGCGCGCGATCGCAAGGACGTTGCGCTCACCTCGGCCGGTCACCAGCAGGAACGCGTCAACGAGCGGGAGAGGGCCAGAGACATCCAGCGCCACAAGGTCTTCTCCTCCCTTGCTCATCGCGGCGCGTGCCGCCACGTTCAGCAGGTCCTTCGACCCTTGCGAAGCCGTCACAGGCAAAAACCTTCCATGGATGTCTAGGGGGCGCCGAGGGCGCCGGTCGCGAAGCCGACGATGACCACCGCGAGCACCGCGACCGCCAGCGCGCCCGCCGTGATTGCCAGCACCATCAGCAGACGGTTGCTCTTCGCCGGTGCAGGCGGAGTGATCACGTCTCTCGTCGCGGTGTGGGTGCTCACGGCCTTGCTCGCCGACACCGGCGTCCCCGCGGTCGACGGGACATTGTCCTCATCGGCCTCGAACATCGCGTCGATGTCGGACTTGTCGAAATGCTGCGGATGCTGCCCGGTGGACCCGAGCCCTTCCGGAAGCTCGATTGAACCGGTGATGATGACGTCGCCGGTGCCTGTGATCGGCCCCGTCAACGGTCCGGTCGTCGGCATCGACGGCAGTATGAGGGAGTTCGACGATGTCGCCGCCGACTCGATGTCCCTCACGATGCTCTGATCGAACGGCGCCTCGTG
>Ga0164243_10009455_pt1 | contig 14187 bp, 8 predicted proteins | sample OricompcompostOP_FD_108781 | JGI IMG/M metagenome (GOLD analysis project Ga0164243, IMG submission 108781) | Organic Plus compost microbial communities from Emeryville, California, USA - Original compost - Organic plus compost (OP) | ecosystem: Engineered > Solid waste > Mixed feedstock >... | reverse complement strand
TCGCCATCAAGCTCGACAGCCGCGGCCCGGTGCTGTTCAAGCAGAAGCGCTATGGATTCAACAACGATCTCATCGAGGTTTATAAATTCCGCTCGATGTATGTCGATGAGTGCGACGCGACGGCGTCGAAGCTCGTCACCAAAGGCGATCCGCGCGTCACCCGCGTCGGCCGCTTCATCCGCAAGGCCAGCATCGACGAACTGCCGCAGCTGTTCAATGTCGTGTTCAAGGGCAACCTGTCGCTGGTCGGCCCGCGCCCGCACGCCGTCAATGCCAAGGCCGCTGCACGTCTCTATGACGAAGCGGTGGATGGCTATTTCGCCCGTCATCGCGTCAAGCCGGGCGTCACCGGCTGGGCTCAGATCAATGGCTGGCGCGGCGAAACCGACACGCAGGAAAAGATCCAGAAGCGCGTCGAATATGATCTTTATTACATCGAAAACTGGTCGGTGCTGTTCGATCTCTACATCGTCGCGATGACGCCCTTCGCGCTGCTGAAGAGTGAGAACGCCTATTGATCACGCTCGACCAGGCGCGCCGGCTCGCGGATAACCGGTCATTCGGTGCTGCGGGCAACGGCCCTCGCCGCCTTGCGGCACCAGCACCGATGCCCGCGCATCTGCCGGCGCGGACAGCGTCGCGTGGCGCGACGCAGATTCTCGAATTCTTTCTGTTCCTCACCATCCTCATCAGTTGCTTCGTCTTCATCGAGCCGGCGCCTTACGATCTTTCGCTCGTGCCGCTGGCCTTTGCCTGTCTCATCGCGGGCGTTACCATCAAGCGCGAATTGCTGCCGCTGATCTGGCTGTTGCTGGTGTTCAACATCGGCGGCGCCATCGCCTATTTCCGGGTGTCGGATTTTGAGTTGTCTGCACGGTTCGTCATGATCTCGGTTTTCATGGCGCTCTCGGCGATTGTCTTTGCCTGCGTCTTCTCCACTGACAGCCTGCGGCGGATGCGCATTTTGCGGGCTGCCTACATCATCGCGGCTTTGCTGGCCGCGACCACAGGCATCCTCGGCTATTTCAGAGTGACCGCGGCCCTGGGGGAATTATTTGCTCCCGGCGGACGCGCACTCGGGATGTTCAAGGACCCGAACGTCTATGGACCGTTTCTGATTCTGCCGATCCTGTTCCTGCTGCAATCCCTTCTGGAGCGCATTCGCCTGTTCACGGCTGCGACCCTGCTGGTGATCCTGCTCGGGTTCTTTCTCAGTTTCTCACGCGGCGCCTGGATGCACTTCATCCTGTCCGGCGTCGTCATGTTCGGGCTGATGCTGGTGACGGCGGAGAGCCACAAGGCCCGCTTTCGTCTGATCGTGCTTGGCGCGTTGAGCGTGGCCTTTATGGCCGTCGCGCTGACGGTGGCGCTCTCCTTCGATTCGGTGTCCACCATGTTCGATCAACGCGCCCAGGTCGTGCAAAGTTACGACGTCGGCGACGGCGGCCGCTTTACGCTCCAGGCCCTGGCGCTTGACGAAATTCTGCACTTTCCATTGGGCATGGGTCCCTTTGGCTTCTACCTCGAGCATGGCTTGCAACAGCACAATGTCTATCTTCAAGCCTTTTTGGTGTATGGCTGGATTGGCGGCTTCGCCTATGTCGCGCTTCTCATTGTAACGCTGGTGATCGGGCTTGTGCATGCGATGAAGCGCACGCCCTGGCAGCCCTATCTCATTGCCGCCTACGCAACCTTTGTCGGCGAGGTCGGCGAAGGCATCATCATCGACACCGACCATTGGCGACATTTCTTCCTGCTCCTCGGCATCATCTGGGGACTGGTAGCTGCGTCGCGCGACGTGACACGGCAACCCCTATGACCCGATCTCTCGCTCATCGCGCGTGGCGCCAGATCCCCCAATCCTGGCGGCAGAAATTCTTTGAACATCTGACGCCGGTCATCGCGCCGCGGCCGTCGCGCAACCCCAAAGGCGGGATGCCGATCGGCATTGCCGGCTGGTTCAGCTCGGCGAGCGGTCTTGGCGAAGGCGCGCGGCTCGGCTATCGGGCGCTGGCTTCCTGCGGTCTTGAGCCCAGCGCCTATGACCTCAGTGCCGCATTCCGCCAGAACAATCTGCCGAATGCGATTGAGACGAAGCCGCTGCGGCCGGGAACAGGCGGCAGTCTTATCGTCCATATCAACGGGCCGTACCTTCCTTTAGCGATGTGCGTACTCGGCCGTCAGCAGGTCGCGGACCGGCGCATCATCGGCTATTGGGCCTGGGAGCTGCCGCGTCTGTCCAATGCCTGGCGCCCTGCTCTGCCGTTCGTGCATGAAATCTGGGTGCCGAGCCGCTTCACGCAAGCCGCCGTTGTCGACGCCACGATTTTGCCGGTGCATGTCGTACCGCATCCGCTGCCAGAAGTGAAAGCCTATACCGCGGGACGCCAGACCTTCGGCCTGCCCGATGACGCGCTCATCGTCCTCAACTCCTTTCATATCGGCTCCAACTTCACCCGCAAGAATCCGGTCGCGGCGATCAGGGCCTTCCGTGACGCCTTTGGCGATCGTCCCGACCGCATCCTGGTGATCAAGCTGAGTGATCCCGGCAACGTGCCATGGGCGCGGCGTGAACTGGATGCGGCGGTCGCGGGCGCTGCCAATATCCGGCTGATCGAACAGACCCTGTCGCCCAGCGAGATGACTGCGCTGATGGCGCTCGCCGATATTGTTATCTCCACGCATCGCTCGGAGGGATTTGGGCTGATCTGCGCCGAGGCGATGCAGCTCGGTAAACCTGTCATCGCCACCGGCTGGTCCGGCAATCTGGATTTCATGAATGACAGCAATTCGGCGCTGCTGCCCTACAGGATGATCGACGTCGACGATCCCGACAACGCCTTCGACAGCTTCACCCAGCAATGGGCCGATCCCGACGTCGACGCGGCAACAGAATGGCTGAAACGGCTTGCCGATGATCCGCAGCTGCGTCAACAGATGGGCGCAAAGGCTGCGAGCGACATTGCTGATTATCTGTCGCCCGCCCGTTTCACCCGGACCGTCAGCACATTGCTGGCGTCCGGCCGCAAGCCATGAGCAGCTTTCTATCCTTGCGTTTTCTGGTGCTGCGGTTTTCGACCGCGGCCACATCGGTGCTGACCGGACTGTTGCAGACTTTCGTGTTCGCGCGCGTGCTCAGTCCCGAGCAATTCTCGCTGTTTCTTCTCGTCGGCGCAATCGGCTTTACTTTGCTGCTCGCCGATCTCGGCGCCACCAAGATTTTGTTCGTGCGGCTGCGCCAGCGGCATCTGGAAAATGACAAAGGCGAAGCCGTGCCGATGCAGACCGGCGCCATCGTCATGCTCTATCTGGCGCTGGCGATTGTCGGCGCCATCGTCTGCTTCTTCGTGATCTCCTGGCTGCGGCCGCATGGCTGGCTGCAATCCTTTCAATTCGCGCTCTATTTCGTCTTCACCGCGCTCAATCTCGCCTGGTTTTCACTGCGCAATGTCGCCGTTGCGGTCGAAGAATATAATTTCTTCGAAGGCCTTGAGGTCTCGCGGCGCTTCATCGTTATCGCCACCACAGCGGCGATGCTGATCGGCCTACCTGTCACGGTTTATCTGATCATCATCAACGTATTGTGGCTGGCAGTTCTGACGATGTGCCTGCGACGACTGAAGGTACACGGCGCGCTGCCGATGAAGCTGAAGGGCGCTGTCGGTCACATCCGCCATTTCTGGCAGGAGAACGGTCACACGCTGCTGCGCAGCTCGGTCTTTTCGGTGGCGGAGATCTATATCTACAACATCCCCTATTTCTTCGTGCCAACCATGTATGGCCTTGGCGCGCCGACCATTATTCTCGATACCGCGTTCAAGGTGTTTCGCGGCGGCTCCGTCGCCTATTCCGCCGCCTGCGATATCGCGCTTCCGCGGCAGACGCGCGCCTATCAGCAGCGCGATCTGCGCGGCCTCATTCGCTCGACCATCATCGCGCTCGGCCTCTGCGCCGTTCCGACGCTGATCGCTTCAACGGTTCTGCTCTTTGCCGGCCAGCAGTTGTTTGCCTTCCTGCTTGGCCCATCGGCGGTGATGCCGCCGATCGTACCGCTGCTGATCCTGCTGCTGGTCGCCAATATGGTGCAGATGGTGGCGCTGTCGCTCCTGGTTCACACCGGCTTTTTCAAAGACATCGCCAAGGCCGGTCCGGTCGTCGCCGCCGCCATCACGCTTGGCATGCTGTTCGCCTATCTCACCAAGGCGGACATTGTCGAATTTCTCTGGATCTATGCTGTGATCTACAGCCTCGGTGCGCTGGTCTATGTCTGGCTGGCCTGGCGCGGTCCGCTCAGAGTTGTGCAGAATGAAGCGCCGCCGGCCGATCTGAAACCGGCGCACTGATCTTTCACCGGCAATATCTACTTGCGAACGATGATATAGGCGTAGCTCGCCAGCACGCGCCAATCTTTGGCTTTCGCCAACGCCGTGAACTGGCGATGGATCGTCCGCACCAACGGAAAACGCGCATAATATTCGTGCCCATAGAACGGCAGCGCCGCCATCTCGCGATAGCCGATCGCCGCCAGCATCGGCTTTAGCTTGCTTTCGCTGGCATAAGCGAAACTGTAGCGCGCGGGAAAGACCGGATAAGTCTGCTCGCCGCGATGCCGATAGAGCGATTGGACAATTTTTCTCGCCGCAGCATCCGGCAACAGCTTGTTGGCAATGAAGGGCAATGCGTAGAGCGTAGGAATGAAGGCAAGCGCAACACCGCCGGGCGCCAGGAGATCATAGACATTCGCCCAGGCCTTCTCACCGTCCGACACATGTTCGAACACCATCTGCGAAAAGATCAGGTCGAATTGATCGTGCAGGTCGGTGCGCATGGAAATGTCGCCGGCGACATCGAACACCGCCTTGTGATAGCTGTCCGGCAGTCTCGCCAGCTCGCTCGCCGAGATATCATTCACCGTCAGCGTGATGCCCGCTGCCGCCAGCTCGCCCGCATCGAATAGCGGATCGCGGCCGCCGCCGATTTCCAGGAACCGCTTCGCATGCGTGACGCGGGCGACGGTGCCGACAACCTCCTCATAATGATCCCACGCCCAGCGGTAATCAGCCGTGATCCCAAGCGCGCTGATAATCCGAGCAAGGCTTTGCGCAGGCCTTGTCTGCGCGCCGTCTGCCCTGTTGCCGGGGATCTGCATCATGCGCCTCATTGCTGCAGGCGGCGATGAACCCTGCCCGCTCTCGGCGTCCAGTTTGACGCTTCTTTAAGCCCCGCTTTCCTAAGATAGGATACGCGTGCCTTGCCGACTAGACATAGAGCGGCCGCATTTGAGAATTGGATCGCCGCATGTCCACAGCCCCCGAAATCGTCATTAATGGCCGTTTTCTGACCCAGCTGACCGCAGGCGTTCAGCGCTTTGCGATCGAAACGGTCGCGGCGATGGACAAGCTCCTGGACGACCCGGCCTATGCCGCGCTGCGTGGCCGCGTCGAGTTGCAGGCCCCCCGCTCCGCCCGCGATTTTCCGCTCAAGAATATCCGGTTGAACAGGTCAGGCTTCACCAGCGGGTACGTCTGGGAGCAGATCGAATTTCCGCTGCGGACCATCGGCAAGCTGCAGCTCAATCTGTGCATGCTGGGCCCGGTGGTGAAGCGCCGACAGGTGCTGGTCGTCCATGACACCTCCACCAAGGCGATGCCGGAAGGCTTTTCCAGGGCCTTCGTGATGGCCTATGACTTCATCATTCCGAATGCGGCGCGGCGCGCCGATCTCGTCGTGTCGGTGTCGGATTTCTCGCGTCGCGAGATCCAGAAATATTACGGCCTCGACGCAAACAAGATTCCGGTCTGCTACGAAGGCTCCGATCACATCCTGCGTCATACGCCCGACAACAGCATTCTTGAACGGCTGAAGCTGTCTCCGAACCAGTATTTCCTTGGCGTCGGCATCTATGCGCTGAACAAGAATTTCGCCGGCACGCTGGCTGCGCTGAAAAAGTCCGGCCTGAAAGGCGTGCCGCTGGTGACGACCGGCGAGCGCCGGCCCGACGTGCATAACAAACTGACGGTGATCGATGATGAAAGCCTCGTCAATGCCGGGCATATCACCGACACCGAATTGCGCGCGCTCTACGACAACGCGCTGGCGACCGTCTATTCGTCAACCTATGAAGGCTTCGGCCTGCCGCCGCTGGAAGCAATGCAATGCGGTTGTCCGGTCATTGTCTCTGATCACGAGGTACTGGTCGAGATCGGCGGCGATGCCACGCTCCGTTGCAAGTTGAATGATGTCGACAGCCTGGCGGCGGCGATGAAGGCGATTCATGACGATCCTGCCCTGCGCCAGCGCCTGAAAGAAGCCGGCCTCGCACATGCCAAGCGTTTCACCTGGGAGCGCACGGCGCGCATCCTGCTCGACCTGTGCCTTGAGGTCGGCTCGCGCAAGCGGTGACGTAAAGCGGCCGCGGGCAGCGCGACGCCCGCCTATTTCGTTTCCGTCTTCGGCATTCTGCTGGAATCCTTCACCGCCTCCTTCGGCTCCAGCGGACCCGCCGCCGGCGTCGTCTGCGTGCCACCACCGAGTGCGCCCAAACGTTATAGTCCTGGGCGGCGTGATCAAGACGGGGCGTATCTTTAAGTCAGAACTGCCCCGTCACCGTCAGGCGCGGTCCGTGGGTGTATCGATTGGGCGTGATGTTTGCGACGGCCGGATTGCTCTGGTTCTGGATGTTGATCAGCGCATCGAGACGGTAGCTCGCGCCGATCTTCACGTTCGGATGTATCCAATAGGAGATGCCGGCTTGAATATCACCGCTGAACACCGATGCAAAACGCTCCGCGGTGGTCGTGGTGATACTGCCACCGGCTCCTGCAAGGACGAACGCCGGCGAAATGGCTGCCGTCGCCGTCACGGTGCTTGTGGACCGTTGCGTGCCAAGAAGAATGGCGGCATCGCCGAGATAGTCAAACGACCAGTTTCCGGCGAGGGGCACCGAGCCCTGGACGCCGATCATCGGTCCGGCGCCAAGGAAGCTTGTCCGCGTGCTTGTAACATCATTCAACGATATGGAGACGGAATCGACGAGCACGCCGCCGATATTGAACGGCACTGGGGAATTGTAAAAGATGTTCGTGCTGCTTGAGGTGTCGCTCCTGGTGACGAACTCGGCAATGCGCAGGCCCCCCTTCAGCTGCATGACATCGCGGCCCTGGCCGATCACATCGCGACCAACGGCAAGATCGGCCAACCAATGGTTTTCCCGATACGCGGTCGCGAACGTTTGCGAACCGCTCACCACCAATCCCGCGGGGGCCTCTAAAACCGCGAGCACGGCAGGATCGACCGTTCCCGCCGACGATGCCATTCCATCAGTCTTGCCACCCTTGCCGTAGCGGAATTGCCCGATGACGTGCCAGGGCGAACCGGCGAACCGGTAGTCGAACCCGACAGCCGCCTCCCAGCCGACCTTCGGCGTCAAGTCGAAGGTGCGGGGAATCGATCCTATTCCGTCGAGTGCTCCTAGCCCGGTGAAATCGATGAGATTGAAGTTCCGGGAGACCGGATCACCGCCGCTCCAGATCGCGCCGCCCTCAGCCCAGATCCTAAATTGCCCCGCAGTCTCGATGGGCGGTGCCTTGTACGCCACGGGCAAATCAGCGGCCATCGCGTCGAATACACCCGGCTTGATGGACTGGCCTTGCACCGGCGCTGCAACGGATTCGACTGAGACCGTTTGCCAGGTCTTCAACCTGGCATTTTGTTCGTGCAGCCGCTTGTTCTCGCGAAGCGCGGCGTTCTCCTTGCGGATGGCGGCGTTCTCATTTTCCAGCGCCAGGAGGCGCGCGCGGACATCGTCCGCCTCGCCTGCCAGCGCCCCATTGGCTGCCAACGTGATTGCGCCAAGCGCCAAGCTGATGACAGTCTTCTTCATTTGGTCACCTTCCGAGATGCTTCTGGGTCAGAGTCGCCCGCATCTTCAGGGTGAGCCGCGGCTCAGATCGGCACACCCGGCATTTGCCGGGTGCGCGCGCAGTTCGTATCGAGGTGTTGCTGTTCTGCATATGAAGCCGCCCTGCGTGGCAGGGGCCGTTCATCGGCAAGGGATGTTGCTGTGATCGGGCTTGTTGCGCCGCCCGATGACGTCGGGCCAGTTCGCGCGCCAGAAAATGGCGCAGGACACGGCAAATTGAACAGTTTGCGAAAAACGATAGGCGCACGTGCTCACGGACAAAGGCATCACGACAGCATGGACGGCAAAGGCGCATGGCGCGGCACGTCTTGTCGAGCGGCTGTGGAGCAGTGTCAAATGCGAGGAGAGCTATCTGCATGTTTACGACAGCGTCGGCGATGCAAAGGCTTCGATCGCCGGCACCTGGAATTCTACAATGGACGACGCCTACATTCGAGCCTTGACGACACGACGTCTGATCAAGCCTACTTCACCGCGCTGTCGTTCCGCACGGCAGCCAGCCCCGGCAGAGGCCCCACTTAACCGACGCGGAATTTTTGTTCAGACAACCGGGACCACCTTCAATCATCCGGCAAGGAAACTTGCGATCGCGTCGACGGTGTTTCAGCCGCCCCAACAAGAGGAGTCCGCGACGGCGCGGCGGAACAACAGTTATACGTGCTAGATTGGAACAGCGCTGGGATGGACCATCAAGACCTGATCGACAAGATCTATGAAGCGGCCTTCGTCTCGGAACTGTGGCCTGACGTTCTCCACGCGCTTAGTGCAGTATCCCATTCAGCATCCGGCGCCATGCTGGTCTTCGACGGAACGATGCCTATTGGATTCAAGGCGACACAGCTTTTGTTCGATACGATCCATAACTTCTGCACCACCTCCGCCTGGCGGGAAAGTCGCCGGATTCAGCATTTCTATACAAACCCTGTGTCTGGATTTGCCATCGGCTCGCAATATTTTCCGCCCGAAATAGTGGAAGAGGACGAGCGGCTTCTAAAACTGAAGACACTGGGCTTTCACGACTATGCGGGAACCATCATCCCGATGCCGACGGGCGAAATTGTCGTTTTTGCGCTCCATCGCAAGACGAACGACGACGCTTTCTCCAAACGGGAGATCGATTGCCTGAACGCGTTCTACAGCCATCTCGCACGCTCCAGCCTGATGTCCGCGAGACTACGCCTGCAACAAGCACATGCCACCGCAGCCGCAATGGCCGCCCTCGGTTTACCGGCGGCAGTCCTGACCAACTCAGGACGCGTATTGTCGACGAACCTCCTGCTGGAAAATATGCCGGACGTGTTCGTTCCGCTCGCGCACGGCAAGATGTGCATCGGGGACACCGAGACAAACAAACTGCTACAAGAGGTCATCAACGCTCAACAGGCCGGCGCTGAACCGTCAGTCCGCTCCGTTCCATTGATGAGCCGAAACAACATCGAACCAATGGTCATCCATGCTCTGCCGCTTCGCAGGTCCGCGCACGATGTCTTCTCAGGGGGTGACATCCTCATCGTTGCAAGTACCGTGACCGCCAGCAGCATGGTGCCTTCCCCGACGATCCTCATGGGTCTTTTCGATCTCACGCCGGCTGAGACTAAGGTGAGCATGGCGCTTGCATCGGGAAAATCGCTAAAGGAAGCAGCCCTCGAGAACAACGTCACGGTCAAGACCGCCCGATCTTATCTCGAGCGGATATTCGCCAAAACCGGAACCCGGCAGCAGAGCCAGCTCGTGGCCCTGCTCAAGAGCACCGCGGCTCCCGGCAACAAGACCGGCTGACGTTCGCTGGAAGACGAAAATCGTCGGCTGAGGAAGCTGTTGGCGAACGTCCTGATCTGTGTCTTGAGGTGGTGCGCGCAAGAAGTGACGCATAAAGCGATGGGCTGAAACCGTGATCGGTTAAGCGATTAGCGGGCGACGCCCGCTTCTCGCCCTACTTCGTTTCCGTCTTCGGCATCCTGCTGGAATCCTTCACCGCCTCTTTTGGCTCCAGTGGACCCGGCGCCGGCGTCGTCTGCGTCCCATCAGAATGCGTGGTCGTGGCAGGCGCCCCGGTGGTTGGACCAGGCGCTGTGATCGGGATGTCCGTCGCAGCTCCGGCACGCGCGGCGCCGCTTCAGGACCTGTGATCTTTCCCCCCGTACCCTGCGCGTGAGCCGAGCCGATAAGAAGGACGCCGACGAGAAGCACGTATCGCATGGTAGTTTTCCTCAGGAGGCCACGGAGCAAACTGCTCCTCGTTGAGCAATCCTCAGGTCGTTCGGGCGTTCCTGCGTGGCTCGGAAAACAGCGGGGCCCCACGCGGGTCTCGCGCTCGGATGCCGCAGATCGGCATCCTTCTGTTCGCTTTCAGAAGGCGAAGCACATTGCTTCGATTTGGCTGCGCCTTTGATTTGATGAGGGTGATGGTCGGAGCGGCGGGATTCGAACCCACGACCCCTAGTCCCCCAGACATGGGCTAACTTGTGACTTGGGAAGCCAAGCGAACAAAATAGCTTCATCAATGGCCATAATTTTGTTAGACCCCTAGTCAAGCGTGACGTAGGAAGCCATGGGATGCCAATAATTGTTTCCCAGCAGCTTCCCAATCGGGGGAGTTATGGTGGACCGCTTCAAGGCCTCAAGGCTCACGAACGATAATGTTCGGACACTCCCATTGATCGGGAGTGACACCATCTACCCTGATGCTGACGTTAGAAATGGCGTACCCGGTCTTTATGTCCGTGTTCGCGCCGGCGGCTCACGTACTTACATCATTCAGTGGCGACAGGGACGCTTCCAGCGCCGCAGCACGATTGGTAAAGTCGGAGTGATGACACTCGATGAGGCGCGTAAGAAGGCGCGCAAAGTCCTCGTAGCGATTGATGAGGGTCAAGACCCAATTGCGGCCAAGGCAAAGTCTCGCGCAGATAGTTCGCAGATTTTCTTCACAGTTGCTGAACAGTATCTTCAGCATCGAAGCAGTGACATGAAGCCGCTCAGCCTGGACCAGTGCCAGCGGCATCTTCGTCTGTACTGGAAATCGTTGCATAAGCTGGCAGTCAGCAAGATAGATCGTCCCACACTCGCCGCCGAGTTGCGAAGTATAGCGAAGGAACGGGGACTGGTTGCCGCAGACCGCTCTCGAAGCACGTTATCGGCATTTTTCGCATGGTGCGTCGGCGAGGGATATCGGGATGACAATCCCGTGGTTGGCACAAACAAGTACAGCAAAAGCAACGGGCGCGAACGGGTGCTCTCGGATGACGAATTAGTGTGGATCTGGCACGCGGCGCCGGACAACGACTACGGGTGCATTGTGAAGTTACTCATGTTGACAGCGCAGCGACGCGATGAAATCGCGAATCTTTCGCGAGCAGAGCTTAAACTCACTGAAAGAATTGAAGATTCCATAATTGAACTACCAAGAGAGCGGACGAAGAACAGCCGGCCCCATATTGTTCCGCTTTCGAGGCCGGCAGTGGCAATCCTTGCCGCCATACCCGTCCGCGACGACCGTGAATTTTTGTTTGGCAATGGTGCGGGGGGCTTCAGTGGATTTAGTAGAGCCAAGCGAGCTTTAGATATTCGAATCGACGCCCAACTTCCGGATGGGCAAAAAATGCAAGCTTGGACATTGCACGATTTGCGTCGCACGGCCGACACTAAGATGGGCGACGATTTAGGAATTCTTCCTCACGTGACCGAAGCAGTATTAAATCATGTGAGCAGCCAAAAAAGTGGCAAATCGGGCGTGGCTGGGATTTATAATAAAGCCACATATCTTAGGGAAAAGCGGTTCGCGCTAGACTCTTGGGCGAATCACGTAATGACCCTACTAGCTCGAGCAGAGGGAGCGAACGTCGTGGCAATGCGCCAAAGTGCCGTTGTCACCTCAAATGCGTAAATACGAGTGAGAGAGACAAGATCGTTCCAATCTGGTTTGCGGCAATCCTCTTTCCATCTGTGCAAACGTAAGTCACGTTTGGCACCAGGCTTTGATCATGACCGTCTATGATCAGCTGCTCGACTTCTCCAAACCGTATTAGCGCCCTCCTCCTTGCATCCTTCGGGGACTACTTAGCTTGGTATACGATCGCCGGCTACAATGGCTCGCTGCGCATTTTCGGATCGTTGAAAGCTCTTATTGCTCACGAAATTACCGACAGCAAAATTTTTATGCCGTCGAACAGGCACATATTGCTCGCCCGGGGACCTGATTGAACTCGACATCCGACGGACCAGCTACATCAGCCCTTTGATGCCGATCAACAGCATCTGCGACTTGGTCATTAAACAGGGGCCGTTAGTTGTTTGGCGGAGGCCGAAATGAAGGCGCCGCCGCCAACAACTCCTTCAAGCGGTTCAGGGGCACGCGCAGTAGAGCATCTGCAGGGAGGAGCGATCCAAACAGACTTGCGTCGAACACGTGCTGCCGGCGCATCACCCGGTCCCATTGAAAAGCGTCGTAAGTGCCCTCGAAAACGAGTTGACGTACTTCGATAAACGGTGGTTCGCCTCGCGATCCTTCGTCAAGCCACGTCTGAGCTTTGCGCTCCCAGAGACTGCCCTTGCGATCGACCCGCCCAATCTGTTGCTCTAGAACAGCGGGGTTCCATTCAGCGTGAAATTGGACAACGACGCGACAAGACTCATGCAGGTTGAGCCCCTCACGCCCAACTTGGCTCTGCGCGATGAGAACCCACGGTGAAGCGCCGGGACGGTTGAAGGAGGCTTGGAGATAGCGTCGTGTCTCCCATCGTGTGGCGCCCTGAAGAAGGCGCGCGTGCAGACTCTGTCGGCCGTCATCATCCTCGAGAAGCGCACTCAGAGACGCCCGTCGGAGTACCGCCTGCTCCTCGTCGTCGTCGTCGCCTCCCAGCTCGCCAAGCAGTGGAAGTAGGCGCTCTTCAACGAACTCTGCGGTGAGTGCGTCGAACCGCTCGTCGGTGACGTCGTCGGATTCCGAAGTCGTCGCGAGAAAGTCATCGAGGATAAACGAGACTAGGTGGTCCTCCAGCGCCCTCTCGAGGTCATGGCCGACCGGCGCGCCGCCGAGCAACGACCGATCGGTCCTCCAAGCAAAGACCGGCCTCTTCGCGCGCCTTCGCACTTTGTCCCGCAGTCGCATATAAGCCTTGTGGCTATCGGCCAGCGCACGGCGGACCTCTGCGCCATTGCCTCTCGAAAGACGCCCCGAGAGCGCCCCCTCAGCACGCAGCCTATCGAGCTGGCGAAGCGCAATTCCGAGAAGCACCGCGTCGCTGTGAACAGCGTGGGCGATCGGTCGACCGGCGTCGGCAGCTCGCAGTGCGTGGCGGACATTGAGCACATCGCGCAGCAATCGAAGGGGGCGCAGAAACACGCCAAACACAAGGACCTTCTCTCGCTTCAGCGTCCAGCACTCGATCTCCTTCACGGCAGCGAGCACGCGCGGATGCTCGGCGTCTGCATCGAGCTCGGCGCCTTTGACGGACGGCAGCCCTTCGAGCACATGCTTGCGCCCATCGCGGAGCCGCCGATACCAGTAGGCAACGCGAACGATCTTGCCGCGCGTATGATCGTCGACAACGCCGCGCTCGGGGACGCTAAGAGGCTCGCTCGTTTCGGACAGGTCGATGCTGACGTGGCCCGCTGACAGCTTCGTGTACGCGTCGCGCACCGCGCGAGGCCACCCAGCGGTGTCCTTCAGCGTCAGCCCTCGAGCGCTCTGGCTCATGCACTCGGCCGCGAAAAGAACATTGAGCCAAGGAGAGCTCTCGCCGACTGTCTCCGTCCACCCGATCTGCACGCGCCGCAGCCGACGATGCGGATGTGGCAGGCCCTCCGGCAACACCGCGCCTTCCCGGAAGCTCATCACGAGCGGGTCTTCGTCACGCCGACGGCGCGTCACATATGGGGACAGTGTCTTGGTGAAGTCCCGCGCAGCTTCGCAGAGCTCGTCGATACGGCCTCCTTCGTCGGCAGCAACGGCAGCGCGCAATGCCGCGTCATGCAGGCGCTTCACCACCTGTCGCCCACGCTCTTGGTTGAGCCCGCTGCGCGCGCGGCCAAGAAGGTCGAGCCACTGCGACAGCTCCAGCTCCATCGGAGTCGCCGTTAAGCAGAGCCGTCGGCCGTTCTCGGGCTGCTTCAGGAGCACTTCTACTACGCGCGTGAGTACCTTGCCCGACGCCGCGCCCAGCGCCGTACCCTCGAGGTTTGCGTCGCTGCGGCTTTTGTGTGCTTCGTCGATGACAAGAAGGTCGAACTCGCCAAGCCAAATCCCCAGCAACTCCTCTGTAAGG
>Ga0164243_10009452_pt1 | contig 14190 bp, 19 predicted proteins | sample OricompcompostOP_FD_108781 | JGI IMG/M metagenome (GOLD analysis project Ga0164243, IMG submission 108781) | Organic Plus compost microbial communities from Emeryville, California, USA - Original compost - Organic plus compost (OP) | ecosystem: Engineered > Solid waste > Mixed feedstock >... | reverse complement strand
GGCGCTGAACCCCGCCCCGCTCTTCTTCGACATCTCCTTCGTCGTTCGCCCTGCGGACCAGACCGGCTACATGCTGAAGAAGGTGGCGCACGTTTACGAAGTGAAAAGTTCGGCCGAGCTAGGTGAATACGTAGATCGCGTTGACGAGAAGAGGGCCGCACTCCAGAAGATTTCAGACATCGACAAGGTAATCCGCGGCATTGCCGTCGACCACAAGGTCTCGCCACTCAGCGAGACCGAGGCGCGTAACATCGAGCATTACCGTGACGCGGTGATGCCCGCTGTTCGTCGCATGCCGGAGATGGACGACGGGACGCTCAAGTCGCTCGCGGTCCACCCGGTGGCAGATGTACTCGCAACCCTGTCTACCGCTGGCGTGATCTTGACCACCCCGGAGTTCATCCGCCTCATCATTGAGAAGCTCGCGCCGGGTACGCCGGTTCCCGCCGAGGCGCTCGATACGGCGGTCGCCCTCCAGGGCCAGGTTTTCGACTTGTTCGCGCAGAACCCACAGCTGCTCGACCAGCTTACCGGTACGGGTATGTTCGATTCCAGCGCGTCACACGTGGACCCGGAGATCGGACGTAAAGCCGAGCGCTACCTTGAGAAACGATCTACGATCTCCGACTACCTCTCGCGCAAGCTCATCCCACCGGATTACCGCGAGGAGGAGCCTGCTTGGACGGACGCGCTCACAGTTACGGATCCCGGCACCGGCGCGCGCTACCAGACGACACGCGGTGCGGCCCGTGACGCACACGATGATATCGCCAAGCGGCAGCTCGGAAAAATGCTCGGCGGCTCACTACTGCTCGCAGGCGCTCACAAAGTCGTGTCCGCGGGCCTTCCCAAGGCGTACCGCCCTCTTTCGCTCGGGACCGCGGGTCTCCTCGGATACACGCATCTACGTCCAGACTTCGGACCACAGTACATGACCGACGAAGGCGTGGCGATCCCGGCGACTACTGAGATGCGCCAGGTGCGTACAGCCGCGCTTCGAGGTACCGCCCTGCCGGTGTTGGGAGCAGCCGCGCTCGTCGCAGGGCTGAGCCACGACTACCAGTCGCGTTTGTCGAGAGGAGACCGCGTTGGTGATCCGGATGCGCCGTTCCATCGGCGCCTTTTCGACAAGGTCGAGCAGTACCACCACAACCACCCAGCGCTGGCATTCCTCTCCAACCTCGGCCTCTACGGCTTGGGGCGTGACGCGATCGGAAAATTTGCGTCAGGTGATTCCGTGACCGAGCAGTACAACGACGGTGTCCATCTACCGGACGTTGACGTGGACCGTGTGGCCGAGAAACTGGGAGCGCTGCTTATCCGGTAGTTTGTGTTTCCCAGTTCACTTTCCTAGACTTCATTCACGTGAGGGATTTCATATGCGGATCGACCAGATTCTGAAGAGCGTCAAGCAGGTCAACGCGAACGAGAAGACCGCGCAGCAGAACACTGCGGTGACCACGCCGGCCCGTTCGGAGAAGGTTGCCGGCAGCCGTGACGCGGCCCTTCTCACCGCGCTCGACGAGGCCATCAACAGCGGCAGCGCGAAGACCGCAGGCGAGAACCGCTCCCCGGTGACTGACGTCATGAAGGTGGCTAGCGAGATCGCCGCAACGGAGCAGGAGGCTCTGGTGAAGGAGGCGCAGATCTTCGCCACGGCCTTCGCCGATGCGCTGGCTGCCCGGATGGACACCTGGAACAAGGTGGCTGCCGAGCAGCACGCCAAGCACATGGCTGCGCTGGAGAAGCGCGCCGCGGAGGTTGCCGCCTACGTCCAGCAGTCCGCCACGGGCTACACGGACGAGGCGACGGCCAAGGAAGCGGCGTACAACGAAGGCTGGAACACGACGGTTCAGGCGATCCACAAGACCGCCGCTGAAGAGTTCAAGAAGGCCGCCTACGTTACCGCCAACATCCTCAACGCGGCTGTCGCGCAGTAAGGGCCTCCGATGTACGACGCCACGCAGAGAGCGACGTACGCGGACTTGTTCAAGGCGGCCGAGGCCAAGCTCTCCGCGCGCGTCGCGGATGCTCTGTCCAAGGCCGTCTCGAGCGGTCCGGTCGCGGCAGCGCTCACGCAGAAGGGGGGCCGCTGATCCATGGCGCGACCCAATTCGATCGGCCGTCTCGCCGAAACCGTCCTCGCTGAGGTTGAGCGTGAGCGGTTGTCGAAAACGGCAGAGCTGACCTATACCACGGACGACGCAGTTCGGACGCCTGTAGGGCAGATGCTCCTAAAGGTCGCCGAGTACGTCCACGCTGAGGCCACTGGCGAGATCTCTTACGCTGATCTCGAGGAGTTCCGGGAGCGCTATGGTGTCTGACCAGCTCCGCAAGCTCGCTGCGGAACTTCGTGAGAAGGCCGCGGCGTACGACGAGCAGAAGGTAGTGAAGTGCGCGCAGGTTCTCCAGGCCGCGCGCGCTCTCAACATTCTGCGGGAGAAGATCCATGTCCGTTGAGTTCTTCCGTCGTGTCGCGACGGTGCTTGAGAAGGCCGCCGAGGTCATCGACGTCGCTGAGGCCGAGAAGACTGCCGCGGTGAAGCAGGCGCGCGAAGGTGCGCTCAAGGTAGTGTCCGAACGCTTCACCGAGCTCACTGGGGAGGAGCTCCCGGACGCCGTCCTGAGCAAGCTTGCCTCCTCGGATGAGGATGTTCTCGCCGCGGTTCAGCGCCTGGTCGAGAAGACGGCCAGCCAGACCAACGTCGAGCCGCTCGGGTCTTCCGGCGGTGAGTCGCTGGGAGGCCAGCCTATGACGAAGAAGGAAGCTCGCCAGGCCGCGTGGGACCGCTTCGGCCAGTGGGCTGTCAGCAAGTAAACAACGCCACTTGGCATTTCGTGGAGTGATCAGATGAGCCTTCTGAACTCGAAGTTCGATGTCGTGACGCAGGAGAACCCGCTCGCGCTCGCGTCGGTCTCGCTCACCCTCGCCGTGAACAACCCGCCCGCGCTCGGCCTCAACGGTACTCCCGTGGCCGGCACGATCGCCCCGGGCGCGATTGTCACGATGAACGACAAGGGCGAAGCGGTGCTCGGCACCAGCCCGGACGTCACCATGGCCGACCCCGTGCTCGCCTTCGTCACCATCGACGGCAACATGGATTACTCGGGTTCGTTCGTCCAGAAGATCACCTGCCTTCATGGCGGCGTGATCATCAAGACGGATCAGTACAACGCCGGTGCGTACAAGCCGGGCCTGCCGGTGACCTTCAACGGCGGCAAGATTGCGCTCAAGACGGCCGGTACCCAGCAGGTTATCGGTTTCGTCGGCCCCGGCGGTCTCGACGCGGTCGGCGGCGTGCTCGAGGTGATCCTCACCCAGGGCGCCGGCGTCTAATACATCTCACACAGAAAAAGACCCACCGGGATTCGCCCGGACAAGTTGGAGGACACCCTCATGTCGTACGGAATCGAGACGCAGCAGGTGTCCGCCCAGTTCGTCAATCAGAACTTCATCAAGAAGATCGACGACGGGCGGATCAAGGAAGCGGCGGCGGAAGGCTCCGCTTTTATCCGTGAGCACGTTCGCCAGGAGTCCTACGCGCGTGAAATCATCACGCCGCAGCTCCTGAACGACGACGAGATCGACCGCGACGAGAACACCGACGAGCCGAAGAAGATCGTGGAGAAGGAGCCCAACTCCATCGCCACCTTCGTCCAGTTCAACGGCTCGGGCCCCCGGACCTGGTTCCGCGGTCCGCGTTACTCGATCTTCTTCGGCAAGACCGAGTCGCAGCACTTCACCAAGAGCAAGTTCCAGCTGATGACGTATCAGAACGACATCAGGAAGATGCTCTCGGACAACTCGGTCAAGGACATGGCCGACCAGGAAGACCTGAAGTGGCAGTCGACGATCGACGCCCTCGCCGCGCTCAACACGGCGGAGCAGGTCACCGAGGCGAACGCCTTCAATTCGACGGCGTTCAAGAAGGGCTTCCAGAAGATGGTGGGCCGCCGGCGTCCGATCGGCAAGATCACCATGTGCAAGAGCCTCTACTACGAGGCGCTCGACCTGCCGGCCACTTCGGTTGGCAACGACGTCGCCTCGCGTCACTACGACGATGGCGTCGAGAGTGAGGAGAAGCTCTGGGGCATTCCTGTCGTGACGACGATCAAGACCCACGTCCACGACCCGCGGAAGGCGTACATCTACGCCCCCGAGAACTACCTGGGTAACTTCTTCCTCCTCCAGGACGCTACGCTGTACATCAAGCAGGAGGCGGACATGCTCACCTTCTGGACGTACGCGGCGCCCGGTATCGGCATCGGAAACCGCCTGTCGTTCCAGGTGATCGACTTCACGTCGATGCCCTAACCGCATCGACGGTTTCTGGCGGAGTAGGCGGGGGCGCTTAGGCGCTCCCGCTCTTTTTTTGTCTGCGCGCCGGCTGACCTATGCTTGAGGCGTGCGTGGGATGGCGTAGGGGGTCTCGTGTTCAGCCAGCTAGAACAGCTGAAGAATTTCTTGGAGGATCGCCCTTCGTGGGCCTTCCTTGCGCTGTCGCTGGCCGCCAATCTTGCGCTGTTCCGCCTTCTCCTCAAGGCGAAGGACAAGCAGTTGGCGTTGGTTGTCCAGTGGCTGCCCCTGGCAGACAAGATGACGACGCTTGTAACGGCGGCAGCTACTCGAGCGCGCACCAAGAATTTGACCAACCCGTCCGGAGGCGAGTAATGGCACCGAAGGCCAGCGTGCGGGCACTCCCCGTTGTCGCTACTGCCGCGGTTCAGCGGCGCCCTGCTGTTCGTGCAGTACCTGCGGACAGAGTGCGGAACAAACCGAACCGCGCGGTTGCTGCGTATGAAGACAAGCTGGGAAAGTTGCACGGGGACCTTGATTTGGCGGTCGCGGCCTTCATTGAAGGTGATCTAGATCTGTCAGACTTTGGTGTCGACTAGTTTTACGACGTAAACGAAGGGGTCCCGCATGCTGAGCGAACTCCCTCTCGGGCTCGGGTTCGTTTCATCAGGTCCGCCCCCGCCGACGGGCGGGAATGCCGTGTTTGATCCGCCGCCTCCGCCGCCGTCAAGGGTGCGGGCGGTCCTTGTGAGGTGACACCTTGAGCGTCCGCATCAGCTGGGCACCGAGTGTAGCGCCCGACGTAGTCAGTTACGAAATTCAGAAGAGCCTCGCGATTACCGGGCCGTTCACGCCGTACACGTTCGTCAGCCACGACCTGACAGACCCTGATGTGTACGACGGCACGAACGGGGTGTTTTTCTTCACCGACTTCGACGGCACCGGGATCACGTATTATCGCCTTGTGGCGATAGACGGGTCCGGCCAGCGGAGCGAGCCCTCCGTTCCCTTTACGGCAGATCCGCCGGCACCAAGTCCTTCCGTAGTGAAGGTGGACCATAACTACGGCCGCCTGTCAGCACTAACCTATCGGACCGCCAGTGCAGTTCCTGTAGAGGGCGCGCTTGTTCGTGTTTTCCGCAAGGCTGACTTCGATCTGGGGCGGACTGATTCGGCGCTTGCGGTGACGCTGACCAACGCACGAGGCGAGTGGGTGAACCCAGTCTACCTCGCCACAGGGTTCACTTACGTGATCCAATTCCACAAAGAGGGTCTCTACGGCCCTGATTTCGCGGAAGTCGTCGTCTAATCCAGGAGGCTACGGTGTCTGTTACGGCCACTCCCACAAGTACGCTCATCGTTACTCAAGACGACATTCGCGGCTTCCTTCGCGACGTCGGCCCCACCGTCCCGGGGACAGGGGTGCAGAATATCCTTTGGGACCTACCGGAGTTTTCCGACGACGACATTCGACGTGCAATCAAGTTTACAACAGCCCGCTTCAATGTGATGACCCCCCCGTCAAACGACTCGGCGGAGTCGATCAACATCTGGCTGATGCTCGTAGGCGTCGCTGAATTCCTGATGAACAGTGAAGCGTTTCGGCAGGTGCGGAACCAGGTTACGTACCAGGACGGTGACGTAGCGCCCATCGGTCTCGACGACAAGCAGCAGCAGTACATGGCCCTCGCCCAGGTCCTCAAGATGGAGTTCGAAGAGAAGGCCAAGGCGTGGAAGATCTCCAGAAACCTTGAGTCCGCGTACGGGTCGCTCGGCTCCGGCTACCGGTCTGTGTCGCGATTCCACAACAGAGGTTGAGCATGCGCGACCGTAGCAGTCTCGAGTACGAATTCACCCGGGGACGGCGGGACGCCTTAGCCAAGTTCGCGCTTGACTCGTCCTTCAAGCCGGTCGCACCTCCGAAGCCGCCGCAGATTCCGCAGATCAGGCAGCAGAAGGCACCGGAGCTGCCTAAGCTTCCGGCGCTTCCGGTGGTCACGCCTCAGCCGCAGCTAGCGCCGCTTCCGCAGACCAACCCGGCAGCGGCCGTATCCGCCGCAGCCCATCTGCCGAAGGTTGGTGAGTTCAATTTTGAGATGACGCCAAGGGCAAAGTCGAAGCCCGGCGAGATCCGCCCGGACAACGGACGGCGCACCTTGGGTACGAATTTCAACGACCGTCCGCCGTACTCGATCTCCAGAGGGTTCGACGCGCTCAAAGGCCCGCATAACCCCGACCCCCTGGACATCGGCGAGCAGACGATCCACGGCGGTATTTTCTAATGGCGCTCGGTCTAGAGGTTACCCGCGCTCTCGCTCTTTTCCCGCGAGGCGCCTTCTTGCAGTGGGATCTGGTAGATCCGCAGGAGCAGGGTGACTACCTGTTCGACGTCTACCGTGGGGGGAGCCCCGGGGGTCCGTGGGATCTTTTACACGGCGCTGCCGAAGGCATTTACAACTACACTGATCGCCTCCCCACGGAGGCGCCGTCCCCGCCGATCCCCGCCCACGCGCTCGTACAGACGAACCAGCTCCAGCTCACGCGCGCCATCTACTACCGGGTTGTTGTGACGTCGCCGTCAGGAGTCAAGGCGGAGGCGATCACGACCTTGGAGCCTAAGCTGGCCGGGCGCTTCAAGCTCCTCAAGCGCAAGATGGTCCGTGACGAGTCTGTGCTCCTGAAGCTCAACGGTGTCGAGGTGGCCGTGCTCAAGCGGAAGCACTGGGGCCCTCGATGTACTAAGTGTTTCGACCGGTACTCTAAAGAGGTTGTCAGATCGAACTGCACACTCTGCTACGGCACAGGGTTTATCGGCGGGTACTACGCGCCCATCGCTACGCTAGCGAGGAGGCTCCCCGTCCCCGCCCACAAGGACGTGACGCAGCACGGTGAAGCTGAGGTGAAGCTGACCCGCATCACCATGCTCGACGCCCCTAAAATCAGCCTGAATGACGTCATCGTATTTCTCAGAGACAACCGCCGGTTTCTTGTGAAGGAGATCACGTCTACCGAGCTGAAGACGGTTACGATTCACCAGTCGGCAGTCGTAAGCGAGCTCGCACGAAGTGCCGTAGAGTATCGAGTTCCGGTAGACGCCGATCGAACTCCTTCGCTGTTCTAGGAGGCGCACCGTGAAGACATCACCTCGAAATCAGCCACGGATGGAGGGGCAGCAGGCAGACATCGCCCCGGGGTCGCCCCTGGCTGTTGTGGCGCTGTTCACGGAGATCGTGCGCCAGCGCTTCCTGCCCTCCAACGGGTTGGCGTGGGCTTGGTATGAAAACCCGACGCCTCGTGAGCATGACCGCAACGACATCGATGCGCCTGCTAAGGTTATGATCGAGCCCGCGTTCAACGTGAACACGGAGACGCGAAATGTCCGTCCGGCTATCTTCATCGATAAAGGTGAGACGCAGCCGGAGAAAGTCTCGCTAGGGAACTTCGTAGGCCAGAAGCTCTCGTCGGGCATGTCCGCGCATTATCTGCACGGCCATATGTCGATCGAGATCGAGGCTGTTTCAGATCAGAAAGGCGAGAGCGCTATTCTCGCAGACCTAGTCTGGTTCTACATGCTAGCGGGGCGGCAGCACATCCAAGCGATGGCGGGTCTTCACGACTTGTCCGAACCAGTCCTCGGCAGGACTGTTCCGTACGAGGCAGACAAGAACGCCTGGTCCACGCGCGTATCGTTTGCGATCACAGTACCGTTCCGATGGACCACCGTCCCCATTTCGCCGCTCCTGCAAGAGATTGTCCTACGCTACCGACAGTCAGGAGATACCAACCCCGACACCTATCTGCTCAAGCAGTACATCCCCTGAGCGGTTTGTGAGGCGGGGTGTTCCCGCCTATATTCCGGGCTGGGATTGAGAGGAGTCCAACGATGGCGGCCACGCGCCCTGTAGTGCTCGTCTTTCAGGAGTTCGCGACCCAGAGCGGCACGCCGGCTACGCCGGAGCTGAACTGCCTCGTCGCGGGTCCTGCTTACTGGATCCAGGATTTTCCGGCAGATAGGGCCGGCACGCTGCTCTCGGAGGTTTACGGCGTAAAGAATGCGCCGGCCACGGGGACGAGCGGAGCGCCTGTCGCCGGCACCGACGTAATCGTCCTGAGTGATGCTCCGAACAACAAGATCGGCGCCATCCTCGACGCGCAGAGCGTGAAGGTCTATGTCGGCGGCGATGCCGCCGGAACTGACAGCGCCCGTGTTGAGGTGGGGTTCGGGTCCGACGGTACCGTTACGGCTGGATCCCCGGTGCTAACTTCCGCGGCTAGCGATTTTGTCGCCCTCGGTGTTCAGCCTGGCGACTACGCCATCCTTACCGACAGCGCTAACCATACGCTTGTGCGCAGGGTTCGGTCGCTCACCGCCGGTGACGCGAAGTCGCTCGAGCTCACGGACGAACTGCCTGCGTCCGGCTTCACCGCCGGCGCGAGCACCCGTTTCCGGATCGAGCGAAACATCAACGAGACGCAGATCCCCTCCAGCTACGTTCACGTCGTACCGGGCACCAACACCATCCAGGTGCGCGGTGACGTGACGATCGGCGGGAAGAAGCTTGTGTACGGGCGAGTCTACGTCGCGTACCGGTCGCTGCGTCAGGACTTGGCGGACATCAATACGGTCTCGCTTACGGAAGTTCCGTCTAAGCTCGGCCGGATCGACGCCCGTAACCCCCTCGCGGTCGGCGCGTTCGTTGCGCTTCAGAACACGACTTCGACGATTCAGGCGTTCGGCGTCCAGGCCGATACCCTCGCCGGCTACAACGCGATGCGCGACGCAATCTCCTCGCGCAAGGACGTGTACGCGGTGGTGCCGCTGTCTAGCGACATCAACGTCATCGCTTCGCTCAAGAATGAGTTCGAGCAGATGGCGGACCCGGACTACGCCCTTGAAAACGGTGTCCCGCAGAAGTTCCGCGTCGTGATCGGGTCGGTCGGCTCTCTCCCCCTGACCCGTGTCGTCGTCGACCGCAATACCGACGGCGACGTAGAGGTCACCTCCGCGGCGACGGCGCCCGGAAACTACACGGTAAGCTTCGCGGATAAGGTCGATCTTATCGATCTCGAAGTCCGCCCGGGTTACCGCGTCTCGTTTGATGACGGCCTGACTTTCTACACCGTCACGCACGTAAACTCCGCAACCTCGCTGGAGCTGGCGGAAGACGACCTCGAGCTCGGCACACTGACTGACGCCGAGGTTCGTTTTACAGACCTGGACGGCACGGACCTCCTTGGTGAGGTCATCCTCCGTACCGACGTGACCATTTCCGCAGGAGACGCGCTTTACCTCGACCTCGTGGACGGTAACGGCACCTTTGTCGACGACGGCGTCATCCCGGGAGACATGCTCGAGATGCCGGTCGATCCGGCCTCGACGCTGTTCACCGAGACGCACAAGTTCGAGATCGCAACGGTGGTGTCCAACCAGCGCGTGCGCATCAAGAACAACGGCCGGAACACCGCGCTGGTTACGAACGAGCTCCCGCACGGCGTTTCCCGCAGCAGCCCACCCGTCCTCGTACCCGAGACGGCTACGCTCGCCTACCGTGTCGTCAGGTCGCTCGATCGCGCCGGACAGGTGGCGGAGCTTGTGTCGGTTGCGCAGAGTCTCAAGAGCCGTCGCACGGTCATCTGCTGGCCGGATCTCGTCGACGTCGACGGTCTCGTCGAGGGGGCAACGGCCGCGCCTAGCCAGCCGGGCTACTACCTGGCCTGCGCCGTGGGCGGCATGACGGCGGGTCTTCCGTCGCACCAGGGCTTCACCAACCTGGGTATCGCTGGCATCGACAAGCTCTACCACGCGAACACCTACTTCACCGACCCGGAGATCACCAAGATCTCCAACGGCGGCTGGTTCCTCTTCCAGCAGGATACGCCGGGCTCGCTCCCCTACTGTGTCCACCAGCTGACGACGGACACCTCGACGCTCGAGTTCTCCGAGTTCTCGATGGTGAAGAACTTCGACTTCACCGCGATGTTCTGGGCGGACATCCTCGACGACTTCCTTGGCGTCTGGAACGTGAACAAGGAGACCATCGGCTTCATTCGGGCCGCGGTCGACGCCGGCACGGACAATCTGAAGCTGCGGCGGCGTATCCGCATCGGTGCTCCGATCATCGACGCTCGTATCGCATCGCTCGCTGAGGCTATCGGCGACGACTCTCGGCTCGAGGTAGTGCTCGAGGTCGACTATCCGAAGCCGCTGAACACGGTCGCTCTGCGCATCGTCAGCATGTAGTACCTGAGGTACGTGTGAAGAACGCGATCCACACTCTCCTCAAGTACGCCGCCAGCCGTCCCCCGGTCGATTTCGGGGGCGGCCTGGTGGCCGATCTAATTGACGGGGCCAAGAACAACGGGTTCGGCCGCCCGGTGAATATACAGCTGGCGGGTCTGCCTCCGGAGCTGTCGGCCAAGCTCTCCGGCGTACGAGACGCCTGCACCGCCTACGGTACAAAGATCGCCCTTGCTGTGCCGAACCTGTCGCCGAAGGCGAGGCACCTCTTCGAGCTAGCCGGGCTGGGGCTCATCGCGGCGCCGGTTGCGCACGACATCATTGCACGCGGCGAGGACGAAAGCCCGGCGCTGACCAAGGCGAAGCATCTTTCGGACCTGACCGGATTGGGAGTGCTGGCCGCACCCTCCGTCATGGACCTTCTGCGACACTAGGAGATTTGCGATGGCAAACCCGATCGGCATCACGAAGGGCGTGATCGGCTGGGAGTTCCAGTCGAACTACGTCGAGCGCGCGATGGACAACGCGGCCTACCAGGCCGCTCACCCTGACGATACGCTGGTCCTCGCCGGACCGGCGCGATTCGGTACCGTCGGCGGTGGGCGGGAGACGGCAGGCATTGCTTCCCTGCTCGCTATCGGCATGCTTCAGAGCGTGCAGTTCACGCAGACGAAGGCGACACAGCCGATGATGATGATCGGCTCTGGGCGCACGTTCTTCGTCTCCGGTAAGGCTACGACGCAGTGGACGATTGGTCGTCTCTTCGTCAACGGGCGAAACCTCCTCCGCGTCCTCTACCACAATGCGGTGGCGGCGCGCCTCGACGTATCGAAGTTCGATGACCCTGCCGCGCGTAACCGTAACTCGAACTTCTTCATCAACCTCGACTCCGAGCTCTACTACGTGCCTTTCGGTCTCGCTGCGTTCTTCCGCAACAAGCTGCACGACCTGGTGGGTTCGTTCTACGCCGAGCTCTGTATGATCAACAGCTACGCCATTGGCTTCAACGCCGGTCAGAGCATGATCCTCGAGAACGTCTCGGGGCTGGCTGACCGCCTGCTGCCCATGGAACTCTCCACGATCGCGGGTGCGCCCACCGACAAGCAGGGCCAGGGCGCCGTGCCGCGTGCGACCGTCGACGCCGTCCTCGACTTCGCCGCGCCCACGGACCCGATGGACGTCACGATGGACGACTCGCTGGCGTAATCGACGGTACGGGAGGGGATTCCCAGGGCGCCTCGGTGAGCAATCGCCGAGGCGCTTTCTTTTGGGGTAGGATCTGCGTATGGCGAACAAGAACAAGCGGCGGCTACCAAGCACCCCCGTCTCGCGACCCTCGACGGCAACCCGGTTTGGTAAGGGGCTGGAGGACGCCCCCCGTAGACGGTGGGAGACGGGGACTGTAATCGGGTACTCGCCTGCAACGCAGACGTACACGGTGAAGACCAGCACGCACCCCGGCCTCCCCGACGTACCGCGCCTGGTACGCGACCCCGGCGAGACGGGTATCATCCCGATGGATACCACCGTCGTCCTTCACGACGAGCTGGGGTACTACGTCATCGACGGCATCCTGAAGTTGGCGGCGGCGAACCCTGTGGAGCTCACACCTGCGCGCGTCAGCGAAGTGCGAGGCGTCGGCGGTGAAGACCCCCTGCACGCCCCTGCTGTGACAGACACGACATTCCGAGCACCCAACGAGCCTAAGGATATTCTACCGAACGATTGGATTCGCCGTTCTCCTGACGGGAACATGATCGCCGTACTCGCTGGCGGTACCAACGCGGTGAAGTCGTCCCCGTTCGCGCAGGTTCGCACTCACGCGATAGGCGACATGGTCGAGATTATCTCGGCCACGTACCGACACATGACGGCCATGGGCGATCTGAACATCGTAAACGAGAACGGGAAGACGTCACTGATCTGGCGTGCCGGTTCCGACCAGAGTACGGAGAATGGCCCGAACACAGGGAATTGGACAATCCGGCTGGACGTGGGAGCAACCGGCGATCTATTCAATTTTGAGATCACGACCCCCAAGGGGCAGACCCTTTCGCGAATCCACATGGGCTCTGACGGGCGCGTCTCCATCCTCGGTTCCGCCGGCGTAGACGTCACCTCGGGAGACCGCGGCACAACGCGAGAAGATCTTGCAGGGAGCAAAGAGACAACCGTCAGGGGGGAGCTGCACACAAAAGTAAAGGGTCTCGTCGAAGAGGTGTTCCGCGCAGCCCGGGTCACGTCCGTCTCGAAAAACGACAGTCTCACAGTCGGGAATGACCGGAACGAGGTCGTGAATCACGACCGTAATAGCTATGTCGGGGGCGCGCAGGTCACCCGTGCGCAGGGCGGCGTGATCCCCACACCCGGTGCACCCGCCATCGTCAATGAAGCGATCAACGGGAGCATCAACACCGTGGTCGGAGACCCTGCCTCGGCCGCCAACCCCGCGGCCCTCCAGGGACAGAACTTCATCAACTACGTCGGCGGGTTCAACTTCGCGCTAATGCCTACGGCTATGCCTCCTCCGATCGGTGGGTTCAATGTCATCTCCGCGATGCCTGGCTCGGTGCAGCTCGGTGCTGACGGCGCGGCCGTCCCGAATCCCGCTACAGGAGGGTACGACATCGTAGCGGTAGCACCGTTCGGCGTGATGAAATTCGAACCGTTTCTGGCGATGATGTTGGTCCTGATCACCTACGTGGACACACACTTCCACGGTAGCGCCGTTGGCCCGACGTCACCCCCAATCGTGCCTATGAAGCCCCTCGTAGAACCGCTACTCGCCGCCATCCGTAGCGTCCGTGTGTCGGTCGGGCTCTAAAAAAAAATGGCCCCTCAGGCGCGTAACCTGAGGGGCCGGCCCACTTCACTACACCGTCCGCCAGTGCTCGAGCTAGAGCTCCGAAGTGGCCAAGGGGCAAGCCCCTGCGGACATACGGGCGGATCGTGGGTCGCGGGTCGACCCCCAATCCTCAAGGCGCACACTACCCAGGCGAACCCGTAACCTCGCCCGGTCCTGCTACTCAGTTCGCACCTCAACCCGGTGGTGGCCTGAGCCCGCGCCGTCATGGAGTATGCCACAGGCTCCACCGACGGGTCAAAAAAAGCGCCGACCCCACGGATCGGCGCCTCCTGTGCTACGTCTTGTTCTTGCGCATCGGGGCTACGACCCCCACAGGACGGTTTTCCACGTACACCCCGATCTGGGAGGGCTTCTTATCCCCCCTCTTCGGCTTGTACAACCGGAACGTCGTGCCCTCCAGGTGCCGCGTAATGAAGTCGTAGAGGTACTGCTGCATGTGAGAGGTTACGGATTCGGAAATGAGACCGATCACCGTAAACTCCTCACCGTCTTCGGTGTGCCACGTCTCGATCACAGGCTGGGCCGGCTCACCTTCCCCCTCCGGCAGAAGTTCGTATCGCCACTGCCGGATCATATCCGGTATGCCGTACTTCTCTCCCGGCCACTTTTTCTTCGTACCGATAAGTTCCTTCGGCACTTCGAGGACGAGGTGGTCGCTATAGATGACTGCGGCGTCGTCCTTCAGGAAGAAGGCAGGAGGAAACCGCACGGCGTCCATGCGCTCAGTGAGTTCCTTTACTTCCAGGTCGTCGATCATCGAGTTGGATCACCACGCACCGATAGTGGAGG